>JAEEGJ010026706.1_pt1 | contig 11669 bp, 8 predicted proteins | sample 8958761 | NCBI WGS metagenome assembly JAEEGJ01 (sample SAMN16246546, study PRJNA631951) | gut metagenome | biome: gut microbiome; feature: rumen; material: RS-attached | host: Bos | place: Iran: Karaj | collected 2018-10
TGTTCAACGTCATTTCTTTCGTCATGCCCGACTCGATTTCCTTCGTCATGCCCGGCTTGATTTCCTTCGTCATGTCCGACTTGACTTCTTTCGTCATGCCGGACTTGACTTCATTCGTCATGCCGGGCTTGACTTCTTTCGTCATGCCGGACTTGACTTCTTTCGTCATGCCGGACTTGACTTCTTTCGTCATGCCGGACTTGACTTCTTTCGTCATGCCGGACTTGATCCGGCATCTGAGATCGACGAACCAATAAAGCATGCCGAAGCATACGACGGAGATAGCGACGCAAAAGAAGAGCCAGGTCGGCGTGGCCTGGATCTTCGAGATGATCCAGAAACGGTGGCTGACAAGACCGAGGATGAACATCGCCAGGGCGAAGCCCGCATAGCAGGAAAGCAGGTTCCGGGGCCTGTCGCCGAAACGGATGAGCAACATGGAGGTCATCATGCCGGCGGCGCAGATCGCCGGATGCGTCCAGCCGCCCGGCCAGAAACCCAGGATGACGGCGCGGCTCGACCAGTCGGCCGGAATGGCGGGCGATGCGTTCAGGAGGCAGAGCAACAAGGTCAAGAAACTGAAAACCATGACCTTGCGAAAATCGCCCCGCAAGCACAGATAGCCCACGGCGCAAGGAAAATACGCCCAGGCAATCAGTCCGAGGATGCCCCACCAGCCGTGCCGGAACGGCATGCCGTGCAAGTCCTTATAGACGACCAGCCCGATCAGCAGGATGATGCCCGCGATGCGCATGACAACCCTCCACCTCCCGCTTTTGGGGTAGGCGTTCCAGATCAGGAAGTAGCCGGCGATGGCCAGGAGGGAGAAGACCGGATGGGAAAGGCCGCCTTCGACGCCGCGCATGTTCATCGAAAAGATGCCCATGACCAGCAGCGCCAGTGAGCGCAGGACGATGTGGCCGAGGACCTGCAACTGCGAAGCGCCGCGATTGAAACGGGCGCCGACCGCGAAGGGAATGGACATCCCGACACAGAAAAGGAAGGCCGGGAACACCAGATCCGAAAAGCCGAGCATATCTTCGTCGAAATCAGCATGATGCAGCCAGTGCGGCAATCCGCCCATGCCGGCATAATCGTTGACAAAGATCATAATGATCATCGTCAGCGCCCTGAAAATATCGATCGAAGCGATGCGTTTCATCGGGGAGGAAAGGTCTGTCCTACAAAGATACATAAAATCTGCCGATTTCGGCCCTTTTGTCACGACGACGCGCTGGAGGGGCTGACGGTGTCGTCGTGGCAGCGAAATGGGCTGAAAGGCCGAAAACACTTCCGAGACTGCACTCTGGGATGGCCCACGGTGCAGTCGCGGCAAAAGTAGCGGCAAGGTCCAGGGCAGCGCCCCGTCAAAAGCGCCATCAGGCGCTAGCGGAGACCGAGCGGGCAGGCGTGTGTAATAGCCGGTCGTAGCGGCGGGGTTCGGGGCAGCGCCCCGTCAATAACTCCGGTTGCTGTGGTAGCCGGCGGGGAAGGGGCCGGCGGCGACGGGGAGGGAGCCCTGGGCGCTGGCCGGCTCGGTCAGGGCCCGGGCGGCGGCGATGTTGTTGAAGCGGGTGTCGGCGTAGGCGATGATGAACGTTTTGAAACGTTGGATGAGGTAAGATGCCGGGTCAAGCCCGGCATGACGGGAATGGTCAAGCCCGGCATGACGGGAATGGTCAAGCCCGGCATGACGGGAATGGTCGGGGCCCGGAATGACGAAGCGGTTCAGGTCGTAGGGATTGCCGAAGTAGACGCAATGGAGGCGGTGACGGTGGAGGAGACCGCGGCGATAGCCGTCCGGACTACGTCTGGCGTTCCAGGCGGCGATGCGCTCCAGCTGCGACGGCTCGATGGTGGCGAAGCGTTGGGGACCGCCGCTGCGGGGACGGGGGAGCCCGGAGTGAATGCCGACGATGACATCGCGGTAGCCGCGAAGGAGCGCGCCGACACTGTCGATCTGCGCCGGCGTGGCGTCGCCCGGCAGGTCGAAGCGCGTGACACGGCCGTGACGCAGCATCTCAGCCTCGAATTCCGCACTCTCCGGCGTCGCGGCATTGAAGGCCACGTACGCGACACGCGGCCGTAAGGTGAACGCCAGATGACGATGCAGCCGCAGGGGACGGCGGAGCCGGCCCTGGACGACCGTCATCGAACGATCGCAGAGTTCCTGAATGACGGCCTCGCTTTCCGGCCGCCGGGCGCGCGCCGCAATCCCTGTCGTGTCCACGAAAGGACTGTAGCCCGGCGCCAGCATCCCGGCCCGGGCCTTCAGCGCCAGCACCCGGCGCACCCGCGCATCGAGGTCGCGCTCGTCAAGCGCGCCCCGGCGGAACGCCGCGTCCAGCGCATCGATCGTATGCCGGGTGTCGCGCGGCATGAGCAGGATGTCCGCCCCGGCCTCGTAGGCCAGCAGGGCGGCATCGTCACCCGCCGCGGCCACACCGTCCATCCCAAGCGCATCCGTAATGATCACACCTTGAAAACCCAGCTCGTTGCGCAACAGCCCTGTGACAATCGGCTTCGACAGCGACGCCGGCGTCCCCGTGCTGTCCAGCGCAGGAATGCTCAGATGACCGACCATGACCATGGCCACCCCTTCGGCAATCAGCCTCCGGAACGGCACCAGCTCGAGCGAATCGAGTCGGGCCCGGTCGAAGAGCAACACCGGCAGGCCCTTGTGGGAGTCCACGTCCGTGTCGCCATGACCCGGGAAATGCTTGGCCGAGCCGAAAACCCCGGCGGCCTGCATGCCCCGCATGTAGGCCGCGCCCATCTCGGCGACCTTCCAGGGATTCTCGCCGAACGAACGGGTGTTGATCACCGGATTCCGGGGATTGTTGTTGACATCGACCACCGGTGCATAGTTGGCGAAGATCTTGATGTCGCGCAGCTCGGAACCGATGACGCGGCCGGCCGCCTCGACCAGAGAGGGATCGCTCAGCGCACCCAGTTGCATCGCGCGCGGGAAGGCCGCGTATTCATAGAAACGCATCGCCGCACCCCATTCGCCGTCGATCGAGACCAGCATCGGAATCTGCGCCAGCGCCTGCAGCTCGTTGATCATCTGCATATTGTCGGCCAGGACGTCGTCCATCACGATGAGCCCGCCCAGGCCTTCGCGGATCCAGCCCTCCTGGCGGGCGCGCAACGCCGGGTCCTCGCGCGACTCGACGGCCTCGAAAATGAGCTGCGCGATCTTCTCCCGCCGGGACAGCGTGCCCAGCAGGGAATCGAGGTCTTGTGCAAAAAGGCCGCCGCAGCAGACTGTGGCGGCCATCAGGGTCAGGAAAAGCCTTTTCACGAATTATTTGGCTTTGCCGTCGGAACCGAGCACGTTGATGATCTTGTGCTTGTAGAGTTTCTCCATCTCGTCGCGGGCCGGACCCAGGTATTTGCGCGGGTCGAACTCGCCCGGCTTGTTGGCGAAGACCTGGCGGACGGCGGCGGTCATGGCCAGACGGGAGTCACTGTCGATGTTGATCTTGCAGACAGCGCTCTTGGCGGCCTTGCGGAGCTGCTCCTCGGGGATGCCCACTGCATCGGGAAGCTTGCCGCCGTTGGCGTTGATGATGTCGACATATTCCTGCGGAACGCTGGAGGAGCCGTGGAGCACGATGGGGAAGCCAGGAAGCTTCTTCTCGATCTGTTTCAGCACGTCGAAGGCCAGCGGCGGCGGAACGAGCTTGCCGGTCTTGGGATCGCGGGTGCACTGCTCGGGTTTGAATTTGTAGGCGCCGTGGGAGGTGCCGATGGAGATGGCGAGGGAGTCACAGCCCGTCTTGGTGACGAAGTCGACGACTTCTTCGGGCTTGGTGTAGTGCGACTCTTCGGCGGCGACTTCGTCTTCCACGCCGGCGAGCACGCCGAGTTCGGCCTCGACGGTCACGCCGAAGCGGTGTGCGTAGCGCACGACCTTCTTGGTGAGGGCCACGTTCTCATCGTAGGGCAGGGCGCTGCCGTCGATCATGACGGACGAGAAACCGGTCTGGATGCAGCTCTTGCAGAGTTCGTAGCTGTCGCCGTGGTCGAGGTGCAGGACGATCTGGGGACGTTTCCAGCCCAGTTCCTTGGCATACTGGACGGCGCCTTCCGCCATGTAGCGGAGCAGCGTCTGGTTGGCATAGTTGCGGGCTCCTTTGGAAACCTGAAGGATGACAGGTGACTTGGTGTCGGCGCAAGCCTTGATGATGGCCTGCAGCTGCTCCATATTGTTGAAATTGAATGCCGGAATGGCGTAGCCGCCCTTGACGGCCTTGGCGAACATCGCCCGGGTGTTGACGAGACCCAACTCTTTGTAAGATACCATATTGTGTAGAATTAAAAAAGAATCTATGGTTTTTATGGCCACAAAGATAATGGAATTTCAACAAGAATTGACTATTTTTGCAAGCTGATAAACCAAAATCATCATAAATGGGTAAAGTAGTGATATTCTCGGCGCCTTCCGGATCGGGCAAGACCACAGTGGTCAACCACCTGCTGCAACGCTTCGACTGTTTCGCCTTCTCGGTTTCCGCCACTTCGCGGGCTCCGCGCGGCGCGGAACGCGACGGGGAAGCCTACTACTTCATTTCGGCCGACGAATTCCGCCGCCGCGCCGCCGCCGGCGACTTTGTGGAGTACGAAGAAGTGTACCAGGGCGTTTTCTACGGCACGCTCAAATCGGAAGTGGAGCGCATCTGGGCGATGGACAAAGTGATCCTGTTCGACGTCGACGTCAAGGGCGGCGTGAACCTCAAGCGCTTCTTCGGCGATGACGCCCTGTCGGTTTTCGTCAAGGCGCCTTCCATCCGGGAACTCCGCCGCCGGCTCGAACTGCGCGCAACCGACTCGCCGGAATTCATCGACGAACGCGTCCGCAAGGCCCGCATCGAAATGATGTACCAGCCCAAATTCGACTATGTGCTCGTTAACGACGACCTGCCCACCTGCCTGGCCGAAGCCGAGCGTGTGGTCGGGGAATTCCTGAAAGCCTGATATGCTGAAACCCGACGCTGCCAAGCCGAAAGCAGCGCTGCTCTTCGGCTCTTTCAATCCCCTCCACGAAGGCCACCTGGCCATCCTGCGCTACCTGGCGGAGCACCGCCTGGCCGATGAACTGCGCCTCGTGGTGTCGCCCCAGAGCCCCTTCAAGCAGGGCCAGGGCCTGCTCGACAACGCCCACGAGCGGCTGGACGCCGCCCGCGCCGCCGTCGCGCAGACCGGCCTGCCCGTCGCCGTCTCCGACGTCGAATTCGACCTCCCGGAACCCCGCTATACCATCGATACCCTCCGCCATCTCCAACGCACCGAGCCCGACAAGGAATTCGTGCTGGTGATGGGCGGCGACAATATCACAGCGCTGGACAGTTGGCACCTGGCCGACGAACTCCTGCGCGATTTCGAAATCTGGGTCTATCCGCGCCCCGGCACCGACGCCCAGCCGTATGTGGACGCCTTCAACGCCCGTCCCTGCGTCAAAGGCGTAAAATATTTTAAAGACGCGCCGCAAAATAACATCTCCTCGACTGAGATCCGCGCCCGCAAAGTGCTTACATACGACGTCATCATCATCGGCGGCGGTATCACCGGCGTCGGCGTCGCGCGCGACTGCGCGCTCCGCGGCCTGAAGGCCGTGCTCGTGGAGCGCGACGACCTAACGGTCGGCGCCAGCGGCCGCAACCACGGCCTGCTCCACAGCGGCGCCCGCTACGCCATGGGCGACCCCGAATCAGCCCGCGAATGTATCGCTGAGAACCGCATCCTCAAGCAGATCGCCCCGCACTGTATCGACGCCTGCGACGGCCTTTTTGTGACGTTGCCGGAAGACGACCTCGGCTACCAGCAACGCTTCATCGACGCCTGTCTGGCCGCCGGAATCGACGCTGCCGCGATCGATCCCGCCGAGGCCCGCCGCATCGAGCCATCCGTCAACCCCGACCTGGTCGGCGCCGTCCTCGTTCCCGACGCCTCCGTCGACCCGTTCCGGCTGGTCTTCGCCAACGCCCTCGACGCCGCTGCCCGCGGCGCCGAGATCCTCAGCTACCACGAAGTCCGCGGCCTGCGCCGCGACGGCCGCCGCGTCACCGGCATCGACGTCTGGGACGTACGCGGCAAACAGGAGAAACATCTCGAGGCGCCCGTCATCGTCAACGCCGCCGGCACATGGGCCGGCCAGGTGGCCGCCATGGCCGGCGCCCGTATCACCATGTACCCCGACAAGGGCACGCTGCTCGTGTTCGGCACCCGCATCAACCAGCTGGTACTCAACCGCTGCCGTCCCTCGTCCGACGCCGACATCCTCGTCCCCAGCGACGTGACCACCATCCTCGGCACCACCTCGCAGCGCCTCGAACCGAAGGAGATTCCCGGCGCCAGGCCCACACCCGAAGAAGTCGACCTGCTGCTTGCCGAAGGCAGCAAGCTGGCCCCGGCCCTCCTGCAGACCAGGATCCTGCGCGCCTACAGCGGCATCCGTCCGCTCATCGCCCTCGACGGGGCCGAAGAAGGCGGCCGGCACATCAGCCGCAGCTTCGTGCTCTTCGACCACGAAAGCCGCGACGACGTGCCCGGCCTCGTGACCATCGCCGGCGGCAAGATGATGACCTACCGCCTTATGGCCGAGCGCACCGTCGACCTGGTCTGCCGGAAGTTGGGCAGGGAAGTGGCCTGCACTACGGCCGAAGTGCCGCTGCCCGAGGCGATTGCGCGCCCCGAGCGCTTCAGCGGCCGCGTGATCTGCGAATGTGAGAACGTACGGGAAGATGAGATCCGCTATGCCATCGACCAGCTCGGCGCCCGCACGCTGCTCGACCTGCGCCGCCGCACGCGCGTGGGCATGGGCTCCTGCCAGGGCCAGCTCTGTGCCCTGCGCGCCGCCCAGATGCTGCCCGAACCCGACGTTCGCGGCTTCATCAACGAGCGCTGGAAAGGCATCTATCCCGTGGCCTGGGGCGAAGCCATGCGCGAGGCCCAGCTCGCCCAATGGATGTATAAAGAGCAAAATCTATGACCTTCGACACCCTCATCATCGGCGGCGGCCACAGCGGCCTGCAGCAAGGCATCGCCCTTCAGAAACAAGGCCGGAGCTGCCTGATCGTCAGCACGGGCGAAAGCCCGCGCCGCTTCCGCGACCCCGAATGGTCGCAGGAAGTGGAGCGCCATCGCTTCGAAGACCTGGGCGGCTTCTGGCTCGAAGACCGCGTCCTCGGCGGCGAATTTTCAGGTACCAACGAAGGCGAAATCCTGAACCGAATCTTTACTGAAAGTAGGGGCGAAAAAGCACTTGATGCAGAACAATTTATACTAGCGACGGGAAGCTTCTACAGCGGCGGTCTGATGGCCGATCCGGAGCATGTCTGGGAACCCTTGTTCGGCCTCGACGTTTTCTTCGAGGGCGGCCATAAAGACTGGGTCAGTCCCGACTTTTTCGCGCCGCAACCCTTCATGTCGTTCGGCGTTCTGACCGATGCCGAGAGCCGCGTCCTGCGCGCCGGGAGACCGGTCCTGAACCTGCTGGCATATGGCTCAGTAGTTTCCTCGCGTGGCGCGCGATAATTATTTGTATTTTCTTGCAGTTTTTTTAGTAAAATCCGATAAATTTTGCTAATTTTGTATTTACGTTGCTGCGCCCATACCATTTCGGAGGGCTGGCAGTGACGTCAGGGACGGGAATGTGACTTGGACAGAGCACGGAACCGCACCTTGTGAATCGCCCGATTTTCGTGCAGCGACCCGGCCTTGCGCCCGCTGCCCAAGGTTGGGGAGTGGAAGGTACATCCCTTCACGAAGAAAAAGCCATGACGACAGCCCAAACCGCCGAATCCCCTGCCTGGTACGCCCTGAAGGTCTTCTACAGCAAGGCTCCGCAGGTGCAGGAAGACTTCCGCAAGTCCGGACACGACACCTACCTGCCGCAGATGATCGCTTCGCTGTTGTTCGTCCACTGTACCGAGCATCAGCTGCTGGCCTACAAGGACAGTCATGAAGGCAAGATGCTCTACTACACGGATCCGGCCGCGGCCGACCGGCGCAAGCCCGGCCGCATTCCCGACCGCGAGATGGACATCTTCCGGATCGCCTCGTCGCTGGCGGCAACCGATCCTGATGCCCTTTACCTGGGCAGTGACACCGAAAAGCTCTGCACCGGCGACCGCGTCCTCGTGACGGAAGGCCTCTACAAGGGCGCAGAAGGGTATGTGAAGCGCATCCGGCACGCGCGCAAGGTGCTGGTCGCCATCAAGGGGGTCGCCGTCGTGGCATTATCGAACATCCATCCGAAATATTTGCAAAAAATCAGCTAACGTCATTCCGGGCTTGACCCGGAATCTCAAACAATTATCGCTATGAAAATCGCAGTCGCAGGTACCGGCTATGTCGGTATGAGCATGGCCACGCTGCTGGCCCAGCACAACGAGGTGGTGGCGGTCGACGTCATCCCCGAGAAGGTTGAGAAGATCAACCGGCGCGAGAGCCCCATCCAAGACGAATACATCGAGAAATACCTGGCTGAAAAGCCGCTGAACCTCCGGGCTACGCTCGACGGAGCGGAGGCGTACAAAGGCGCTGAATTCGTGATCATCGCTGCCCCCACGAACTACGACCCCCAGAAGAACTTCTTCGATACGAGCCATGTGGAAGAGGTCATCGACCTGGTGCTCAGCGTCAATCCCGACGCGACGATGGTCATCAAATCTACGATCCCCGTGGGCTACACCCGCAGCCTGTACGTGAAATACGCCGCCCGCGGCGTCCAGAAGTTCAACCTGCTCTTCTCGCCGGAGTTCCTGCGCGAGAGCATGGCCCTCTACGACAATCTCTATCCCAGCCGCATCATCGTGGGATACCCGAAAATGATGCAGGGCTACGAAGAAGAGAACGCCGCTATCCGGAAGGTCGTGACGAACGACCTGGAGGAGCGGGCCCACACCTTCGCCCGGCTGCTGCAGGAAGGCGCCATCAAGCAGGACATCCCGACGCTCTTCATGGGCATGAAAGAGGCCGAGGCTGTGAAGCTCTTCGCGAACACCTATCTGGCCCTCCGCGTGAGCTACTTCAACGAACTGGACACCTACGCCGAGATGAAGGGCCTCGACACCCAGTCGATCATCGACGGCATCTGCCTCGACCCGCGCATCGGCGCGCACTACAACAACCCGAGCTTCGGCTATGGGGGTTACTGCCTGCCGAAAGACACGAAGCAGCTGTTGGCCAATTTCAACGACGTGCCGGAGAACCTGATCCAGGCCATCGTGGAGAGCAACCGCACGCGCAAAGACTACATTGCGGACCGTGTGCTGGAAAAAGCCGGCTACTACACGGCTTCCAGCGATTACGACACGGCCAAGGAGCACGAAGTCGTGGTGGGCGTGTACCGCCTGACCATGAAGTCCAACTCCGACAACTTCCGCCAGAGCGCCATCCAGGGCATCATGAAGCGCATCAAGGCCAAGGGCGCCACGGTTATCATCTACGAGCCGGCCCTGCCCGATGGCACGCGGTTCTTCGGCAGCCTCGTGGTCAACGACCTCGCCGAATTCAAGCGCCGCAGCCAGGCCATCATTGCCAACCGCTACGACCCCGTCCTCGACGACGTGGCCGACAAAGTTTACACCCGCGACATCTTCAAACGCGACTAATTTATCGTCATTCCGGGCTTGACCCGGAATCTCAAACATCATGAACTACCACATCTTCAGTCCCTACCGCGTCTGTCCTTTAGGCGCCCATGTCGACCACCAGCACGGCATCGTGACGGGTTTCGCCATCGACAAGGGCGTGGACCTGTGGTTCGATGTGCGCGACGATAGCCAGGTGTCGCTCGACTCCAAGACTTTCGCGGGCCATGTGGAGTTCGATATCGCCGCCCCGACGCTGGTGAAACAGGGCAATTGGGGTGATTACGCGCGCGGCGCGAAGTTCTCCCTACAGAAGCGCTTCGAGCTCTCCCGCGGCGTTACCGGCGTCATTAAGGGCTCCCTGCCTGTGGGTGGCCTCAGCAGCTCCGCCGCGGTGCTCATCGCCTACGTCATGGCCTTCGCCAAGGCCAACAATATCACCCTGACGCCCTTCGAGGTGATGAAGATCGCCTCCGAGGCAGAGCGCGAATACATTGGGCTCAACAACGGCCTGCTTGACCAGGCCTGTATCGCCCTGGGCCGGAAAGACCAGCTGCTGATGCTCGACTGCGAGAGCGACGAGTACCGGCTCATCCCCAAGGCCGAGAATATGCCGGACTTCGAATTCGGTATCTTCTTCTCCGGCCTGACCCGCAGCCTCATGAGCTCCGACTACAACCTCCGCGTGACCGAATGCAAGACCGCCGCGTGGATTGTGCAGGCCTATGAGAACGTGCCGCTTAAGGAGCACAGCAAGACCTTCCTGCGCGACATTTCCGAGACCATGTTCAAGCGTCATCGCGACGACATGCCGCCGCGTTTCGTGCGCCGCGGCGAGCATTTCTTCTCCGAACACAAGCGGGTGCGCGAGGGCATCACGGCCTGGGAGACGGGCAATCTGGAGTGGTTCGGCAGCCTTTCGAAGGCCAGCTGCGAAAGCTCCATCCACAACTACGAGTGCGGCTCACCCGAGTTGATCGCCATCTACGAGGCCATGCTTACGACAGATGGTATCTACGGCGGCCGTTTCTCGGGCGCCGGTTTCAAGGGTGCCTGTATCGCGCTGGTGGATCCGGCCAAGAAAGCAAGCATTGAGAAAGAAATCACAGAGAAGTACCTGGCGAAGTTCCCGCAGTACAAGGACTCTTTCCAGGTCTTCTTCTGCAAATCAGATGATGGCGCCAGATTTGTCTAACGTCATTCCGGACTTGATCCGGAATCTTTAATTGCCATGAAAACCATTGTCATCGCCGCCGGCTACGCCACGCGTCTCTATCCGCTGACTGAAAATTTCCCGAAGCCGTTGCTGGAGATCGGGAAGAGCACGATTCTCGACCGGATGCTCGATGATATCGATACTATTCCGGAGATCGATGAGCACATTGTGGTAACGAATCACAAGTTTGCGGGGATTTTTGAAGAATGGGCGAAACATCGTCATGCCCAGTTTGACCATTCTCGTCATTCCGGGCTTGACTCCACCCGTCATTCCGGGCTTGACCCGGAATCTCAGACCCCGGATCAAGTCCGGGGTGACGACAAGAATATTCGTATCCTGGACGACGGGACAACGACGAACGAGACGCGGCTGGGGGCGGTGCGGGACCTGGTCCTGGCGATCGAGACTTTCAGCATCGATGAGGACATTCTGGTGGTGGCGGCCGACAATATTCTGGATTTCAGTTTCCGGGGCTTTGTCGAGGCATTCCACCGAAAGGGCACGTCGATGATCATGTGCCACCACGAGCCGGAACTCTACAAGCTGCAGCGCACGGGCGTGATCGCCGTCGATGCTGACATGCGCGTGTTGCTGATGCAGGAAAAGCCGCAGGAACCGGTGAGCCACCTGGCCGTGCCGCCGTTCTATATCTACCGCCAGGAAGACCTGCCGCTGATCCGCAGCGCCATCGCGAACGGCTGCGGCGCTGACGCCCCCGGCAACCTGGCTCACTACCTGGTGGACCGCACCGCCATCCACGCCTGGATGATGCCCGCCGGCCGTTTCGACATCGGCAGCCTGGATACTTACGAAGAAGCTAAACGAAAATACGCACAGAGTGACGGTAGCGG
>JAEEGJ010026707.1_pt1 | contig 11668 bp, 11 predicted proteins | sample 8958761 | NCBI WGS metagenome assembly JAEEGJ01 (sample SAMN16246546, study PRJNA631951) | gut metagenome | biome: gut microbiome; feature: rumen; material: RS-attached | host: Bos | place: Iran: Karaj | collected 2018-10
TGGCAATAAGAATTGTTGGAGTAGATTTGCCCCAGAATAAGCGTGGCGAAATCGCATTGACCTATATCTATGGTATTGGTCGAAGTAGTTCAGCAAAGATATTGGATAAGGCAGGTGTCAGCCGTGAGTTGAAGGTCAACGAATGGAGTGACGATCAGGCCGCCAAGATCCGTGAAATTATCGGCGCTGAATTCAAAGTTGAAGGTGATCTCCGCAGTGAGATCCAGTTGAATATCAAGCGACTGATGGATATTGGTTGCTATCGTGGCGTCCGTCATCGTAACGGTCTTCCCGTTCGCGGTCAGAGTACCAAAAATAATGCTCGTACCCGTAAGGGTAAGAAGAAGACTGTTGCCAACAAGAAGAAGGCTACGAAGTAATTCTAAGTTAAACGTTTAAGAAGATTAAGAATTATGGCAAAGAAAACAGTCACTTCTAAGAAGAGAAACGTGAGAGTAAACGCCATCGGCCAGCTCCACGTGCACAGTTCTTTTAATAATATTATCGTTTCTCTTGCAAATGACGAGGGTCAGGTTATCTCTTGGTCATCTGCAGGTAAGATGGGCTTCCGTGGTTCAAAGAAGAACACACCGTACGCTGCTCAGATGGCAGCCGAGGATTGCGCAAAGGTCGCTTATGACTTGGGCCTGCGCAAGGTGAAGGCTTACGTGAAGGGTCCCGGTAACGGACGTGAGTCTGCTATCCGTGCCATTCACGGTGCAGGTATCGAGGTCATGGAGATCGTTGATGTTACTCCACTGCCCCACAACGGATGCCGTCCCCCGAAGCGTCGTCGTGTATAATAAGGAAAGTTGTAATAACGGATTTTTTATTTATAGATTATGGCAAGATATTTAGGACCGAAATCAAAAGTTGCCCGCCGATTTGGAGAAGCCATCTTCGGCCCGGACAAAGTTTTGTCTAGGAGAAACTTCCCTCCTGGACAGCATGGCAACAACCGCCGCCGCAAGCAGTCGGAGTATGCTGTCATGTTGGCAGAGAAGCAGAAGGCTAAGTACACTTATGGCGTACTTGAGCGTCAGTTCCGTAATTTGTTTGAGAAGGCTGCAAAGGCCGACGGTATCACCGGTGAGGTGCTGCTCCAGTTGCTGGAAAGCAGACTTGACAATGTGGTGTTCCGTCTTGGTATTGCTCCTACTCGTGCAGCAGCCCGTCAGCTCGTGGGTCACAAGCACATTACTGTTGATGGCAAGGTTGTGAACATTCCTTCATTCCAGGTGAAGCCCGGTATGATTGTGGCCGTTCGCGAGAAGTCAAAGTCTCTCGAGGTTATCGAGGCCGCCCTTGCTGGTTTCAATCACAGCAAGTATCCTTGGATCGAGTGGGATGAGAACGCTAAGGGTGGTAAGTTCCTGCACATGCCGGAGCGTGCCGACATCCCCGAGAACATTAAGGAACAGTCAATCGTTGAGTTGTACTCTAAGAACTAAATCATTAAATTAATGGCGATATTAGCATTTCAAAAACCTGATAAAGTTGTAATGTTGGAGGCCTCCGACAAGTTCGGCAAGTTCGAATTTCGTCCTTTGGAGCCGGGTTTCGGTGTAACCATCGGTAATGCCCTTCGCCGCATTCTTCTTTCATCGCTTGAGGGCTATGCTATCAATACCATCAAGATTGCTGGTGTTGAGCATGAGTTCTCTTCTGTACCCGGTGTCAAGGAAGATGTAACCAACATTATCTTGAACCTGAAGCAAGTTCGGTTCAAGCAAGTTGTAGAAGAATTCGAGAACGAGAAAGTCAGTATCACGATCGAGAATTCTACCGAATTCAAAGCCGGTGATATCGGCAAGTATCTGACTGGATTTGAGGTGCTGAATCCCGATTTGGTGATTTGTCATTTAGATTCCAAGGCATCGATGCAGATCGACCTGACAATTAACAAAGGTCGTGGCTACGTGCCTGCTGATGAGAATCGTGAGTTCTGTACAGATGTCAACGTCATCGCAATCGACTCTATTTACACACCTATCCGTAACGTGAAGTATGCTGTCGAGCCTTATCGTGTCGAGCAGAAGACCGACTACGACAAGCTCGTCATGGAAATCACGACGGACGGTTCCATTCACCCGAAGGACGCCCTGAAGGAGGCTGCGAAGATCCTGATCTATCACTTCATGCTGTTCTCTGATGAGAAGATCACACTTGAGACTTCTGAGACAGAGACCAATCAGGAGTTTGATGAGGAGATCCTGCACATGCGCCAGTTGCTGAAGACACGTTTGGTAGACATGAACCTTTCAGTTCGTGCGCTTAACTGTCTGAAGGCTGCTGATGTGGAGACACTCGGTGATCTTGTGCAGTACAACAAGACCGACCTCCTGAAGTTCCGCAACTTTGGTAAGAAATCGCTCACGGAGCTTGATGATTTGCTCGAGAGTCTGAATCTGTCGTTTGGAACTGACATTTCAAAGTATAAACTTGAAAGAGATTAAAGAAAATGAGACATAATAAGAAATTTAACCATCTCGGTCGTACTGCTAGTCACCGCAGCGCCATGCTTGCAAACATGGCTATTTCGCTGATTGAGCACAAAAGAATCACTACGACCGTTGCCAAGGCCAAGGCCTTGAAGAAGTACGTCGAGCCCCTGATTACAAAGGCTAAGGACGACTCCACCAATTCACGTCGTGTTGTATTCAGCTACCTGCAGAACAAGGAAGCCATCAAGACTCTCTTCGGAGAGGTTGCTGAGAAGGTCGGCGATCGTCCCGGTGGTTACACTCGTATCATCAAGCTCGGTACCCGTCAGGGTGACGCTGCTCAGGTCTGCTTCATCGAGCTCGTAGACTTCGATCCCGAAATGGCCAAGGACGGTGGTAAGAAGAAGACTCGTCGTTCACGTCGTTCTTCTGGCGCTAAGGCTGAGGCTGCTGCCGAGGCTCCCGCAGCTGAGGAGACAAAGGCTGAGGCTCCCGCCGAGGAGGCTGCTCCTGCTGCAGAAGAGGCTAAGGCTGAATAATCGGATTGATATTCACCTCTATATGAAGGCCCGTAACTCACAAGGTTACGGGCCTTTTTAGGGTTTCCCCTATATAGTTTTCGGGTTTTTCCCTTTGCGCATTTCCAAAAAATGCTTACCTTTGCACCGTACAACAATTTAAAACGTGACGATTATGAAGAAAGGTTTGATTGTTTTGGCAGGAACCATGTTGCTGTTGAGCAGTTGTGGAACATACACAGCCAATGGCGCAGCAACAGGTGGCTGGTTTGGGTCGATGATCGGTTCTGCCATAGGCGGCATTGCCGGAGGTCCTCGTGGCAGTGACATCGGTACGCTGATTGGTATGGCTGGTGGCGCAGCCGTTGGTGCGGCCGTAGGACAAGCCGCAGACCGTGCTGAGCAGCAGAAGTATGAGGAGTACAAGGCTGCTCGTCGTGAAGCACGTCAGGCTGCTCGTCAGAGGGCGGACAGTAACCGCAGTTACAATGACTACAACGACTACAGCAACGAGAGTGGTTACGATTCGACCAACAGCGGCGACGATCGTCTCTACGGCTTTGGCGAGAACTTCGAAGGCACAGCCAAGAGTGCTTTGAACGCTCCTGTTAATCTGGAGATCCGTCATGCACGCCTTCTGGATTCCAGCCGCGACGGTGTGCTGACGCGCGGCGAGGAGGCTCGAATGGTGTTTGAGATCTACAATAATTCCTCGCAATATGTCTTTAATGTGCAGCCTTCTGTCGCTGAGGTGACAGGTAACAGGCACATCCACATTTCAGAGAACATCCTCGTGGAGAGCATCGCCCCAGGTAAGGGCGTACGTTATACGGCAAATATCAAGGCCGACAGTTACTTGCGTAATGGTCAGGCGGTGATTCGTATCGGGGTGTTCCAGAACAATAGGGAGGTTCCCGCGCAGACTAAGGAATTCACTATCCGCACCAGTAAGCGATAGAATAAATCAGGGAGGCCGTCGATGACCTCCCTGATTTGTTTATTTCCCTTGCCGTTTCAGATACGCTTTCGACTTATTAGGATTCCTGCTGATGTCATTCAACAACTCATCGTTCGTTTTCTGCTGAATCTGTTGAACCTGCTTCTGAGGATCATGTGACATCTGTGAAGCTTCTTCCTGTTCCAACGTAGACGACTGCTTCGTTGACGCAGCCAGCGCTTTCTTCCTGAGTTCCTCTTGCTCGTGCTCCTTCCGTTCCTGTATCTTTCTTTCACGGTCTTCCTTCAGAGCCACCCATACAGGCTTGGTGTCAGAACCTTCATTGGTGCCGATCTCGAAATCAGGCAGATCCAGGATCTCCTCAGCCTTGAAGGGTGGGATGATATCGCTATAGCGTTCTACGACCACCGTGGCGATACCTTGTGCGATGATACCCAGCTCCCGCGCAGCTCTGACAGAGAGGTCAATGATTCGTCCTCTGACGTATGGTCCTCGGTCTGTGACGCGCACGACGACGTTCTGTCCATTGGCAGGATTTGTCACTTTCAGCAGGGTGCCGAAGGGATAAGTCCTGTGGGCACAGGTCAGCGAGTCGTGATGCAGACGTTCACCGTTGGCAGTCTTCCGCCCTGTGAACTTCTTGGAATAGAAAGAGGCCTTGCCCGTCTGAGCGTTTTGGGCGCTCAGAAGTGAAGAGTGAAAAGTGAAGAATGAAGAATTTGCAACTGCGCAGAAGAGAAACGCAATCACTACGATCATGCGTCTCGGGTAATCTCTCTTTCGTGATTTCCACCCTACAGCGGTAGCAAACTCTACATTCTCCACTCTAAACTATTAACTTTATACGATTCCTTGAGCTAACATCGCCTTGGCTACCTTCATGAAGCCGGCGACATTGGCACCCTTGACGTAGTTGATGTAACCACTGGGCTCCTTACCGTATTTCACGCATTGCTCGTGGATGCCTGACATAATCTGGTGCAGACGCATGTCTACTTCCTCAGCCGTCCATGACATACGCATAGAGTTTTGCGTCATCTCCAGACCCGAGGTAGCCACGCCACCCGCATTCACGGCCTTGCCAGGAGCGAACAGCTGTCCTGCAGCGATGAACTTGTTCACGGCTTCGGCCGTGCATCCCATGTTCGACACCTCTGCGACGCACAGCGGCTTCTGAGCCAGGATCTTGTCGGCATCCTCACCGTTGAGTTCGTTCTGTGTGGCACAGGGCAGATAGATGTCAGCCTTCTGCTCCCACGGCTTCTTGCCGGCGAAGAACTTCGAGCCTGGGAATTCCTCCTCGTAGGGTTGGCAGACGTCATTACCGCTGGCACGCAGTTCGAGCATGTACTCGATCTTCTCGTCGTCGAGACCTTCTGGATCATAGATATATCCGTCAGGACCAGAGATGGTGATCACCTTCGCACCCAGTTCCGTGGCCTTCTTGGCAGCGCCCCAGGCCACATTGCCGAAGCCTGACAGCGCAATCGTCTTGCCCTTGATGTCAAGGCCGTGAGTTTCCATCATGTGATGTACGAAATAGAGTGCGCCGTAGCCCGTAGCCTCCGGACGCAGGATCGAACCGCCCCATTCCATGCCCTTACCCGTGAGGGTAGCGCCGTGGAACTGACTCGTCAGTTTCTTGTAGTAGCCGAAGAGGTAGCCGATCTCGCGGGCGCCCACGCCGATGTCACCGGCAGGCACGTCCATATCCGGACCGATCACCTTATAGAGTTCGCACATAAAGGCCTGACAGAACTTCATCACCTCGTTGTCGCTCTTGCCACGGATCGAGAAGTCCGAACCGCCCTTGCCGCCGCCCATCGGCAGCGTCGTGAGGGCATTCTTGAAGGTCTGCTCGAAACCGAGGAACTTCAGGATGCTCAGGTTCACGGATGGGTGGAAGCGCAGACCGCCCTTGTACGGGCCGATGGCGCTGTTGAACTGCACGCGATAACCGATGTTCACCTGAACTTCGCCCTTGTCGTCGACCCAGGGCACACGGAACGTGGTGATGCGCTCAGGCTCCACGATGCGCTCTATGATTTTTGCCTTTTCGAACTCGGGATGCTGGTTGTAGACGTCCTTAATCGATTCCAACACTTCTCTTACAGCCTGTAAGTACTCCAGTTCGCCAGGATGCTTCTGCTCCAAGGCTTGCATGATTTTTTCAACTTCCATAGTCTTTTGGTTTTTTGAATACCTGTTTTAAGTTTTACAAATTGTTACTTTGATGGTGCAAATATACGAAAATATTCGGTACCTTCCAAGGAAAATACCGAATATTTTTCTTATAAAGTTACAGTTTGTTAAATCTGCACCTTTTTTATATCTTTTCCAGTGCCTGCTTGATGTCATCGAGGATGTCTTCCACGTCCTCGATACCTACTGAGAGACGGATCAGGTCAGGAGCCACACCGGCCTCGCGCAGCTGTTCGTCGCTCAGCTGACGATGGGTGTGTGAAGCGGGATGCAGCACGCAGGTACGGGCATCAGCCACGTGGGTCACGATGTTGATCATCTCCAGCGAATCCATCCACTTGATGGCCGTCTCGCGGTCGCCCTTCAGACCGAAGGCGATGACACCGCAGCTTCCGTTGGGCAGATACTTCTGTCCGAGGGCGTAGGCCTTATCGCCGGGCAGTCCGCAGTAGTGTACCCAAGCCACCTTGTCGTTCTGGCTGAGGAACTCTGCCACTTTCTGGGCGTTCTTGCAGTGCTGGGCCATGCGCAGATGGAGTGTCTGCAGACCGAGATGCAGCAGGAATGAGTTCTGCGGAGCGGAAATCGATCCGAGGTCGCGCATCAGCTGGGCGACAAGCTTCGTCGTGAAGCCCATCTTACCGAAGGCCTTCACGTAGGTCAGACCGTGATAGCTCTCGTCGGGCGTGCAGAGGCCGGGGAACTTCTCGGCATGTGCCAGCCAGTCGAAGTTACCGCTGTCTACTACGACACCGCCTACCTGCGTAGCCAGACCGTCCATATACTTCGTGGTAGAGTGGGTGACGATGTCTGCGCCCCACTCGAAGGGACGGCAGTTCACGGGCGTGGCGAAGGTATTGTCGACAATCAGGGGCACACCGTTCTTATGCGCGATCCTGGCGAAGCGCTCGATGTCGAACACAGCACAGCCCGGATTCGAGATGGTCTCGCCGAACATGGCCTTCGTGTTCGGACGGAAGGCCGCCTGTATCTCCTCGTCGCTGGCCTCCTGCGAGATGAATGTGCAGTCGATGCCCAGTTTCTTCAGCGTTACGCCAAACAGATTATACGTTCCGCCGTAGATCTCGTTCGAGGTGATGAAGTGGTCGCCGGCCTGACAGATGTTGAAGATGGCGTAGAAGTTCGCTGCCTGACCGCTCGATGTCAGCACAGCGCCCACACCGCCTTCGAGTGTGGCGATCTTCGCGGCCACAGCGTCGTTCGTCGGGTTCTGCAGACGGGTATAGAAATAGCCCTCCTTTTCGAGGTCAAACAACTTCGCCATCTCGTCAGAGTCGTCGTACTTGAATGTCGTCGACTGGATGATGGGCAACTCTATCGGTTCTCCGTTCTTGGCCTTATAGCCAGCCTGTACACAAAGCGTGCCTTGTCTCAGTTTCTTTTCCATATCTTTATTTCAGATGATTAATTTAGTCCGCAAATGTGAAGACCAGGTCTTCGAGGGTGCAGAGGGATTGGTCTTTGAAGTCCGACTTGAAGACGAGGAAGATGGCGTGCTTGCCGGCGAGGTCCTTTTCCTTAGCCTCGTCGGAGATGCCTCCAGCCACGTCCCAGACCTTCTTGTCCATGTTGGTGGTGAGTTTCATCTCGCCGATTTTCTTGCCGCCCTGCGACTCCCAAGGACGGTCCATCCAGATCTCAATAGTGCCCTCGAGGCCTTCAGGGATGAGGCGCACGACGAGCATCAGACAGTTCGGATTCTTCAGACGCTCAGCGTCGAAGTTGAAGTACTTGTAGCCCACGATCGAGCCGGCGGTATTGTTCACCACGCTGTTGGTGTTGTAGCGCAGGTCGTAGGGGGCTGCATATTTCTCCTTGGAGTCGATGGCCTCTTGTTTGGTCATGCCTAGCGCACCGCCGTAGCTGGCCTCTACATACGAGCCGTAGAAGGTGTTGTTGGGCCATTCGTGGGTAGCGGGCTTCGGACCGGTGAGCCAGCAGGCGATACCTGCGGAGTGGCGCTCGAAGGGGTCGAGACCGTCGAGGGCAAAGCCGCAGCTGTTGTATTCTCCCTCGGAGATTTCCACCTTGCCGCCCTTGCCTTCCTCGACCTTCACGGTGATAGGAGCGACCATCGCCTGACGGGCGTATTCGTCGGTACCCGTCTGACGGTGATAGAACACATACCACTGGCCGTTGATCTCGCAGATGGAGCCGTGGGTGTTGCCGTCGGGCACTGCCGAGGCGATCACGTTACCCTGCTCGTCCTTCTCGCGTGCACGGCCGTCGATGATGGTACCACCGTAGGTCCAGGGACCCAGTGGCGTGTCGCTGTAGCAGTAGGCGAGGGTATAGTTCGATGTGGGCAGGCCGAATTCGCCATCCTCGGTGAATCGGCTGTAGATGAATACATATTTATCTTTGATCTTACGGATACTCGAAGCCTCGAAGAAACGGAAGCGTCCCGGCTGGTTGCGGCCTGAGATCATGTCCTCCACGATCTGCGTACCCGGTTTTACCGTCGCCATCGTCTCAGGGTCGAACTCTGCGGCGTACGAGCGCTCGAAGCCCCAGTAGCCATACACGCGGCCGTCGTCATCCACGAAGACGGCAGGGTCGAACTGCAACACACCGTCCACCTGGTTCGGATTGTCCTTGCTCCAGTTGCACACCTCGAAGGGCCCGTCGGGACGGTCGCTCTTGGCGATGAGGCCGTTGCGATAGCCCGTCTGGTCGTTGGGGAAGAGCCAGTAGGTCTTCTTGCCCGTAGCGTCGGTAGTCACGGTCACGTCGGGAGCGTAGAGCACATCGGCGGTGCCTACCGAGTCGAAGGGCTCGCCCTTGGCGTTCTTGTCTACCACGAGGATTGTGCCGTCGTAGCGCCAGTTGTTCAGGCTGTCCACCGAGGCCGACCATACCACCTGGTTGCGACCGCAATAGGCGGTGACGAGGTCGTCGTGCGAGCCATAGACGTAGACGCGGTATTTGCCCGGCTGGTCTGGGTCTTCGAAGACGTAGGGCTCTCCGTCGGGGATGTGTTCCCAGAGAGGCATATAGGGGTTACCTACGGTGGTCATCAGGTTTTGGTCTTCTTTCGTCTCTGTTGATTTCGTGGCGCACGAGGTGACCAGTGCTGCACTGCACACCGCTGCGACGAGGGTTGTAAGGGTCTTATTCATAATTCTTTTTGTTAGTTGCCTGCAAAGGTAAGAAGAAAAAGTCATATTACAAAGTAATTTCAGGTAAAAATATAAAATCAATCCATTCGTTACTTTCGGAGTAATCGGAATTACTTTTGGAGTAATCGAAATTACTTTCGGAGTATCTAGAATTTCTTTCGGACTCCCGATTCCCGCTACAAGGACAGTACAGGCGGACTTTCAACGTTCTTTTCACATGCGCCGGAGAGAACATCGGCACCTTCCAGATGCCGGCACAGACCTCGAGCCTGGTGATTAAGTCGGGTAGCGAATCCGATGAAGGAAACCAGAACTTGCAAAGTGAATCACCATGATTTACACGAAAAGCCCCTCGCCAAATGGCGAAGGGCATTATTTCTGTTTGTGATGGTCTGTCACTTAGGGCAGCATAGCGGCTTTGTATTCATCAATCTCTTTCTTGGCGTAGTTGTACCATCCGTCGACTGGGAAGATGCCCTGGACATAGTTCTTGAACAGCGGCGTACCGTCGACAAGCTTGTACTTGTTGTCGATGTCCTCGCGCTCGTCGCACCATTCGTAGTTGCACTTCACACCGATCTTGCTGGCGATGCCGCCTACAGGGGCCTCCAGGTCGCAGTCGACACCGTTCTTCGTCACATAGACGCGGATGCTGTTGGCAATCTCGCCGATGGTCATCTTGTCGGCTTCCTCCTTATCAATGTCGACGGGGAAGATGCGGATGCCGGCATTGTCGGAACCGTTGAGACCGCGGGCGTGGGCATTGGTGTTCACCATCGTCTTCACGCTGACACCGAAGGCATTGTGAACCTCATGGCCGTCGACATACAGCGGCAGGGTACCACCGGCAGCACGGAGGATGATTTCGACGTCGTTCTTCTGGTGCTTAGCCTTGGTGTTGACGAGATAGCGGCGGACGTCGAAGACCACGTCGTTGAAGTCGAAGTCGGTGCTCTGGCCTACGGTCAGGTCCTCAGCGATCACACGGATCTCCTCGTAGTCATCATCGTCGGGCAGTTCCTCACCGCCGTCGGTACCGGTTACCTCGAAGATGACGTCGTTGTAGTCGAAGTCGGTCCAGTCCTCGAAGCCTACGAAGTTCTTATCGCCGATCTTGAAGACGGCCACATGGGGGGTCTCAACGTTGGTGATGCCGGAAGCCAAGCCTACGGCATTGGGCAGGGCGTACATCCTCAAAGGAGAATTATCGGCCTGTGTGGCATGGAACTCGGTGTTCAGTCGGCCGTCGCCATAGTATTCGGGGTGCTTGGCGATGGTCTTTGTCTGGGTCTGGCCATTGTTCACGCTGTCGAAAAGCGACAGGGTGCCGTTGCCATTATCGGTATTGGCAATCATGAAGTTGATGACGTAACCCTCGGGGAAGTTATAGGAGACGTTGCCGTTGGCATCTTCGAAGACCAGACTGAAGGTCTGGTGATGGAATGCATAGTGGTTGGACTGGCACTCGTCGGGATCGGCCATGTTACCGATGGTGTACTTCTTCATGGCCTTGATCTCTGCGACCGTGGGAGTCGTGTTCGCAGGATAATAGTAGTAGCTGATGAGGTCGCCTGAGCTGGAGTTGTGATAGATCGGCGTCAGGGTCACAGGACCACCCTTCGTGGTGATGGTGTAGCCTGTAGAAATGGCCTTAGCCAGGTTGTTGCCGTTTTCAGGGATCTGTGTCAGCAGAACGTCTTTGATATGTGTCAGATACTCATCGGAGAGGTTGGAGTTTATTGCCGATGCGTTGATCTGGTAGTATTTGTCTGTCCAGCCGGAGTTCCACCAACCCTTGAAAGGCAGGAACTGGTCGCTGTTGGAAACCTGTCCGATGACGGCTGCAAGATTGTCGCTCATCGTGGCCAGGGTGGCGTTGAAGGTGGGTACACCGTCATAAACCATAGGTATCTGTACGATTCCACGTGTGCGTGCGCTAGACTGAGAGGTGCCGAATCCCCAATCCTGATTGGGGGCGGGAGTACCAAAGCGGCTGGTGAAAGCCTGCTCGTAAGTGTTCTTGATGTTGCGTTCCATCGCGTCTGAGTCGAAGCCCAAATCATGGGAACAGCTTGTGAACAAACCGCTGAACATCATAGCGGCGATTCCTGCGAAAAAGATTTTTTTCATTTTGACCAAAAAAGATATTAGTTGATAAATCGCTATAAAGGTAGTGAATAAATCTGAAAAACCAAACTTTTTCTATATTTTTTTCACGTTTGTAGATGATTTTAAGAAAAAGTTAAGGAAAAAGTGACCCCGTTGGGATTCAAACCCAAGACCTTCAGAACCGGAATCTGACGCTCTATTCAGCTAAGCTACGGGGCCGTACTTATGAAAAGCGAGTGCAAAGGTACGATAAAAAAGTGAATAGTGAATAGTGAAGAGTGAAGAATTAATTTCATT
>JAEEGJ010026708.1_pt1 | contig 11668 bp, 11 predicted proteins | sample 8958761 | NCBI WGS metagenome assembly JAEEGJ01 (sample SAMN16246546, study PRJNA631951) | gut metagenome | biome: gut microbiome; feature: rumen; material: RS-attached | host: Bos | place: Iran: Karaj | collected 2018-10
CGGGGGAATGAGCACCAGAGAACTTGAAGGTGAGTATTATATGGGGCTTCTGCCATACGACTGATAACGATCAGAGGACTAAAATCTGTCGAGGTAGATGTCCGCTTTCAGTTTTGCGAGCTATTAACAGATTGTTCATAAGTAAAGTAAATTCCTTTGCAACTTTTGCTGTTGTTCCTTCCGCACTGAAATATGTTACAAGTGTAGCCATGATTTGTCCTCCTTTATATGTTGTGCATTATCTTTTGTCATATTATTTTTGCAAAACATATTTTGTCAACAAAAATCATCAAAGAAGAATAACTGCGACCATCATCTCACACAGATAACCTTTACTCCCGTTCCCTCCAGCATTACAGACTTACCGCATTCTATCCGGATATTTTCAGTAAGTTCTTCTCCGTCAAACGGGAACAATACTTCCTTTTCTTCATCCGTGTGATTAATAAGATAATATACTCTCTTATCAGCGTCTGCCCTCGCGGCAACCTCGACACCTTCCCATTCCTCAACGTATCCTACGGGATTATCCATGACATCTTTCACACCTGCTTCGTCACACAGATCCTTCATCAGTTTTGAATAGAACCTGTTCGAAGAGCATGTGGCAATATAGTAAACAGAGCCTTTACCCAGCTTGTTTTTCGTTACGGCAGGCTGTTTGGCATAGAAATCCTCATTAAATACCGCCAGCACCTCGGCCCCCTCACTGTACATAATATCACAGACCTTATATGCCGGATATTCGACTCCCTTATATGAAAATGAGTTGGTCACATCATCCACATGTTCAGGCATCCATACACCATCACATTCGAAATGCTCCATATCCTCATACAGCAGATCTCTTTCCTCTATTCTTGCTCCGATAAGCTCCTTTAAACTACCCGGGTAACCACCCTGAAGTATATGTGCATTTTCATCCACACAGCCGGAATAATAGGTAAACAGAAGCGTCCCGCCGTTTTTCACATAACTTGCCATCCTGTCCTTCACTTTGTCACCAACCATATAAAACAGCGGTGCGATAACAAGACGGTACTTTGAAAGGTCATCTTCCGGTCCTATGATGTCAACCGGAACATTGCTTTCAAACAACGCTCTGTAATATCTTAATGCCTCATCGGGATATCTGACCCCGGACGGTATACCGCTTGCATCCTCAAAAGCCCACCAGGTCGGCCAGTCAAAAATAATGGCGCACTTTGCTTCCGCAACTCCTCCCAGGGGTATCTTTCCCAGTTTCTTCAGTTCCTCACCGAAGGCTTTGCATTCCCTGAACACTCTTGTATCATCTCTTCCGGAATGATCTATGATGGCACTGTGATACATCTCCGCTCCGGCGGGAGACTGTCTCATCTGGAAAAACATCAGCGTATCCGCTCCGTGAGCTACTGCCTCATAACTGAATCTGCGCATCTGCCCCGGACGCTTCAGGCTGTTTATGGGCATCCAGCTTGTCATTGACGGGGCCTGTTCCATCAGCATGAACGGTTTCCCGCCTTTCAATCCCCTGATCAGTTCATGTGCAAATGCATCAAAATAAGGACTCGTGAATTTCTGAGGATAATTGTCCCACGATGCGACATCTATCTCCTTTGCCCACTTGCGATAATCCAGTCCCTTGAACACATTCATCATATTGGTTGTGCAAAGAGCATCACTTATAACTTCCTTGATCGCATTTCTTTCATCGATGTAGTTTTGCAGCATCGAATCGGAATTAAACCTCATATAGTCCAGCGTGATCCCCGTAAACTGGCTCCTCTTACCGCCCTGAAATTCAGACAGCTCATTAGGCACCACGATCTCATCCCAGCCATAATATGTATGGCTCCAGAATGCGGTATTCCATGCACTGTTCAATCTGTCCAGTGTATGATACTTATCCTTAAGCCATTCCCTGAAGGCACGCTCACAGTTCTCACAGTAACAGGCGCCGCCATACTCATTGTTTATATGCCATATAACGATATTATCCTGATTGGCAAAATGCTCTGCCAGTCTCTTTGTCAAAAGCACGGAATATTTCCTGTAGGAAGGTGAGTTCGGACAGGCATTGTGACGGAATCCGTATTTTTTCTTCCTGCCCTCGAAATCAACACGCAGAATATCCGGATACTTTTTGGCCATCCACGCCGGATATGCAGCTGTGGAAGTTCCCATGCAGATCTTCATACCCTTTTCGGTTACCCGCTTTACGATACTGTCAAGATCCGAAAAATCATAAACATTTTCCGACAGTTGAAGCCGCGCCCAGGAAAAAACGTTTATAGTCACGATATCCACTCCTGCCTCGGGAAGCATGATCATATCCTGATCCCTTGTAGCCTCGTCCCACTGCTCCGGATTATAATCTCCGCCATAAAGTATTTTATTTACACCTTTATCTTCAAACATAAAAATCTCCATTATCAGTTATCTTATTTCACAGCGCCTGTGATACCCTCGGCAAAATTCTTCTGAAGTGAAAGGAAAAGCACCGCGGTGGGAAGCGTTGTTATCAAAACAGCAAGCATGAGCGCACCGTAATCGGTGAAGTAGCCACTCGTAAGGTTGCTTATCATCATCGGCAGCGTCTGAGCTTTCGAATCCTGCATGATGACCTTGGGCCATATATAGTTATTCCATGCGTTCATGAATGTGACCGTAAGAGCTGCCGCAAAAGTCGATCTCATGGTAGGGATGAACATACGGAAAAAGATCCCGAATTCTCCCAATCCGTCAATACGTGCCGCCTCGATCATCTCTGCCGGGAACGACCTTGCTGCCGCCCGAAACAGCATGATCAGAAAAGGAGTGGACAGTGACGGAAGGATAAATCCCAGTGTTGAATTCAGAAGTCCCACTCCGGAAAACATCCTGAACAGAGGTATCATAAGCGCTACAAACGGGATCATCATGGACATGAGGATGACCGCCATCAATGTATCCTTCACCTTATCGTGAAAAACCTCAAAACCGTATCCCGCAAGGGAACATATAAGGACGGATATAACCGTCTGGATCACGGAATACTTGACTGAATTCATAAACCCACGGAATATATCCTGGTTGGTTATCAGATTATGATAATTGGTAAACAGCTGTGTACCGAATGTAAGCTTGCCGGCTATTATATCAACGGTTCTGTTTGTGGAAGCGATCATCATCCATATCAGGGGAAAAACCGAGATCACGGATGCGAGGCCCAATACAATGTACTGAATGATGATTTTATTTTTCTCAGTCACGTTTATCACCTACTTTCAACTGCACAGCCGCAAGTATTGCCACCAGGAAAAGGATCACAAAGGACATCGCCGAAGTATATCCGAATTTGGGAACCCCCTGGAATGCCTGATTGTAAATATAGTGAGACATGGTAATGCTGGCATTGGACGGGCCTCCGTTTGTCAGGTTGACCGACTCGTCAAACAGCTGCAGCGTTCCGTTTGTTGACATTATGGCCGTAAGAAGTATCGTAGGCTTAAGCAGCGGTACCGTGATCTTTAAAAATGTCTGGAACGCCGACGCTCCGTCGATCTTGGCCGCTTCATAAACCGAGTATTCAATATTCTGTAGTCCGGCCAGATAGAAGACCATGTTGTATCCTGTCCATCTCCATACAAGCGCTATGATAATGACTATCTTGGCACTCGTAGGGTGAGCCAGGAAATTGTACGGTTCTGACAGAATATGCAGTTTGGTGGCAACAAAATTTATAAATCCGTCGGTTGCAAACAGTGTCCTGAAAATAATGGAGTAAGCCACCAGCGAAGTGGCACAGGGAAGAAAGATACACGTCCGCATGAATCCCTTGAACCGGAGTTTCCGGTTATTAAGCATGGAAGCAAGGATCAGTGCCAGGATCAGCATGACGGGGACCTGTATGATCAGATAGAAAAAACAGTTCTTGACGGACTGAATGAACACATCGTCCTTCAGTATCCTTGTATAATTCTTAAAACCGCCGAAATGCAGATCCGTACCGTTACCTGTCTGAAATGATGTTACAAGTGCGCTCACGGCAGGTACGAAACTCATGGTGGCAATGAGTGCAACTGCAGGTATCAGAAACAGCCATCCGTATATATTTCTTTTTTGATTCAATCTGGATTTTGATCTCATAAAATATCCCTTTCGAGCCTTGTCAAAGCTCGTGCCTTACCTGAAATCAGGGGTGAATTGCCTTGGGATCCCGTGTTCCTTGGTCATTCCACCCCTGATGTAGTTCATATCCGACCTGCTCTTATATCCGACAGCAACCCATATCAGTTACCCATATTAAAGTTTACCGTCTCCTCTGCAGCAGCAAGCTCCTTCTCAATGTCAGCACCGTTTACGATGTTGGTTGCAGCCGTGGCGATCGCCGTGTTGGCTTCCGTAAAGTAAACTCCTCTTTCAAAGGAAGGTACCTTTGTTCCGAAATCAGCGATCTTGGAGTATATGGCATCTCCCCCGAAGAACTCAATCGGCTCTGAATATACGCTTGAAGAAGCTGCAGGAGCCCAGCATGAGATCGCGGCACATCCAGGAAGAATGGTGTCATAAAGTTCAGTGCTTCCGGCAAATGTCTTTGCAAAGAAATCACTTGCAAGTTCAGGGTTTTTGCAATTGGAAGTAACAACCCATGTTGATCCGCCCTGATTTGAATAGTTGGTTGCCGTGCTTATACCGGACAGTTTAGGCATATTTGTCAGGCTCCAAAGTCCGGACTGAGTCTCATCAGCCTGTACAGACGCGATGATCCAGCATCCGTTTATTGTTCCGAGTGTCTTTCCGCTTGTAAATGTAGCTATATATTCATCCCAGCTGTTACCTGTATCCATTACACCGGTATCAAAGAGTTCCTTGTATGTCTCAAGGCTCTTGACAAGGATTTCGTTTCCTACGAAATGAGGTGTATTGTCATCATTCCAGATCTTTCCGCCTGCGGACTGAACCATCTGCATGATAAAATCAGCGCTTCCGGCCTGGGTAGAGAAAAGTGAATACCCGGTTTTAGCCTTTACATCTTTACCTATCTCGATAAACTTATCCCAGTCTATATCGGTAAGATCATCAACAGTGTATCCGGCCTGTTCAAGGATATCCTTTCTGTAGCAGGCTACCTCTGTTCCGGCATCAAACGGAACACCGAGATTCTTTCCGTCAACCGTTGACTCTCCCAGTTTACCCTGTCCGAACTGTGAAAAATCAATTCCGGAGTTGGTAAGATCGGTGAACATATCCGGATAAGTTATGGCATATTTCTGGAATGCAAAATCCTGCATGAGAAGAATATCAGGAAGCTGTGACAGATCGCCGGATCCCAGGATCGTACCGAGGTTGGTCTGCATATCTTCCCAGGGAGTTTCCACTATCTCAAGTTTGAAATCAGGATTCTCCTTCTGATAGATCTTTTCCGCTTCCGTAATTGAATAAATATTGAAGTTCGGATCCCATGTCCAAACAGTAAGGGTATTATCGCCACCGCCTGCACTTCCGGTATCTGCCGTAGAAGCATCAGCTGTATCAGCCGGCTGTGCCTCCGTTGCAACAACATCCGAACCTCCGTCCGTAGCCGGAGCCGGAGCAGCCGCCCCACAACCCGCAAGTATAGAAGTTGTCATCGATATCGTAATAAACATTGCCAATAATTTCTTTTTCATTCTTCATCCTCCTGTCTTTTCTGTTATTCTGCAAGTCATGCATATATTTATGTGCAATCGGTTGCGCAATTAAAAGGTACCTCGATTGTCCCGCATTGTCAATCTGTATAGTTTATCAATAATTTTGCAGAATTTTTGTGAATTTGGCACAAAGACAGTTCGGGGGAATTCCGGTTATGCGTCGTGAGATTTGGTATTGAGCAACCGTTTGTGCTATTTGGTGCTTCCTTTGAGGATGACTTCATATTCTTCAATGACTTCTTTTTCAACATCCTCTCCGTTGATCAGCCTCAGTATCATTTCGGCTGCCCGCTGCCCTATAGCGAAATCATCAAAATGAAGAGATGTGATCGGAAGATCCGAATTGGCCAGCAGTCTGCTGTCGTAGAACGAAGCGATCTTCAGATCTGCCGGTATTCTCACTCCCTCATTTCTGCAGCATCTGATCAGCATGTCACACTGCATATCATCCATGCATATAACACACTCTGCACCGAGTTTGATATATTCGTGGAGGAGTTCGGAGACCTTACGTTCATTATCCACGCCGAAACTTATCAGCTTTTCATTTATCCTGGCACCGGCCTGCTTAAGTCCGGCCACAAACCCCTCATACCTGGTATGAGTGATAACGTGATTCGGATCTCCTCCCATAAGGGCTATTTTTTTTGTTTTCTGTGTCGCCAGGATCGCGGTAAGTTCCCTGCACGCTTCGAAGTTGTTATTATCTACGGATATGATACTGTCATCGGCATTGCTTCCGATAGTAACAAACGGAAATCCCATGGATATCAGATAGTCCGCCGCCGGGTCATTGACGAGGGTTCTTGTGAGTATGACTCCGTCAGCTTTTTTATTCTCCACTATCCTTGCAAGCTCACCTATATCGTCACCCCTTGTCATACATATCAGTATATCCATGTCGTTGGCCGAGGTTACCTTATTCATTCCCACAACACATCTCTGGAAGAACGGCAGATCCATATAGCCGTAATCAGCCGGCCATACAACTGCGATATTGTAAGTCCTGCTCTCTGCCAGTCCTTTTGCTATGGGATTGGGCCTGTAATTGTTCTCCTTAATATATTCCATGACCATCTTCCGGGTCTTCTCTCCGACCCTTCCCTTTCCGGATATAGCCCTGGAAACCGTGGTCTTGGATATATTAAGAGCCTTCGCAACATCATCTATTGTTATCTTCCTGTTGTCCGTTTTCGGCAAATTTCCTGCAACTCCTTATCTGAAATCAGATCATTCGGTCCCGTTTTTCTTTCGGAATCCGTTGTATATAATCATAATGATTGTAAATAATCAGACAGCGCCTGTCTACTGTTCTTTCATACAGACCGGTTTTTTTCGTGATCACCGGATTGATCATGATAAAGCTGAATGGCCCGGCCGAAACAATGATGATCCGCTTCCGTTGCCGGTTCGGACTTTTGCTGCAGGAAGAGCGGATCCTTAACTATCTGCTTTACCATCTTTCACCATTCCTCTAGACGATTATCTTCCAATTTTATGTTCCAACATTCATCCCGACAAACTTGAATTTACAGAGCTGTTCCAAACCGGATCAGCTTTTCAACAAGAGCATTTCTTACCCCGGAAGGTGCATATTCATATATGCCCAGGCCCGCCAACCTGTCAGAAGCAGCCGTAAGAATATCGTACACTTCTTTGCCGGACAAGCCGTCATCGACCGGCAGCGGCGTATTGGGGAAATCCCGAGGATCTATGACATCCAGATCAAGATGTATGTAGATATGCTCCGAATGTGTTCCTTCGATTATTCTGTGCATCATGTCACTGCCAGAGCGAATATCCTGAACCGAATATACAGCTATTCCAGTCTCTTTTATAAATGCACTTTCTGCTTCGTCAAAATCTCTGCCGCCTATGTGTATGACCTGAGAAATACGCAAAGGGCAGCGATTCCCCAGAAGTCCGAAGCATTGATCATCCATGACAGAACGTAAAGGCATTCCATAAAAGAGTGAAGAAGAGGATTCATCCGGCATATTCAGATCGCCGTGCGCGTCCAGCCATATTACAGTGAAATCCCTTTGGTATTTTTCACTGAGGTATACGATGACAGGAACGTCTGCATCACAACCTCCTCCCAGAACAAATACCTTGTCCGGGGCCTCTTCCCGCAGATGCTCGTAAGCTGACTGCATCTGTCTGTGAAGGGGATTGAATCCAAGAATGCCGTTTTTCTTTACTTGTATTTCGCTTTTATCGGTAGAAACCGGCAGAATCACATAATCCAGGCCGGCAAGATACATTTCTGTTATTTCTTTTGCTCCGTCAAAGGTGACAGGATCTGCCCCGCCCTGCCACTGACCGTTCACTAGTATTGTTTTCACTTTGTTCCTCTACAAATGCCGATTTGTCATCGTCTATAAAACTGCAATATACCTTCTATCAATTTTGTCAAAGCAGCGGTGCCATAAGTCTCAGTATAAGCTGCCCAAACCTTAGAGACATTGCCATCCCTGTTTTGTATTCTTCTGTCACTTCTTTGGAAACACAGAAGATTGAATCAAAGTCTTTCTTGATATCGGATACCACATCACTGCCTGCCATAAGGCACCCATCCTCGAAATGATGATAGAGGCTTCTGTAATCAAGATTGATAGTTCCACAGGTTGCTACTATATCATCTGATATGCTCATCTTGGCATGGCAGAATCCTGGTGTATATTCATATATTCTCACACCATCACGTATAAGTCTGCTATAGTATGATCTTGTTATTTGGTAAATTATCTTTTTGTCAGGAATTCCCGGAGTGACAATTCTGACATCCACACCTCTCTTTGCCGCAAGTCCAAGTGTTCTGCTCATCTCATCTGTGATTATCAGATATGGTGTCACAAAATAGAGATACTTTTGGGCTCTGGAAACCATGCACATGTATACGTCTTCCCCAATAGGTTTCTTATCCATCGGATTATCTGCATAGAACTGGACAAAACTGTTTTTATTGTTAAGTATCGACTCCATTTGTGGCATATATCTGTTTATATTTTCATCATCTTCCTTGTCATCAACTCGGACAGCGTTCCACATTTCAAGGAAGGTTCCTGTCATGGCTCTGACTGCTTCGCCTTCAAGCCTAACCCCGGTATCCTTCCAGTAACCGCAGGGTTCCGAGATATGAACATACTCATTTGCTATATTATATCCTCCTGTATATCCAATTTTTCCATCTATCACTGTTATCTTACGATGATCGCGATTATTCAGGAATATATTAAACAATGGTCCCATGGGATTAAAAACTCTGCACTTGATTCCGCGCTTTTTTAGCTTTTTGGAAAACGAAGTACTGATATATCCAACGCTTCCAATATCATCATAGATAACTCTTACTTCAACACCTTCACTCACCTTCTGTACAAGGATATCTTCAATTTCCTGCCAGCACTCTTTATCATCTATTAAAAAATACTCCATGAAGATGAACTTTTTTGCCAGCGCAAGTTCTCGCTTCTGGCTTTCCACAGCTTTTGCCGCATCATCAAAATATGTAACCTCCGTGTTTGAATAAATAGGATATCTGCTCTCTCTTAAAATATAACTGCTTATTCCATGACATGAAGGGTCTTTTTGTCTGAGTTTCTCCATTACCTCCTCATTTTGCGGAAGATACCGGAAAATAATATCGTCAATCGATTCATATCTCTTCCTCATACGATTTGTAGAACCCGAAAGACCAATGAGAAGATATAGCGAAACTCCCACTATCGGAAAAGCCATCATCAGCATTATCCATGGCATCTTGATAGATGGGGATCTGTACTGGCTGTAAATCGCTACTACAAGACCAAATGCAACAAGCCTGTTCGCTACAGTTATAATGCTTATATAATTCTGAAGCCATGTAAAAAAGATTCCCCAAAAGAAAAATGTCTCCAGAATAAGCGATAATGCAACGAACACCAGCCTTAATATACCGTTTTTTGTTGAAGCCTTCTTCTCATACGTTTTTTCTTTTATCATAAATTAACCTGTAAGATAAAGTTCCCTACCAATGAACAAATTCACCGACTATAACATCCCGAACGTCAGGATTTGATAATATACCGTATTTTTCTGGATGTCTGTACTTATCTCCCATAATATCATTACTTCGATGAGTCCTAAGTCTATCGAGATCAAGTTCAGCTACATATACTCCCGGTTCACCCGTTGCTTCAAACACGCACATATCCCTCGATCCCGGTTCTTCACGTAACCATGGCACTCCATCAAAAAGTGTTGATCGGCCATTGCAATCAGGATGTCCTTCAGGATAATTACATGTAGCCACCGCAACCATATTTTCATAGGCTCTCGTTCTAATTGCCGATAACCTGTTGATCTCCATCGGGCAGGCATTTGGAGCCAGAATTAGTTCTGCACCTTTGAGCATCAGAATTCTCGCACTCTCAGGAAATTCTCTGTCAAAACAGATCATGGATCCGATTTTTACAGTTCCTTCATTCAAATCCAAATCAGCCACATAAAAATCTGTTCCTTCTGACAATACCTTCTCGTCATCAAAAGCACAAGTATGAAGCTTTGAATAGTGCAGGATTTCATTACCATGTCTGTCAAAGAAAACCACCGAATTAAGCGGACAAGGATTATTCTTTTCAAGAAATGTTATACCGATAGCCATTTGCAATTCTCTCGCAAGTCCACGAAATTCATTTATAAAATCACTGTCCTTGCTGATTGCCAGACTGTTCACTTCTTTTTCGTCTTGTGGCAGATAATACCCATCGCTCCACATCTCAGGAAATAATGCTATATCTGCCCCTTTTTCTTTTGCCTCAACACATGCTTTCTTTCCGATATCAAGGTTCTCATCGAGATCTATTCCCGGAAGAAGCTGTACAAAAGCTATCTTTATTCTCATTTTCTCTTATTCCTTTAGTCGTTTTTACTGAAATATAATATCCAAATGAATTATATCAAAAATCCGAAAATGATTATATGAACAGAATATTAGCAGCTCCTCGGAATCACAAAAATACAATTTAGCATGCAAAGCAAGCAAAAACGCCGTAAAATCAATGCTTTACGACGTTTTTTACTATAAATATGAACAAAGTGTTAATAGTTAACAAAATCAGTCATTTTATTAACGATCAATATAGCTACTTACCGGTCTGTTGTGTTCTACTTCCATTCAAACTTTGCCAATGGTTTCAAGTAGTTTTTCTTGAGATCACGCAGATTACCAAAGAATTCCATTTCCGATGCAGATATAGATGAGTTCTCCAACTTCAATGTGATAAGCTCCATTGAACAGAACATATCTGCAGCTTGAAATAATCTATAATCTGAAGGCAGAACTCGTTTTATCTCAATCCTTGGAAGCAGTGCGTTGAAAACCGAAACAAGTATTCTGGTCACTTCTGTTTGGCCATTATCATAGTATATTTTCACACATTCCGGCTCTACAAGTTCAGATGTATGTTCAGTAATAAACTCCGAAATCTTCTTTGAGAGTTTTGCTGACAGTTCCACAGAATCCGCTATATGTTTCTTATCTATGTGAATGCAGTGGTATCTGATATTACAATGCCTGATGAAAGTAACCATACTGTTCAGGATACGTCGTCTTTCCTCGATCGGCATAAACTCATATTCTTTTTCCCGGCGTATGATCGGGCCTGTGTGTACAGAATGATCCGGATCAATTCCAAGATTTGAAAGATCACGACGCAGTTTAGCAATGGGTTCACTGATATCACATGATTGATCGTGAAATACCATCGTGATTATATAATATGGCGAACGGATGTCATACGTTCCGAAATCTCCACTCTCATCAATAAAAATGCTTAACTCACTCACTATTCCGCCTCATTGCAAAGAAAAAGCGGGGAACATCCCCGCACTTGATGGACCCGGGTCTTTCGACCAGCCCCAGCTAACATTGCTGCTAACCTTGCTTAAAATATACAGGAAATATCAACATTTGTCAATACTTACCGCAACTGTCGGCAGCTTATACAAAGATCAGATAATCTCCGCAAAGC
>JAEEGJ010026713.1_pt1 | contig 11667 bp, 14 predicted proteins | sample 8958761 | NCBI WGS metagenome assembly JAEEGJ01 (sample SAMN16246546, study PRJNA631951) | gut metagenome | biome: gut microbiome; feature: rumen; material: RS-attached | host: Bos | place: Iran: Karaj | collected 2018-10
AACCCCTCCCCTTGAAGGGAGGGGATGGCTGCGCATTGAGCTATGCGGCGGGCAAGGCGATAGCTATTGTACCAAATGAGAAAAATTACCAATTTGTTTTTCTTGTTTTTATTGGTTTTTTCTCAGGCCGCTTCGCGGTATCAACTCACATAGATAGCGACGTAACTATGTCTGATTCCAACCTCACAGTACGAAAATATTCATCTGCTCAGTGCTCCCCACCGGCTGACGGACTGCACGCGGTAGGTGTTCTTTTTGTTGTACGGCGTGCGGCAGTCGGTGGTAAATCGCTTGGTTTGTCCGTTGACGGTCACCACATAGCCCACGGCATCGGCCACGGGCTGCCATATAAGGTACTTGCCAGCAGTGCCGACCACGGGCTGGGGGCAGGACGTCATTACCTGGCGAGGCTGCCAGCCATCGGTGCCCGAGAGCACATTCTCGACCGTATAGAGGGCAGCCTCGTCGGCAGTGATGACGGCCTTAGACGTACACCAGATAGTGTCCTTCTGCTCGTTCTCTACCCAGTAGCGCGAGCAGCGGTGCGATAGATCCAGGCGATGCCCCTGCCAGTCGGTGGTGCCATACTCAGCAAAAAGTGTGGGCAGACCGCCCATGTGGTTGCGCCAGCCCTCGGGGTAGACGGTTACCTCGGCCTTAGTGTTGATAAAGGCTACTTTCGGTTGCGCATGCCACGGACGACCCAGAAAGACTTGAGTCTCGATGGCATCGCCCGGCGCAGTGATGACATTATCGCGAAAGACGTAGCCCCACTCCGTGTCGGGATGATGATTGGGCGCCACGATGTAGCCGCCCTTCTTGCGCATAATAAATAATGTGTCGCTATCGAAGAACACGTTTCCTTGGCCGTAGATGAAGTCAACGGCTCCTTCGATGAAACAATTAACGGCGTAGTTGCGTAGATTGGGCAAGCGGAAAGGCGTCAGCCAAGTGTCCTGGAACGACAGCAGGCCGCAGCGACTGAGCACCACTCGGTCACCCTGTGTGAAGAGAGCTAATGCCTGCGGGCCATCTTTCTGTTCGTGACCGTAGGAATTTACAAAGTTGATGCCCTCGAAGAATAGATTACTGGAGCGGGCCGTCACAGTGGCTCCCTCATCGACCTTCACTCCTGTGGGGCCACCACATAGGCGGTCGCAGCTGATTTGCGTTTTGTGGCGTCCTTCGCCGATAAGACTCAGATAGGGCTTCGACTCGGGAATGTCAACATGCTCCTTGTAAGTCCCCTCTTTGATGTAGATGCGCCAGGGCTCTGTGCGACCCACGGGGGCTGCGTCGATGGCGGCTTGCACGGTGAGATAGTCACCCGTGCCATCCTGAGCTACTACGGCGTGAAACACTTGACCGCCCTTCTCCTTGGAAGTGGCTGCTGTAGTAGTCACGGCTACCATCAGCATAGCAGATAACAGTATTGGATGTTTCATTGATGTGAATATAATTGATCTGTTGCACTATTCTTTGCAAAGGTACGGATTCCTTGCCTTTAAAGGGGGATTATCGTACTGAATATGGAGAAAAATAGTTTTTTGAATTCTGCTACTGCAACTCCCGCCAATTTTTCTCTCTTCTTTCTTCTTTTATTCGTACCTTTGCAAACGAACTAACAGCTATAAACAAAACGACAATGAAACGAACAAACTGCAAATGGATGATGCTGCTGGCTGCAGCACTCATCACTTTTCACTTTTCCCTGCTCACTGCCTCGGCCGAGAACTATCCTTATCGCAGTGACTACCTGTGGCTGACAGTGCCCGACCATGCCGACTGGCTCTACAAGACAGGCGAGCGAGCCAAGGTGGAGGTGACGCTCTGCAAATATGGCATTCCTCAGAACGTGACGGTGGACTACGAGATCGGCCCCGACGAGATGCCGCCCACAGACAAAGGCAGCGTGCAGCTGAAGGGTGGACGCGCCACCATCGACATGGGCACGATGAAGCAGGCGGGATTCCTCGACCTGCGCCTCCGCGCCACCATCGACGGACAGACCACGGAGCACCACGTCAAGGTGGGGTTCTCGCCCGAGCAGCTGAAGCCTTACACCAAGAATCCTCAAGACTTCGACGACTTCTGGGCCACGAACCTGGAGCAGGCGCGAAAGACACCCGTCACGGTCAGCGTGGAACCGGCTCCGCAGTACTCCACCGACGACGTGGATGCCCTGCTGGTGAAGCTACACACCGACAAACGACACAGCATCTACGGCTACCTGACGAAGCCGAAGCGCGCGGGCAAGTACCCCGTGGTGATGACGCCTCCAGGCGCCGGCATCAAGACCATCAAGAATGTGAATGACGACTACAGCCGCCAGGGACTGATACGCCTGATGATAGAGATTCACGGGCTGAACCCCACGCTGAGCGACGACACGTTCCAGGAAATCAGCAGCACCTTCTCCGACGAAAACGGCTATGTGCAGAACGGGCTGGACGACAGAGAGAACAGCTACCTGAAGCATGTCTACGTGGCCTGTGTCAGGGCCATCGACTACCTGACGACGCTACCCGAATGGGACGGACAGAACATCATCGTGCAGGGAGGCAGTCAGGGGGGAGCATTGTCGCTGATTACCGCTGCACTCGACAAGCGTGTGACGGCCTGCGTGGCCAATCATCCCGCACTGAGCGACGTGGCCGGCTATCAGGATGGCCGCGCAGGGGGATGGCCGCACATGAACCGACAGCACAACATGCTGACACCGCAGAAGGTGCAGACCCTGCAGTACTACGACGTGGTGAACTTTGCCCGCCGCATCGAGTGCCCCGTCTACCTGACATGGGGCTTCAACGACAATGTATGCCCGCCCACCACCAGCTACATCGTGTGGAATCTCATCACGGCTCCCAAGGAGTCGCTCATCACCCCCATCAACGAGCACTGGACCACCAGCGGAACTAATCAGCTTCAGATAGAATGGATAAAAAAACATTTGCGATAGCAGGCCTGCTGGCTGTCAGCTTTAGTATGACGGCCAGCGCCCAACAGCGGGAGAAGTATGAGTTTGAGCGCAATCTGCCCGTCTATGCCGACTCACTGATTGCCGACTTCAAATACCCTCTGGCGTGGGGACACAGCGACATTCGCGACTTCGACGCATGGCGACGGGCTGCGCGTCAGAAGGTCTTCGACTGCATGCTCGCCCCTCCTCCGCCCCCAGCCAGCGGTTATGACGTCAAGGTGCTGTGCGAGGAACAGCGGCAGGGTTACAAGGCCCGCAAGCTGGAAATAAGGCTGTCGCGTTACTATACAGTGCCGGCCTATGTGCTGATTCCCGACGGTAAAGGGCCGTTCCCTGCCGTCAATGTCCTGCACGACCATGGTGGTCATCTCTTCATTGGCAAGGAGAAGATGATACGGCCCTTGGACTGCGAGCCCGCCGACGTCAAGGAGGATGCTCAGCAGTGGCTGAAGGGCTATGAAGGACAGTTCCTGGGCGACTACTTGGCTCAGCACGGCTATGTGGTGCTGTCAACGGATGCCCCGATGTGGGGTGAACGAGGCCAGAAGGAGGGTGCCCGTCGCAACATGTACGACATCATAGCCGGCAACATGATGATGTATGGCGTCGACCTGTCGGCATACATGACGTACGATGACCTGGCAGCGACGGAATATCTGGCACAGATGCCCGAAGTGGACGAGCTGCGCATAGGATGTGCGGGCTGGTCGATGGGTGGCTACAGGGCCTGGATGCTGGCGGCACTGAGCGACCGCATCAAGGCCGGCGCCTCTGTATGCTGGATGGTGACTGCCGACGAGCAGATGTCGTTCAAGTATGACCGCACCGAGAATGGCGGCTTCGCCAACTGCTTTCCCGGGCTGCGCCGATGGCTTGACTATCCGCACGTGGCCAGTATGGCCTGCCCGAAAGCCATGCTCTTTATCAACGGCTCGCAGGACAAGCTGTTCCCCGTGGCAGGTGTAGAGAAAGCCTTCAAGACAATGCATGACACCTGGGAGAGTCAGGGCGCAGGCGACAAGATTCAGACAGAACTCTGGGATATGCCCCACAGTTGCGGGCAGAACTCACAGCAGTGCATTCTGGAATTCTTCAAGAAACACCTTTGACAGTAAGGGGTAAGGTCGGAACACAGCCCTCACGCTGGCCAGCCATCCCGTAGTGACACTCTACAAGTACTGCGACAAGATGCGGTAAACGGGGTGACAGAATCCGAATAACACTGCGTATGGTTTATGAAGGTTAAATACGTTAAATCTTCATTTTTTTCGCCCTTCACAGAATCCGCATCGGTATTTTTCTGCCTTTTAAAGCGCAAATTATTGATACAAAACGATTTGCAAATACTTATATATAATATACGCATGAATTTTGTCATTAATCCATCAAAAGATGGGTCTTTTAATCAAATTTTGACTTGTTTATGGAGTTTTTTGAGCATACCGGCATTTGTCCCGATTGTTTTTTGTAACTTTGCAGGCATTCAAAGTTGAGGTGAATGTTACCCCAAGCTATGTAACAGATAATGGCGGTAAAATTGGCGGTAAATTCAATCTATATCGTAGGCGTGGGATGAATCCATCTTGACGCACGGGCAGAGCATGGACATCAGGATTCTGATTGATGGTGAGTTCTACGATGCGAAGCTGAAACAGCAAAAAGGACAAATGTAATGAAACAAATAGAAGTCGTAGCAGCAGTTATTCTGCATGAGGGCCGCATCTTCGCCACCCAGCGGGGATATGGCGAATGGAAGGACTGGTGGGAGTTTCCTGGCGGGAAGATGGAGAGCGGGGAGACTCCAGAGGAAGCCTTGAAGCGGGAGATACAAGAAGAGCTGGCTACTGATATTGGGGTGGATGACCTGATAGAGACGATAGAATGGGATTACCCAAAGTTCCACTTGACGATGCATTGCTATTGGTGTCATGTGGAGAAGGGCAGTTTGTCGCTACAGGAGCACGAGGCTGCGAAGTGGTTGGGGAGAGACAATCTGTTGAGTGTGAAGTGGCTGCCTGCTGACATTCAATTGATAGACAAGATACGGGATAGACTGAGTGAATAAATGTTGACCTCCTAAAACTGTAACAAGGATGAGGCATAAGCGTATAACGGGTATATTTGAGAATGGCTTCAAGTTTCCTTGCTTCGCGAGCGACTTTTGCTTCATTCATCTGCTTACGGTCAATTTGCACTTGATTGATGAATACCTCCAACTCGTCATGTGCCTTCTGGATGTCACGTTTCAACTGCAACTTTGCCAATGCCTCAGGAGTAACGGATACTTCTTCTGGACGATGTGATTCTACATTGCTTTCTCTCTTGGGAGTGTCATCAGCAATAGGTGCTGCATTCTTTGTATTGGTGATAGTTGCCGTCTTCTCTTGTGCCTTCTTCTGTATCTGACCAAGGTTCTGAGCGATGTGCTCCTCCATCTCCTCACGGTCTGCTATGCTATTCCATTCCTTGCGATGAGACTTGAAGTAAGCATAGAGTCCCTTCTTGATGCCATGACAGACAAGCACAAACAGAGTGTAATAGCCAACGAATATCAGAATTGCGAGCAGGAAGCACACGAACTCCTTTCCTGCATCATTGCCTACAATACACTGAGCTGTCTTAAAAGCAGCGATGATGTAGGTGATGATGAGAATGCCAAGGACCCCCTTGTCAAAGTTTCTGGCAATCCCTTCCTTCCGATGGGGTATAGGGAAAATATCAATCTCCATACTTTTACAGGTCTTTGATTTGCTCTTGGGCAACTTCAATGGCTTGCGAACTGAGTTCTTGCTCGCCATCCACCGCATCAAGCACTTTGTCAGCCAGCCAGAGGGTCAGCATTTCGTTCTCATCCTGATGGAAGTACTCTGCAAGTTTTATAACTTGCTCGCGCTTAGCACGCCTGTCGCCACGTTCAATCTTGCTGAACATCGGAGTGTCTATCTCCAATAGTGCAGCCAACTGGCGTTGCAGTACGCCATTCTCATCTCTTAGTTCTCTAATCTTTTTTCCGAATAACATATTCATATCTATATTAAGTCCTTCAGCAAATTACCGGCAAATTACCAGCAAGTTAAATCTATGCCAAGCTCGGCATACACCTCAAATATCGCCTTTTCGCTTTACTTAACTTGTTTCAATCCCTTTTCTGACAAATAGTATCTCTGGTTAGGATGATTCGGTTTGTCAGGATAAGCACGAAGGACATAACCTCCTTCAATAGCTGGATTTAGCATGTTTATTCTAACATATCTTCGACTAGAAATATTTAATTTCTTCTGAAGTACATTCATAGTGTAGACGTTATCACGAATACAATTAAGAACTTTGAGAACTTGGTCACTAGGTTGGTCACCTGCTTGGTCACTAGGTTGGTCACCTGCTTGGTCACTAACATGACCACCAGCTTGTTCCTCAACTTGTTCCTTTACTTGTTCCCCAAACCAGTAGGTAATAGTAGAACATACTAAATCACTAGTGAACTCCACTTTTCCCTTGGTCAGCTTTTCCCATACCAGCATCTTGTCTATACCATAACCAGCATTCTCACCTAGTTTGGCATAGCGGAAGAACTTGATAAGGTTAGGGTTTCGTGGAATGGAGTGTATCTGTGTACGCAACTCTGATAGCGGGAACATAAACCTGCCCGGATTCTGTAGTTCAATACGGTCTGTAAACACCCTAATGGTCGAATGCATAGGACTGAAGTAGTCGGCATGTGCACAACAGTTCGTTAGTCCTTCTCTCAGGGCATACAACTGCGACTCATCTTCTGCTCCCACGCCATCAGGACGGGCTTCATAGGGAGCATCAACGAAATTACGCAAGCGTTGGAGGATAATCTGATACGATTCCCAGATGTTGTCTTGCTCCTGCATTCGGAACGTGTAGCGTACCTGAGCATCAGCAAGGCTCTTGCCTGGAATCTCCAGATAGTCTATCCAGAAGTTGCTAACATGTCGCTGCACAACATCCCTCTGACCAAGCATTAAGATGCCGCCAATGGTTAGTTGTCCATCTTTGGAAATACCCACCTTGTCACAGAACTGGTCATCCGGCAGGTCTTTATAGGGAAAAGAAGGGTTGTCGTTGCGGATATGGTTTCTGTAAGTTTCCAGTGAACTTTTGTTGAGGTCATTGATGCTTGTCCCTTCCACTACTTGCTCACTCTTACTACCAAAAGCCTGATCACGCATCATGGCCATCACCTCTGTCTCAGTAGCACGACGGTCTCCACTACCTGTACGGATGTAGGTATTGATTGGGCTTCCCACACAGATAGGCTTCACGATGCTTGAAGGTACAAAGAACGCCAGCACTAACTTACCATCGAAGTTATATTTCTGACCTCTGGCAGTTAAGCGCATGTTGAATTTCTGCCCGTTGCGCAGTGTGTTCAGGAAGTCGGACTCAGTCTTCTCACCATTGTTCACCCCATTTATTTCAAACGACTTTCCTTGCTGTTTAACACCAAAGATAATCCAGCCACCTGAGGTGTTGGAAAAAGCCGATACCGTTGACCACACATCATCGGGCAACTTATCTTGTGCCCTCTTGCACTCAAAATCATCCCATTCTATCTCCGTGAGTTTCTGTAATAGCTCTTCTTTCGTCATATTTCGTTTGCAAAGTTAATCAATTGTTAAGATATTGTTATAGATATAATAAGTACATCAAGTGATTGTTCTGTTCTGGATAATCATATTTGGCTCGCAATTGTTATGTTTGAACTCAACCCAACCCACTTCCCCACTTCCTTGGGCAGCTTACAGAGCTCTTTTACCAGTATGTCAATATTTCCTATCATATTCTTCTTTTTGCTTCTTAAACTCGATTGTGTTGGATTCTATCTTCTGCTTGTCCAGCAGGTCTTCTATGTTTATTGCCAGTGCCATATTCGTTTGCAAAGTTAGTCAAATTATTGAAAAACACAAAAAGAAGCGTCCCTCTTGCGTTTCAGACAGCCAGTACCGCAAACAATACTAGCATGGTGACATGAAACCAGTTAGGTATATTACTCATTGCTATTGTCATGTTCTGTTATTATCTTCCAGTACCCTTCCTTACGACCACCTTCACGTACTATCATGCCCTTCGTCTGAAGATCTGCTAAATCTCTTTGGATTGTTCGCGGTACAATACCCGTCTTTTCCGACATCTTTTCCGACATCTTTTCCGACATTTCTTTGGCGGTAAGAGTTGGATTCTCTGCAATGAAATCTAATATAATCTTCTGACGTTCAGACAATTCTTTTATGACACCTTTTACGACACCTTTTACGACATTGGTAGAGTCATCGTCCTCTGGCTCACGAACAATGACACTAAATGCTGTTACAAGATTGATATTGAACTCGGCAGCGGGACTTTGGTTCTCCTTCAGCAAATCCTGTACTTCACTCACGCCATGATTGAACATGTTGACATAGTTTAGATTCTTCATCATCTCTGCCACCACGCTATTGCGGTAGTCGTTCACATGAGGGAAGTTCTCAGGACGAGCCTGACCATACAGACCACCAGGATTCATGATTTCTATGTGATGGTCATATTGATAGAGCCGGGTAGGCATGTTCGCCTGATAATCACGATGCATGACAGCATTCATCATCAACTCGCGCAGTACCTTGTAGGGATAGTTCTGCACGTCTTTCTCTCTCAGAATACTAATGGGAACAGGCCGCTTAGTCACGATACCATCGCGGATGAAGTTCTCCAACAGTGGCAGAATCTTGTATAAACACCCTTCAAAGCGTCGTTCATTCAGTATTTCACCTCCGTTTGTCGCGCCCTTAAAGCGAACAAACTGTATATATGCCCCAGGCATGAAATATCTGGGATTCTTTCCAAACATAATCAATGCTGCATACGTCGGACAGTCCCATTGCATATTGAACAGGCGTAGGGATGCAAGTTGCTCTTTGAATGGACGTTTATCTGTAGCCAACGTTTCTGCATCAATGGCCTTGGGCAGATACTCTTTGAAGATTGTATCTGTGTCAATGTCATCTATCGTCGCTTCACGACAAGGTCTTGTGTCGTATGTTGGCAGACTTGCAGCACAACGCTCGGCAAGAATCCTTTCTTCTTCTGCACTGGCGATGTCACGACGTGGCCCAATCCTGATGAACGTTCTGCCACGATAGCGTACAGGAGTATCGAATGACGGAGTCACCTCAACTACCAGCACATCACCTTCATCCGTTTGTACCTTTTCTGTTGTCATGACAGGAAGAGGCAGTATGTTGCCATCAGAACGAATGCCGCTGATACGTTTCATTAGGGCATCATCAACCTTCATGCCACTTATCTTGCCATTGTCATGTACACCAATGAGGAGATAGCCCTTCTTGCCAGAACCAGGCATGTCGTTAGCAAATGCACAGATAGCCTCTTGGAATTTATCCATATTACCAGTAGATGTGGTAAGCTCAATGCGGAAGCCTTCGTCTATGGCTATAATCTTCTGTAATTCTTCTTTCGTCATATTTCGTTTGCAAAGTTAATCAATTGTTAAGATATTGTTACAGATATAATAAGTACATCAAGTGATTGTTCTGTCCTGGATAATCATGGTTGGCTCACAATTGTTATGTTTGAACTCAACCCATCCAATTTCCTTGGGTAGCTTACAGAGTTCCTTTACCAGTATGTCAATATTTCCTATCATATTCTTCTTTTTGCTTCTTAATCTCGAACGTGTTTGATTTTATCTTCTGCTTGTTCAGCAGGTCTTCTATGTTTATTGCCAGTGCCATAGCTATTGTTTCGTTTGCAAACTTACGCATTATTTTTGAGATTCTTGTATCTTCTCTTTTGTCAAGAGCTAGTCCTCTCTATGTTTTCCGCGGTAGGTTATTACCGCTAACCTTTACTTTCTTAACATCTGACCTCCGAAATATTTATTTTCTATTATTCATTGATGTCTTGGGACACAGCCCTGTTCCATTGTCACTTGCGAATCTTATTAATCGCGTTACCATCTACCACCAAGGTAATAGATAACTCATTGATATCAACCCCTTTGCTGTTGTTCTTCTTTGCCATATTCTTATAACGTTTTTGTTTCTTTGTCTATTGTCTAATGTGAGTCAAAGTCCCGTGATTTCTAAATCAAAGTCTTTTCTTCCACATTTTGAACACTTGAAATCATAATGATATACTGAGCCATATTACAATTAAATTCTATATTTCAGATATTATTACGTCATATAATAAGATTCCCGCCATTTGACTAACCTCATAATCATATTCAGCCTGTACTATTTTGTATCTTCTTTTTCCTAATACGATATAACTGCCATGTTGAGGAATCTTTCCTACTCGTTTTGTAACTATGAGATGCTCCTTCGTGCGTTCATAGCTGTCATAATAATAAGCAATTATCATTTGTTCCATAATATTTTGATTTTTCATATTGAGAAAGTATTTTCATAATCTTATTAGAGAATTTTCTTGTTTTGAATTGTCGGATTTTGACCACAAAGATAATGATAAATCTTTAGTTTCCATCAAACAGCCTCATGATTCTCGGCTTTTTTGTTGCATTTTAACAGTTGAGAGCGATTTGCAGACACAATTTGCTGCAAATCGCTCCAACCACACTGCTTTGATTGCTTTAATAAGACTGTCCTTTCTTCTTCGTTATAGCTCCCAAACCAAGTTTCTTCGTACCATCCCAATTCGTGAGTTGGTCTGCACAGCCATTGGAGCCACCAAGTGAAGTGTAGGTTTCTGTATTGCATGATATATAATCAACGAAAGAGATGAAGTTGGCAATGGTTGATGGTTCGTAGGCCACATCCCGTTCCGCAAATAGATGTGTCCAGTTAGTGACGCACTCTACATTGAATTTTGAGCAATCATACCATGATACACCACTAAGGAAGTTGTTGACGGCTGAGCTAATACCGTCCTTTGTACCAAGGCTCGATTCCGTTTTATTGATAGAGGTTATAAAACCAGATTCCCTACGTACTAAGATGAGGGAAGATATTGGAAAACTTCAGAAGATGTACGTTGACTAAGAAAAAAAACAATCGAGTAGGAGGAAAACGAAGTAGTTTTCTTCCTACTTTCGTTTTCCGACCTCTCACGCTCGCACGCGATCGGTCATTTCCTCTTTACGCTCTGCCTTATCTGTCAGACTGGTAAAACATCAGATTCAGTGTGACGGCTGGGGCGACCAATCCCAGGGCAGTTTGCCGTAGGTGACCTGAACACGCCTGCCATAGAACTCATGCCACACATCCCGGACGTCGGGTCTATCGTTGACATTATCATCGGCAAAGCATGACCTCACGTATGTCAGCAGCCACTCTGTGTGATTGTCTATGGATCCTATGGCCAGCCCGTTGTCATAGCAACTGCCAAACACATAGTTGTGCTCAAGAAACCCCACGAAATTATCCTCATCGCGTAGAAGGGAGCCATCCTTGAAGATTTGCTTTAGGGCTTGCTCTCCTTTGGAATTAACGTTGCTTGTAATATCCATAATCATTAGTTTTTAGCAAAACAGAAAAGGCGCAGGCAGGGAAACTGCTTGCGCCCTTTTGTATTATATCCCAAAATCCCGAAATATAACCATAAATAGGTTTCAAGTTGCAGGCACCTCGTCTGTTCTTTCATTGTCGTGAGTTGTGCTATGATCGGCATCTACCTTTTGTGACTCTTTCTTTGGAGGCATG
>JAEEGJ010026714.1_pt1 | contig 11667 bp, 7 predicted proteins | sample 8958761 | NCBI WGS metagenome assembly JAEEGJ01 (sample SAMN16246546, study PRJNA631951) | gut metagenome | biome: gut microbiome; feature: rumen; material: RS-attached | host: Bos | place: Iran: Karaj | collected 2018-10
GTATTTGCACGTATTTTGAGAGTTGAGTGGGATGGCTTCTAATTAGTACGCCGAAGACTGGTAGGACGGTCTTCGGCGTATTGTTTGTGGTTGTTTTTTTCTTGGGGCTGTAGAAAGTGACGTGCGAACTGTGTTTTTATTGTGAACTGTGATACGAGCGCATTCTTGTCACTGGTCACAGATCACTGGTCACAAAAAATCTGATCACTAGTCACTAAATATCTGTTCACTAAACTCACGAAACGTTTATAGGCTAAAGATGAGTTCTTTGTGTCCGTTCCAGTCTTGCATCAGCTGCCGGAAGGCGGGATATTCGGACTTGGTGATGACTGCCTTGCGTAGACGTAGGCTGCGAGTGATGAGCAGGCGGTTTTTCTTTTGCTTGATGATGATGTTGATGCTGCCCACCGCGTTGGTGTACTCGATGTTCACGTCGCCACCCAACATGGTGGCACCTTTGGGCAGTTCCATGGTGTAGTGGTAGTATTCGGGGCGGACGCTGGCCTGCAGGTCGCTGTTGCGGCTGGGAGTAAGTAGGGCGGGGTCGATGTGCAACCCCTCTTTCTCGTTGGGTAGGGTGATGCGCACGTAGCCGTCGGAGAGGGATTCGGGAGTCCAGTCGAGCTTGCGCTCAAGGTAGATGGGGGCAGAGGCGACATTGGCGGCATCGGCTTTTTCGGCCTCGGTGAGAAGGGGCGATTTCTGTGTGGCAGAGAGACGGTAGGTTTTGCCCTCAAGGGTTACTTCCACTTCGAGCGGACGGTCGCCAAAGACGTTGATGCTTTCGTCGACAATCGAGGCTTTGAAGCCAGCCTCGTTGAGTAGGGCGGCGAGCAGGCCGGTCTTGTCGACGGCAGTGCCGCAGTTGCTCTCAAAGACATCGTGGGCGGAGGTCATGGCGTAGTTGACACGTGCGGGGTCGACAGGATTGAGATGCACGTAGTCGACTACCCAGTCGCGGATGGCGACGATGTAGTCTTTGGAGTTGCTCTTTTTGAGATTGGCGAGCAGGAGTGTGGCGGCGGGGAGTGAGGTCTCGGTGGTGTAGACGGGTTTCTCACCCAGCTGGAACTCTACGTCGTAGCCCTTGCGAGCAGGTATGTAGGGGTCGTTGACGGTCTGGGGGAGGTTGTGCTCAATCTGTGTGTGTCCGTCGGCATAGCGTATTTCGTAGCGCTTGACGGGACAGTCTTGGTTGAGGTTGAAGCGCTCGACCAGCAGGCTGCTATTGCGGTGCAGGGTGTAGTCGAGGACGATGGTGCAGTTGTACTCGAGGGCGGTATGGACGATGGCCATTTCGCGAATGTCGTTGAGGCGGCCACAGTCGGTGCATTCAGAGGGAAGCTGCAGGATGAAGGCGTTCTGAGGAGTAGTCACCTTGGTGCCATCGGCCATAAGGGTGTAGCACTCGTTGATGGTGAGGGTCTCGAAGGCGGGGTTGTAGGAGATGAAGGTCTCGCCCTTGTCGGCGTAGGCGGTGATGGCGCGGTTGCGCAGGAGCTTGATTTCTTTGCGGTAGCGGATGTCCATAGAGCCGTCGTTGTTCACCTTGTAGCTACGGCGAATAAGATTGTATTCGGCATCGGGCTGGGTCTGTGCCATCGCCGTGATGGCAAACACAGCAGTTATGAGTGTGAGAATTATCTTTTTCATAAGTGAATAGTGATATGATTATGCGATAAATAACTTCTTAGTTCTGTTGATATGTTGATATGAATGTGTGAATGCTTGAATGTGTGAATGTGTTAGTCTTTTTGATTAACGAATTAACGAATTCAAATTTTCAACTTTCAATTTTCAATTTCATACTTTCTACTTCGTAAGTATCACTGGTGTGTTGGCGAGTTTCTTTTGGTTGGCGACTACCTGGCGGAAGCAATGCCAGTCGGAAGCGTCGTAGACCCGCTTGCCCAGAAGGGCACTCTCGGCAAAGGTGAGGGTGTTGCCTTCCATCCAGTATTGGCAGCCGAAGCTGGCGGCGGGGTCGGCCACCCCGTTGATGAAGGGGAAGTGGAGTTGCTTGTATTCGTCGGGGAGGGTGATGGTCTCCTTGATGTCCACCAGACGTGAGCAGGCATCGGCAAAGGGCTGTGTGCGGCTCTCGGGGGTGGGGTCGAAACGGAGGTGGCTCATCGCACGGCTGAAGAAGTTGCGGGCGGTGAGGGGGGTGAAGGCCAGAGTCTTGCCATCGAGCACGGCATAGTGGGGGATGGTGTAGGTGTAGGTGATGGTGACGGGGTGTTCGAGGTAGCGATCGTTGTCGGTATGGGTTATCTTGGAGATGCGTGCGTTGGGGGCGATGCGGAGCAGTTCGGCCTCCATGTTGCGCTTCCACTCGGCGGTGCGGCAGTTGAAGATGCGGCGCACGGCGGCATCGCTCTGGCCCTCGGCGGTGATGGTGATGGTGCCACTCAGGGTACCGTCGGGGCTGATAGTGCTATTGCCCGTGATGCGGAGGTAGTGGTTCTCGGGGGCCGAGATGGGAGTGTACATGAGGTCGGCACCTTGGGGCAGGCCCATCAAGTAGCCCTGCTGCTGCTCGGCGCTGCTCCAGAGTTCGCGCACATTGGGCACCCAGGTGGGGTCGAGCATCTCGAAGTGGCCGTCGCGGTGCTGTACAGCACAGACGCTGTGGTTGAACTGGTCGGCGGGGATGCGGTCGATACGTTCGTGGGCCATGGTCATGGCGGCATAAGCCTTGAACCCGGCAGCGCGCAACATGCATACCAGCATGCCAGCCTTGTCCTTGCAGACGCCGCAGCGGTCGGTGTAGTTCATCTGGGCATTGTGGAGGGTGTAGCCCTCGCCAGGGCCCATGCTGATGCCGGCATAGCGTATGTTGTCGGCCACCCAGTGGGTGAGGATGCTGATGCTGTCCTGCTCACTGTGGGCGGGGATGAGAAGTTCGTTCACTTTGGCCTGAACCTCTGGGGTGGGGACAAAGCTGCCGTAGTCTTCGTTGACGCCGTAGAACCAGACGGACTTGGCCTGCCAGTCGGGGCTGGTGCTGAGGAGCAGCTTGCACTGGATGTCGTTGTTGGCCAAGGCAGAGGGTTCGCGCTTGAGGGGCTGGATGTTGTTCTTGGTGAAGGTGTAGACGGTGCGGTCGCCCTCGAGGGTGGAGTCGATTTTCACGGTGCAGACGGTGTCGGCCATGCAGTTGTAGAGCTCGAATCGGAGGTTCTTGCTAGTCAGCACACTGACACGGTAGACCTTATGGTTCACGGGATAGTCGCTCCAGAAGGGGACGATGTCGTAGAAGTGTCCGCGCATGGGTGGCACGTAGCGGTCATCTTCATTATCGCCCAGCAGGGCATAGGTGAAGCCCTTGCGATAGGTGGTGTATTCCACCTCGTCGCCGGGGTCGAGATGACCTACCTGCACCATCTTTTGGCTGGCGCCCCAGTAGATAAGACGGGCGGGAGCCACATAGTCGTAGACGCGGAGCAGCACGTCCTCGACACTGCCATCGCGGTGGTGTACCAATACCTGCCGGAACTCGACATAGGCTGAGAGGGGGTCGTAGTCGACCTTGAGGGTGGCAAGGTCGCGGCAGCCGTCAAAGTCGTTTGCCCGGATGCGTTGGTGGTTGATTACATGACTAAGCCCCGACTCTTCCATCACGACGCTGGTGCTGTCGTAGAGCGTGGTCTTATGCTGGGCAGTAGCGGGAAGCGCCAACGCCATCAGCAAAGCGGTAGAAAGGAATGTTTTAAGATTCATATTGTTGGTGTTTGTTTTTGTTTTTTTTATCGGAGATGTCGGATGGGTCGGAATAAGTCTGAATAGGTCTGAATAAGTCTGATTGTTCTGATTATTCCGACCATTCTGATTATTTAGTTATTTTGGAGTAGGCTTTCAGCACGGCCGCCGTCATGCGGTCCCAGCCATACTTCTTTTTCTCTTCCCTCACGCCGGCGGTGAAAGCCTCCTCGCGGTGTTCTTTATAGTAGTTCAGCAGGGCGTCGGCGATGCTCTGGGCATTGGGTTCTACCACGTAGCCTATCTTGCCGTCGGGCACTATCTCGGGCAGACCTCCCACGTTGGTCACCAGCATGGGTTTCTCGAAATGGAACGCCACCTGGGTGACTCCGCTCTGGGTGGCAGTCTTGTAGGGCTGGGCCACGATGTCGCAGGCACAGAAATAGAGGTTTACGCGGTTGTCGGGGATATAGTCGTTGTGGAGAACCACGATGTCGTTGATGTCGAGCGAGCGGATGCGCTCGAGATAAGGGGCTGGGTCGCCGTAGAACTCGCCAGCCACGAGGAGCCGTGCGCCGCAGTCTTGGAGGCGGGGGTCGCCAAAGGCATCGATGAGGAGGTCAAGCCCCTTATAGTCGCGGATAAATCCGAAGAAGAGCACATACTTGCCTTCCTCGCTCAAACCCAGCTGGCGACGAGCTTCGGCCTTGTCGACCAATGCCCCATAGTGGTCGTAGATGGGGTGGGGGGCCCAACTCTTGGGCTTGCCCTTATGGTCGAATTGCTCTATGTCGTGGCACACCGATTGCGACAGGGTGGTGAAACCGTCCATGGCCTTGACGAAATAGCCGGGGAACAACTTGTCCAGCAGGTTGGGCTCGTGGGGTATCATGTTGTGTACAAGTCCTATGCAGCGAGTGTGCTTATTCTTTTTGATAGCACGGGCAATTGTGCCGAAGCAGGGTGCCATGAAGGACATCCAATAGGCAAACACCACCACATCGGGACGCTTGCGTCGAATCTCTTTGCCAACAGCACACCAATTCAAGGGATTGCACGAATTGATGCGTCGTGTTATCTTCAGCCCTGCAGGAGCAGGCGCGTCGGTATACTGTGTCTTTCCGGGAAACAAGAACTTGGGGTACTGCAAGGTGAACGTATACATCTCTACCTCATGTCCCTCACGCTGAAACTGAAAGGCAAGACGCTCGTTGAAAGCTGCCAGTCCACCACGGTAGGGGTGGGCAGTGCCAATAATGATGATTTTCATGCTGCAAAGATACAAAAAATATTAAACATACAATATTTTTTATTCATTTTTGTTTATATCCACAAACAACAAGTCAACTTAAATCTAATGCCTATCAACACTACTATTCTCTAATTTCAAATCTATTAAACATTTAAAACAACCCAAAGATGAAAAAGCTGTTTTTAAGCATTGCATTCCTATCTGTACTAGTCACCTCGTGTGCGCAGGAAAATAAACAGGAAAATAAGCAAGAAATCAATTATCCACAGACGCTCCCAGTCACCGACTTCAGCAATGTGGCATCCCAAACCATCGACGGCGTGGTGCATATCCGCACCATACAGACTCGCCTCACGCCCTTGTATCAGTCATTTTTCGGTTTCATCATCAACCAAGGCGTGCAACGCCAAGAGTATAGCGCCTATGGCTCGGGGGTGATCATCTCGGACGATGGCTACATCGTTACCAACAATCACGTGGTGCAGGACGCCGAGCGCATAAGCGTCACGCTCAACGATAAGCGCGTGGTCAATGCCTCTCTTGTAGGCAATGACCCAGCCACCGACTTGGCACTGATAAAGATAGATGCTGACAATCTCAAACCCATCGAATTTGGTAACAGCGACGAAGCCCGAGTAGGGCAGCCAGTCCTAGCCATAGGCAACCCCTTCAATCTTACCTCCACCGTCACCGCCGGCATTATCAGCGCCAAAGCCCGAAACATGGGTATTATTGAGAACACCCGTGGCAAAGAGAGCACCATCGAAGCCTTTATCCAGACCGACGCAGCCGTCAACCCCGGCAACTCGGGCGGCGCACTTGTCAATGCCGATGCCAAACTCATCGGTATCGTCACTGCCATAGCCTCTGCTGACGGTTATTACACAGGCTACAGCTTTGCCATTCCCTCCAACCTGGTCAAGAAAGTGTCGGGCGACCTGCGTCGCTATGGCTACGTGCAGCGTGCCTACTTGGGAGTGAACGTGTTGGAGATGACCTCCGAGATGGCATCACGGATGTCCCTCTCCGAAGTCAAGGGAGTCCTTGTGGCACGCGTGGTGCCCGGTTCGGCAGCCGACAAGGCTGGGTTGCGTAACGGCGACCTGCTGCTGAGTGTGGCAGGGGTGCAAGTCAACAGCTTTGCCGAGATGATGGAGGAACTGGGGCGCTTCAACCCTGGCGACCATGTCGATATCTCATATTACCGCGACGGCAGAACCCATTCTGTTACCGCCACCCTTCAAAACTCCAAAGGCACCACGGAGTTGCGTGTCCGCAACTGATAAACCCAAATCGGTCATTAGACCGACTTTTATATCCTTTCTCGCTTTTTAAGGTCTGTTTATGCCATATCAGCATTTCATTCGGCATCTTGTCCACTTCCCTGTCTCGCCGTAGCCCGCTACGCCTTCGTCGGCGATGCGGCCAATCTGCTCGAAACAAATACTAATCTGCCATAAACCCTAATGACCGATTTGGGTTAAATTAAAAACTTAGTGACCAGCTTTTAGTGACCTGTGATACGAACGCTCTCGTTTCACAGGTCACTGGTCACAAATAATAAGAACGCGCTCGTTTCACAGGTCACTGGTCACAAATAATAAGAACGCGCTCGTTTCACAGGTCACAAAAAAGTGGCGGCCCTTCTTTAATTCTTAATTTTAAAATTTTAATTTGTGTGTTTTTTCTTGTGTTTGGCAGTTTTTTTGTATTTTTGCAAATTGAAATTATTACTCTAAAGCTTTTATCTATATGAAAGTCAAAGTAGGTATTGCGCAGATGAAATGTGTGGAGGACAAACAGCTGAATATTGTCCGCTACACGGAGAAGGTGCGCGAACTGGCAGCGCAGGGCGCACAGATTATTTGCTTGCAGGAACTGTTTGCGTCGCTCTATTTTTGTGATGAAGAGCGATATGTCAACTTCCAATTGGCGGAGCCCATACCCGAAGGTCTTACCTGCCAGCATTTTATGGCACTGGCAAAGGAACTAGGCGTGGTGCTGGTGTGCTCGCTGTTTGAGAAACGCGCCGAAGGGCTCTATCATAACACAACCGCAGTAATTGACGCGGACGGCTCGTATCTGGGCAAGTATCGCAAGATGCACATACCCGACGACCCTGGCTATTACGAGAAGTTCTATTTCACACCAGGCGACTTGGGATATAAAGTGTTCAAGACTAAGTTTGCCACGGTGGGCGTGCTGATTTGTTGGGATCAGTGGTATCCCGAGGCAGCACGCATCACCAGCCTAATGGGGGCGCAGATGTTGTTTTTCCCCACGGCTATTGGTTGGGACGTGCGACAGAACGAACACGACAACCGCGAGCAGTACGAGGCTTGGCAGACCATTCAGCGCAGCCATGCGGTGGCGAACGGGGTGCCCGTTATCAGCGTGAACCGCACGGGTTTGGAGGGTGGTATGCAGTTCTGGGGTGGCAGTTTCATCACCAACGCCTTTGGCCGTGTGCTGTATCAGGCACCGCACTTGGAGGAGGCGCTGCACGTCGAGGAACTGGACCTGGACGAGAGCGACCACTACCGCCGCCACTGGCCCTACTACCGCGACCGCCGCATAGACAGCTACGCACCCATCCTGAAAAGATACATCGACGAATAAATTAAAAATTAAGAATTATAAATTAAAAATGGTAGCTGCCTCTCTTTTAATTCTCAATTCTCAATTTTCAATTCTCAATTAAGAATGACTCCCAAAGAACTAGGATATTACATGCCCGCCGAATGGGCAGAACATAAGGCAACATGGCTCAGCTACCCGCACAACGAGGATTCGTGGCCGGGCAAGATAGAGACGATATTTCCTTCCTACCATCTGTTTATTAAAGTGTTGGCGGAGGACGAGGAGGTGCATATCAACGTAGACGACCAGCGCATGGAAGACCATGTAGCTTATGCCTTGTCGGAAATTGGCACAGACATGAAGAGGGTGTTTTTCCACCAATTCCCGACCAACGATGCGTGGTGTCGTGACCACGGGCCTGCTTTCTTGCTCAACCGCAAGGATGTTAAGAAACGCGCTATGGTGAATTGGAATCACAACGCATGGGGCGGCAAGTACCCGTATGAGCTGGACACACAGATTCCGGTGCATATCTACAACTGTTTGAAGAAACAGGACGAGGCATTGGAACTGTTTGAGCCGGGCATTGTGATGGAAGGCGGTAGCATCGACGTGAACGGGGTAGGGGACTTGCTCACTACCACCTCGTGCTTGTTGAATCCTAACCGAAACCCCCACTTGAACCAAGGGCAGATAGAAGGCTATCTGCGTGACTATTACGGTGTGGAAAATATCATCTGGCTGGGCGATGGAATCATGGGCGACGACACCGACGGGCATGTGGACGACCTCAGCCGTTTCATTGCCGAGGACATCATCATCACCGCCGTGGAAGAGGATATTTGGGACGAGAACTACAAGGTGTTGCAAGACAACCTGAAGGCACTGAACAAATGCCGTCTGGCGAATGGCAAACAGCCCACCATCGTGGAGTTGCCGATGCCCGACATGGTGTTCTACGACAACCAGCGTCTGCCAGCCAGCTATGCCAACTTCTACGTGGCAAACCATAAAGTTATCTTCCCCACATATCGTTGTATCACCGACAACGAGGCTGCATATATCCTCGAAGCCTGTTTCCCCGACCGTGAGATTGTCGGCATCGACAGCACCGATATTGTGTGGGGCCTTGGCAGCTTCCACTGCCTCAGCCAACAACAACCCAAGTGAATTGAGGATTGAAATACATACCCCGCCACTTCGGGCGTGAGTTCACTAGACTTCCTTAACCCCTCTAAAGAGGGAGGGCTACCGCGTGATATGGTTCATGAATTAAGAGTGACCATCTTGCTGTTGGCTGCTTAGTTTGCTGGTTGTGGCAGGCAGCCAATTTCGGTCGGTCAAGTGTGTTCGATACCAGAGGAGATTGGGTTCAATTCTCAATTTTTATCACAATAAGGCAATACCCATTTGATTTCGAATATCGAATTTTGAATTTTGAATGCGGGCGAATGGCTTATTTGAATTAATTGATATTATGCAATTGCTTGGTATACTGGCTGCTTGAATTTGAGTTAAGAAAGATTAACTTTTATTTTAACGCATCATTTTGCAACAAAAACGGTTTTTTTCAGTCTATATAGGCGAACGGGGAGGATTTTGGCTCTTTTGACTGTAAAAGTGAAAGCGCGAAGAAAAGCCTTTCTTGAACTTTGAATTAAACCCAAATGATTAAACATAGAAAAATAAACATTATGAAATATCCTATCATTTTCTCTTTCTTTGCAGCTCTAGTAGCCCTCAGTGTCGTCAGCTGTCAAAAAGACCAGGACGTCGTCACCCTCCAGGCGGTCGTCCAAAATGTCAACAACAATTCAAAAGTCTATATCAACGACCACACACCCTACTGGCATAATGGTGACCAGATAAGAATTAACGATGCCGATTACACGTTACAGAAGAGGTCGATGGCGAACTCTGCCGCAATACCTGATGTGACAATCAGTACCTCAGGCTACCGTGCTATCTTCCCTGTCGGTATTCTAACCAGTAGCGATGTCAATCTCAACAGCAGCAGCTCTGTTGCCGTAACCTTACCCGCGGCACAGGTGTTTGAGATGGATGGCCCACATCAGCGTGTGGTCGTTCCCATGGGTGCCTTTATCGACAGGGGCAGCATCCTCCGGTTTCGCAGCCTCTGCTCAGTGGTGAGGGTGTATGTAAGCAACGCTACCAATGCCCAACTACCCATCACGAGCATTACCCTCAATGCCGAAGGTGCCTATCTCAGCGGAGATGGTACTGCCACTATCACGGGCGACAGCACGGATGCTATAGTCATCACAACTACAACAGGCTCTCATTCGGTTAACCTCTGCAAGCCAGACAACACGCCGATGAAAACTGTCGAGCCTTTGCGGGCAGAATACTTTGATGTGATAGTGCCAGAATTCTCCATCCCAAACAATGTAACCGTTACCGTCACCACTCCCACAGGCGCTAAATCTATAACCATCGGAGATGCCGCTGTGGCTCACAACACTATCACCAACGTTACTGTCAATGTGGATGAATTGTCCCAAATCGCTGCCGAACTTGTAGATGGCTCAACATTCAATAGGGCTATTCCAGATAATGCCACAGCCATACGTTTTGAATACAACAATGCCTCTGTCTCATCGGGTACCACTCTTTCTACTGCCCAATCTCCTTATCCCATTTATGGCAATATGGACGGCACCATATGGGTGGTTTCTACTCCAGCCAATAGAATTAATGCCAATGCTGACTGTAAAAATATGTTTTCGTGTATGTGGAGGAGGATAAAACTCACCAGTATTGATTTTGGGGATAATTTCAACACTTCCAATGTTACGGATATGTCTAGAATGTTCTATGGTTGCAGCAGCCTAACCAGCCTCGATCTCTCCAATTTCAACACTTTCTTTGTCAGGAATATGAATGTAATGTTCGATAGTTGCATTAGCCTAACCAGCCTCAATCTCTCCAACTTCAACACTACTAATGTGAAATATATGTCTGGGATGTTCTGTTATTGCAGCAGCCTAACCAACCTAAATCTCTACAACTTCAATACTTCCAATGTCGTAAGTATGGATGCAATGTTCGATAGTTGCATTAGCCTAACCAGCCTCAATCTCTCCAGTTTCAATACTACTAGAGTGGAAAATATGAGCCATATGTTCTGTTATTGCAGCAGCCTAACCAGCCTCAATCTCTCCAGTTTCAACACTACTAGAGTGGCATATATGAACCAAATGTTCTGTTATTGCAGCAGCCTAACCAGCCTCAATCTCTCCAACTTCAACACTTTCAATGTCAGGAATATGGGTGAAATGTTCTATGGTTGCAGCAACCTGACCAGCCTCAACCTCTCTAACTTCATCACCGAGAAGGTGAAATACATGTATGGGATGTTTAATGGTTGTAGCAACTTGACCAGCCTTGATCTCTCCAGCTTCAACACTGCTAATGTGAACGATATGGGGTTTATGTTCCAGGATTGCACCAGGCTAACAAGTCTTAATCTTTATAATTTTGATATGGGCGGTCTTACGGATCAATCTGATTGGGATCCTTATAATAGGTCATGGGATGATCGTTCCGGGAAAAACAAAATGTGTTTAAACCTCGCTTCTGAATCCGGTGCCTGCACCATTACCTGCCCCACAGCTGTACAGACCGAATTGCAAAGCGGCACAGACCTCGATAATAGTATCATCACATGGCACACGCACTAAATTGAAATTTTAGTGACCAGTGAATAGTGACACAATATATAGTGACCAGTGCCTGTGACCAGTGACAAGATAGCGCTCGTATCACAGGTCACTGGTCACAGGTCACAAAAATAGGTCACTGGTCACTATGTTTTGATTTATGGTTCTATTGGGTCATAATGTATTAGAGGGATGCAGTGCTTTTTCTTGTCGAAGAAAATAGGCAGGTTGAATGTTGTCTTGACGACTTTGCCATAGAATCTGCCAGGTTTCCATTTGGGCATCAGCCTCACTATTCGCAGAGCCTCCTCGCCACAACCGCCTCCGATGTCGCGTAGTATTTTCGGATTCAGCACTGTGCCGTCTGTGTCAACCTCGAATTGCACATATACCCATCCTCCAATACAGTTCTCGGCAGCTATCTGAGGATATTGCAGGTTGTCTTCGATGAAT
>JAEEGJ010026716.1_pt1 | contig 11667 bp, 6 predicted proteins | sample 8958761 | NCBI WGS metagenome assembly JAEEGJ01 (sample SAMN16246546, study PRJNA631951) | gut metagenome | biome: gut microbiome; feature: rumen; material: RS-attached | host: Bos | place: Iran: Karaj | collected 2018-10
CCTTGCCGATGATGACGGCAAAGGCCACGGCCAGCGCCACCTGCCACAGCGGCGTGGTGACCGGCACAATCATAGGTATCAGCATGCCTGTAGCCAGGTAGCCCTCGTTCACCTCATGGTGGCGCACCTGCGCGAAGGCAAACTCGATTGCTAAGCCGACAATATAGCTTACTGCAATCAGCGGAAACATCCGCAGGAAGCCGAACCACCACATATACAGCCAATGCCAGTCGGCGCCGGTGCTCATGGCGGTCTGGTAGCCGATGTTCCACATACCGAAGAGCAGGGCGGGGATGAGGGCAATCACCACGATGATAATTGAGCGCTTCATATCCACCGCGTCGCGGATGTGCGAGCCGCTCTTGGTAACGGTCTTGGGGGTGAAGGCGAAGGTGTGGAACGCATCGTAGGTGCTCCACAACCAGCTCCACTTGCCTTTGGGTTCTATCTTGTCAAACCAATCTTCCAACCATTTTAGTCTCATGCGATAGCCTCCTTTCTGAGGACTTCAAGTGCCTCGCGGATGATGGTCTGTATCTCGGTTTTGGAGGGGTCGATGAACTCGCACAGCGCGAAGTCCTCGGGTTCCACCTCGTAGATGCCGAGTTTCTCCTGCAGCTCCACATCGCTCACGATGCAGGCCTTGATGAGTTGCAAGGGGTAGATGTCGAAGGGGAATACACGCTCGAACTGGCCGGTGAACAGGAACGGGCGCACCGAGCCGTGGGTGTTGGTGTTGAAGTCAGTGGGCAGTGGGTAGTGTGTAGTGGGCAGCAGTCGGGCGAAGCCTGACAGGAAGGTCTTGCTGAAGCTGAACTTCTTCAATCCCGGCATCAGCCACCCCATGAAGTCGTATTGGTCACCCTCCTCGATGAAGGTCACCTGCTGGTCGTACATGCCCAGGAAGCCGTCGGCCTTGATGGTCGTGCCGGAAAGCACGCTGCCGGAGATGATTCTAGTCTGAATATTCGGAGTATTCAGATTGGGATAGTTGGTGTCCATCAGTTGCACGTCGCTGATGCGCTGCATGCTGGCGCCGCATAGCACGCGGTAGTAGTGGGGTGCTTTGGCGGCGGGGCCGCCGACACTGATGACGCGCTCCGGACGGTATTCTCCGGTCGTGCACCAGCGGCCGATATTGGCTACATCCTGTGCGTTGACTGTCCACACGCACTCGCCTTTGTTGATGGGGTCGAGGGAGGCAATGATGGTGCCAATGTTTCCCGCAGGGTGAGGGCCTCCGGCCTTCACACAATGCACGTCACCGTAGGCCTCAAGAGCCTTCACGCCGGCCTCGAACTCATGCTCGCGGCCTTTCAGCGCAAACTCCAGGTCGGGAGCCAGCGGGTTGGTGTCGCGCAGGCTGACATAGATGCCTTTGGGCTTGTGGTCGGGGTTGGCAATGGTGCCGAAGGGACGCTCACGCAGCATCCACCAGCAGGGGCTGTCTGGGGTAAGGTCTTTAGGGTCCTTAAGGTCCTTAGGGCCTTTAAGGTCTTTTTCCACCACCACTTCCAGCAGCCGCCGTTTCTCACCGCGCACGATGGCTTTCACCACGCCGTCCACCGGCGAGGGCAATGTCAGGCGAGGGCTGTTCTTGTCGGCTACCAAGGGCTGTCCGGCGTTGACGCTGTCGCCCTCGGCCACCAGCAGGCGCGGAGTGAAGCCCACCACGTCGGGCGGCTTCACAGCGTAGCGCTCTATGCTGCGGGCGTCGACAATATGCCGTTCCGGCGTGCCGCCGAGCGGTATATCTAGCCCTTTCTTTATCTTTACTGTCTCAATCATATCTTTAACTCTACAGGCTGAAGCATGTTCTCCGGCTTGAGGATTTCATCGAGTTGCTCCTTGGTCAGCAGACCGTGTTCCAACACCAGCTCATACACGCCGCGGCCCGTCTCGGAGGCCTCTTTGGCAATCTGGGTGCTTTGTTTATAGCCGATGATGGGGTTGAGCATGGTAACGATGCCGATACTGTGCTCCACCAGCTGGCGGCAGCGCTCCTCATTGGCGCGTATGCCGTCGATGCAGAAGCGGCGCAGCGTGTCGTAGCCGTTCGCCAGCAGATGGATGCTCTCGAACAGGGTGTAGACTATGACGGGCTCCATCACGTTGAGCTCCAGCTGGCCGTTGTCGCTGGCCAGGCTGATGGTCATGTCGTTGCCGATGACGCGGTAGCACACCTGGTTCATCACCTCGGGGATAACGGGGTTCACCTTGCCAGGCATGATGCTGCTTCCGGGCTGGCGCTCAGGCAGATGTATCTCGTTGAGGCCGCAGCGCGGACCGCTGCTGAGCAGGCGCAGGTCGTTGCATATCTTGTTGGTCTTGATGGCCAGACGCTTCATGGCAGCGCTGTAGGCAATCATGCAGGTGGTAGCCGAGGTAGCCTCTATCAGGTTGTCGGCCAGCGAGATGTTCCATCCCGTGATTTTGCGCAAGGCCTTGATGCAGGCCTCGCTGTAGCCCGGCTTTGAGCAGATGCCGGTGCCGATGGCGGTGGCGCCCATGTTGACAATCAGAAACTCATCGGCCGTGGCACGTAGGTTCTTGTATTCGCCGCGCAGCGAGTCGGCAAAGGCGCCGAAGGTCTGGCCGAGGGTCATAGGCACAGCGTCCTGCAGCTGGGTGCGTCCCATCTTGATGACGTGGGCAAACTCCTTGCTCTTGAAGTCGAGGGCAGCGATAACCTGCTCCAGGTGAGGCATGAAGCCCAGGTGCTCAAGGGCCAGTGCCATGTGGATGGCGCAGGGGTAGGCGTCGTTGGTGCTCTGGCTGGCGTTGACCACGTCGTTGGGCGAGCAGTACTGGTATTCGCCCTTCTGATGGCCCATGCGCTCCAGCGCCAGGTTGGCTATCACCTCGTTGGCGGCCATGTTGGTGCTGGTGCCTGCGCCGCCCTGTATCATGTCAATCGGGAACTGGTCGTGGTATTTGCCTTCGATGAGCTGGTCGCAGGCCCACATGACGGCATCGCCCTGCTCGGGCGTGATCATGCCCACCTCGACGTTGGCCATGGCGGCAGCCTTCTTGGTGATAGCCATACCGCGTATGAAGTTGGAGTAGTTGCACAACAGGTGTCCGCTGATTTGAAAGTTCTCGATGGCACGGCTTGTCTGGACGCCATAGTATGCTTTGGCCGGCACCTCACGCGGCCCCAGCAGGTCGCTCTCTGTACGGAATTGGGGTTTATCCATAGTTTTGTGTAAATTTGTAAGTCCTTGTATATAAAATACTACTCTTCGCTTCCCGAAGGGAAAGCGACGCTGCAAATCTACAAAAAAAAATCCGCCTCCGCAAGCACTTTTTTCCAGCCTGCATTTCCGTATCCTTGTAACAGCCACTCCCACAGTATACTAAAGGGTATTTCAACGCTCCTTCTACGCTCGTTCTACGCTCGTTTAACGGTAAAAAACCGTAGAAATACCGTAGAACGACCGTAGAACGGGCGGAGGGGATACGGAGGGGAATGGGAGAGTGGAGAGAGGGTAGGAGGGGAGGAAAGGAATTTTTTTGTGGGTGCACAATAAAAGGGAGAGGAAAACGTTTTAAGGGTAACTTAATATGTAAAAAGCAATGCTACGACGCCTGCCATCTATGCTCTTCCTCCTCTCTGTGATGCTCTTTATGGGCACGGTAACCGTTTCTGCCCAGGATGTTACGAATGTGACGGTGACGGGAAGTGCTGTAGGTGCCGAGGGCAAGACCATAGGACTTTACGGCTATGACGACATGCTGTCGCGCAGCGAGGTGCTCTTCGAGGAGGCCGTGGTGGGGGCCGACGGGCATTTCGTGCTGCACTGCTACGCCAACTATCCCCGCATGGTCTACCTGCAGGCCGAGAACTACAGCCAGGCCTTCTATGTGGAGCCCGGACGCAACTATCAGGTCTATATCCCTGAGTTTGATTGGACTATCGACGAACGGCAGAATGTCTTCCTGGCGCCGGTGGCGCTGCCGGTGGAGTTCATCGGGCTACCTGCCGACGAGCTGAACCTGCGGCTCGGCCGTTTCGACGCCGTGGTGGACAGCTTCGTGTCGCTGCACCGCGTCTACTTCGACCCCAAGTTCAAGCCGCAGCGGCGGTGGTTCGACTCGCTGACCGCCGAGCTGAAACGTCTCGGCCTGGCGCCCCTGCCGCCCGAGAGCGAGGGTGCCGGTTTCTACGACCGCTATGCCTCCTACGCCTTGGCGGCGATGCAGCTTGACATGCGCTTTGCCAGCCGTTCCAAGCTGATAGACAAATACATCAAGGACCAGCCGGTGCGCTACTACGACGAGAGCTACATGCAGCTCTTCCTCGCCCTCTATGCCCACAGCATATCGGGCGGCACCCGGCGCATCGGACTGCACCGCCTGGTGGCGTGGGTGGAGCATGGCGACGTGGCCGTGATGCTCGACTCGCTGGGTCTCGATCCGCTGCTGCGCAATGAGCAGGTGCGTGAACTGGCGGCCCTCGAGGCGCTGAAGGAATGCTACTATGACCGCCGCTACGACTCCGAGGCGGTGGTGCGCATGGTGGAACGGGTAGGGGAGCAGAGTCGCTTTGCCGAGCATAAGCAGTTGGCTCAGCGCCTGAAAGTGTCGCTGACGCGCCGTGAGCAGGGGCAGGAGGCTGTGTCCTTTGTGCTGCCCGACGTCGAACGTCAGCCGGTGGATCTTGAAGGCCTGCGTGGCAAGTGGGTGTACCTGAGTTTTGTACGGGTCGACGATCCAGCCTCGCAGGCCGAGATAGAGACCATGGCCTTCTTCCGAGACAGCGTCTACAGCCGGCACAACGACGTGGTGTTCGTGAGCGTCAGCTGCGACCGCGAGTTCCAGAAGATGTACCACTTCCTGAAGCACAGCCGCAAAGGACACCGCTACAACTGGACGTGGCTCCACTTCGACGGCAACTATCGCCTGCTGGAAAGCTATGGTGTGGTGAGTTACCCTACCTTCATACTTATCGATCCGGAAGGGAAACGCTACTACAACGTGACACCGGCGCCGGCATCGGGCATCCTGATGCACGGGCCGTGGGAAAAGAAAAAGTAACACAACACATGGATATGAACAAGCACAAAACAAAGAAAGCACTGATGGCGGCGGCAGTCGTCGCCATGCTGCTCGTCCCCCTGTCGCTCGCCGCACAGCGCGAGACCGACGGGCAGCGGCAGCGCGACCTCTACCGCGAGGCCACCGACCTCTTCGGGAAGCAGAAGTATGCCGCCGCGCAGCAGCTCTTCGACGAGATCGCCTCGCACAACGAGGGTCGCGCTGACCTCTCGACGGCCGACGCAGCCTACTTTGCCGGTGTATGCTCGGAGATGCTGGACAACAACGACGCGGCCTACCGGCTGGAGGAGTTCCTGCGGCTCTACCCGCAGAGTTCGCGCTGCAGCATGGCGCGGTTCTACCTGGGCAATTTCCACTATGCCCGTGGTGACTATGAGAAGGCGCTGTCCTACTACCGTACCGTGACGGAGAAAGAGATTGAGTTCAACCACCGCAGCGAGTACAACTTCAAGACCGGTTACTGCTGGTTCCAGAAGGGCGACACCCGCAAGGCGGCCGAGTATTTCTCGCGTCAGGTGGGGGGCCAGTCGAAGTATGCCTCGTCGAGCCTTTACTACTACGCCCATATCCAGTACATGAATGGGCAGTACGACCTGGCGCTGCACAACTTCAAGGAGTTGCAAAAGGATAAGAAATTTGCCAAGATAGTGCCCAGCTACATGGCGCGCATCTACTATTACCTGGGCAAGGATGAGGAGTTGCTGCAGATGGCCCCTCAGCTGTTGAAGGACGAGGATGCCTTCCGACGGAGCGAGATACGCCGCATGGTGGGCGAGGTGCACTTCAACCGCGGCGAGTATGCCCAGGCGTTGGAGCAGTATCGCGCTGTGGAAGAAGAAGCACGTCGTGAGCAGGCCGTCAGTTGCACGCCGCAGGACAACGACTACCAGGTGGGCTACAGCTACTATATGCTCGGCATCGAGCGCAGCGACCGCCGTATGCTCGACTCGGCGGCGGTGTACCTCAGCCGCAAGACCACCTGTACCGACAGCGTGGCGCAGAACGCCCTCTACACGCTGGGCGACTGCTATGTGCGGCTGGGCCGCAAGATGGACGCCCGTAGTATGTTCCTCCAGGCCTCGAAGATGGAGTTTAACAAGAAGGTGAAGGAAGACGCCCTGTTCAACTACGCCAAACTGAGTTGCGAGCTGAACCAGAACGCCATGGGCGAGAGCATCAAGTCGTTCGAGAGCTACCTGAAGAAATACCCCAAGAGCAGCCACCGTACCGAGGCGCAGGAGATACTGACCGAGCTCTACTGCTCGACCAACAACTACAAGGATGCCATCCGCCTGCTGGAGCAGACGCCCGATCGCAACGCGCGGCTGGAGCAGGCTTATCAGCGCGCCTTGCTGAACCGCGGCATCGAGCTGTGCAACAGCGGCCAGCGCCAGGAGGGTGTGACGATGTATGAGAAGGCCGTGAAGGTCAACGCGGTGCCCCGCATTACCGCCGATGCCAACTACCTGCTGGGTGAGGAAGAGTACCGCGACGGTAACCTCGACGCCGCCGAGCGCAACCTCAACCGATTCCTGCTGTCGTCGTATGCCAACAGTTCGGCCTACGCCCCTGACGCGCGCTACACCTATGGCTACCTGCTGATGGACCGCCAGCGCTATGACGAGGCCGAGGAGGTCTTCGCCGAGCTTGACGGACGGCTGTCCAACCTCGACGGCAAGAAGAGCCGTGCTATGCAGAACGACGTGCGCAACCGGCTGGGCGACTGCCTCTATGTGCAGAGCCGCTTTGCCGACGCCATCGGACAGTACGACAAGGTGATTGCCGCCAACGGCAGGGATGCCGACTACGCCACTTACCAAAAGGCCCTCGCCTATGGTGCCCTGGGCAGGAACAGCGAGAAACTGACCTATATGAATTATATCTTCGAGAAATACGACAACTCGCCCCTCAAGTCGAAGGCCATGCTGGAGATAGCCAACACCTACATGACGTGCGACAACAACGAGATGGCGATGACCTACTATGACAACTTCGTCAAGCAGTATCCGCAGAGCGTCTATGTGAAGACTGCGCTGCTCAACCAGGGTTTGATTTACTACAACACCGAACGCTTCAATGACGCCCTCAAGACCTTCGACCGGTTGCTGACGCAGTATCCGGGCACCGACGAGTCGCGCGACGCCATTGCCACGGTGAAGAACATCTACATCGCGCAGAACCGCGTGGATGAGTACTTCGTCTATATCAAGCGCACCGCCAAGGTGACGGTCTCCACCGTTGAGCAGGACAGCACCATCTTCCTCGCCGCCGAAGGACGCTACAAGGAGGGCGACTACGAGAATGCCGCTGCGGGGCTGGAGACCTATTTGGGTAAGTTCCCGTCGGGTCTCTTCGCTGTGAAGGCGCACTACCTGCTGGCCGACAGCTACTTCCGACAGGGCCAGAATGCGCAGGCGTTGCCGCACTACGAGACGGTAGCCTCGGTGGGCGCCAACCAGTACAGCGAGCGGTCGCTCTATAACGCCGCCAATATCGCCTACGGCTTGGGCGACTACAACAAAGCCGCCACCCTCTACCAGCGCCTGACCGAGGGCGCCGAGAGCGACAACAGCCTGCTGCAGGGTGAGATAGGCGGTCTGCGTTGCGCCGTGGCGCTGCGGCAGCACAGCGGCGTCATGGAAGCTGGCCATCGGCTGGTGGCCGAGGAGAAGGCTACGCCGGAGCTGAAGGAAGAGGCTTGGCTGGCGATGGCGCGCAGCTGCTTCGACAACGGGATGCAAGACACGGCATACAACTACTACGGCCGTCTGGCGCGGTCGGCCAACGGCGAATACAACGGCGAAGCCCGCTGCCGCCAGGCCGAGATACTGATGCTGCAGGAGAAATACCCCCAGGCCGAGAAGATGATTGAGGGCATTGTGGCTGATGCCTCGAGCGAATACTGGCTGGCCTACAGCTTTATCCTCTGGGCTGATATCTACTATGCCCGTGGCAACAACCTGCAGGCCAAGCAGACACTGCAGAGCATTATGGAGAACTACGAAGGTGAGGAGTTGGTGGCCGTAGCGCGTCAGAAGTACGCTGCCATCGAGGCCGCCGAGAAACCTGCTCCGCAGCCCGAGGAGGAAGAGATTGTGATTGAACTGTAATGTTAGGAATTAGAAATCTGAAATCATGAAAAAGACAATCATCATAGCAGCCCTGCTTGCCCCGTTCGCCTTTCATCTTTCGCCCTGTCAGGCCCAGGAGAACGGAGGCTCATATAACGAGAACGTCGTGGTGCGCGGCTCCTACCGTCCCGAGATAGAGAAGAGCAAGAAGCTCAACTTCCCCGCCGTGACCACCGACACCATTGCCCGCATGGAGCACAACTTCCAGTACGGCATCACTCCCACGCGCTTGAAAGCCCTCTACGAGCCTTCGCGCATCAAGGCCGCCCGCATCGTAGGCGAACCCACCACGCGCCTCTACAACAACTACCTGCGGGTGGGCTTCGGCAACTACTGGACGCCTCTGGCCGACCTCTACTGGAGCTCGACACGCGACCGTAAGAAGACCTATGGCATCAGAGTCAACCACCTCTCGTCGTGGGACCGTCTGCCGGACTATGGCAAGAACCACTTCGGCAATACCGGCGTTACCCTTTTCGGGAAATACATCATCGCCGAAAAGTTGCAACTCTCGTCGGACCTCAACTATGAGCATGACCACAACCTCTACTACGGCTTCCATGACACCACTCTGAACGCCTATGGCCTCAGCCGCGACAGCATTTCTTTAGCCGACTACAAGGCCTCCTACAATGCCGCCACCTGGAACATCGGCATCAAGAACATGCAGCTCGACCCCAACAAGTTGGGCTACGCTGCCAATGTGCATCTGACCGATATGTGGGCGCTGTGGGGACAGAACGAGCTCAACTTCAACCTCAGCGGCGACATTCACTACGGCTTCAAGATGATGCAGAAATACAAAGGGGTGGCCTTCCTGCGCTTCGAGTGGGACGGCTATGCCAACACCCTGCGGCAGGATAGCGTGATGCCGCTCGGCTACATGCTGCCCACCGCAGTCGACACCCTGCGCGGATACCGCAATATCGTCAAGGTGAATCCCTATGCCGACTTCATGTTCAGCGGATTGCAGTTCCACGCGGGTTTTACCACTGCCTGGGATGCCTACACCACTGACAGCGCCACCACCTTCCGCTTCTTCCCCGACGTGGTGGTTAGCAAGAAACTGCTTCATGACAACCTCGCCCTCAGCCTTGGTGCCACGGGCGGTCTGGATGCCAACAGCTGGAATACCATCCGGCAGATTAACCCCTACATGGCCCCTGGTAGCGAGATGCGCGCCACACGCCATTACGACTTCACCCTCCATGCTCGCTGGACCCTCAGCAAGAAACTCGAGGCCAACGCCGAGGTGGGCTACAGCCTCTTGCAGGACGACCTCACCTTCACCCTCGACAGCAACTACATGCTGCATAATGTTTACCGTCCGCTGTACATGGACAACAACCGCTTCACCCTCGGTGGTACGCTCGCCTTTGTCAACGACGAGATGCTGACTCTCCGCGTCGGTGGCCACTACTACAGTTACTCTGTTGATATGCCCTACCGCCCCGAGTGGGATGTGCTGGCCAGTGCACACATTAATTATCACGACAAGTGGATATTCCACCTCGAAGGCAGCCTCATGGGCAACGTTCTTGCCGACAACGACTGGATGCTTCCTGCCCGCTACGGTGTCGCCGCCGAGATTGAATATCGCCACAACCGCGCCCTGAGTTTCTTCCTGCGGATGGACAACCTTGCCTTCCAACGTTACTACTACTGGGCCAACTATCCCTCGCAGCGCGGCCTCTTCATTGCCGGCTTGACCTACACTATTCCGCACAAATGACCTATCAAGAGACCCTGGACTTCATGTTTGCGCAGTTGCCGATGTATCATCGCGTCGGTGCTGCCGCCTACAAGGCCGACATACAACCTACCATCGACCTCATGGCCGCCCTTGGTAATCCCGAGCGCAAGTTTAAGAGCATCCATGTCGCCGGCACCAACGGCAAAGGGTCTGTCAGCCACATGCTCGCATCCATCTTGCAGGAAGCGGGCTACAAGGTAGGCCTTTACACCTCGCCGCACCTTGTGGATTTCCGGGAGCGCATCCGCATCAACGGCGAGATGATTTCGCAGGACGAAGTGGTCCGGTTCATTACTCATCATTCATCATTCATCACTACCCACACCCTCTCTTTCTTCGAGATGACGGTCGGCATGGCCTTCGACTACTTCGCCCGTGAGCAGGTGGACATCGCTGTCATCGAGGTTGGCATGGGCGGACGACTGGACAGCACCAACGTCATCATGCCGCTGCTCTCGGTTATCACCAACATCGGCCTTGATCACACGCAATTTCTCGGTGACACGCTGGAGAAAATTGCCGCCGAGAAAGCAGGCATTATCAAAGAAGGCGTACCCGTGGTCATCGGCGAAACCCAGCCCGAGACAGCGCCGGTATTTCTTCAGGCTGCCGCTGCCCATCATGCACCTATCACCTTTGCCGACCAGCACTATGTTGTTGATGACATTAGCCGATACACTGAAGAACTTACGGGTGAATATCAGAAACATAATATCGCCACCGTGCTCGAGACTGTTGAGGTGCTCCGCAAGAATTCATCATTCATCATTCATCACTTATCATTACAACGGGGTCTCTCCCGCGTTGTAACCAACACTCACCTGCATGGCCGCTGGCAGACCATCGGCACCGCCCCTCTTACCATCTGCGAGACTGCACACAACGAACCTGGCATCCGTGCCATGATAGGCAAGCTGCAAACTATGCACTATGGCCGCCTTCACTTGGTGTACGGTTGTGTAAATGATAAGGACTTCCGCCATATTCTTCAACTTTTGGCAGAGACGTGCCGTGCCACGTCTCTACCGGTGTGGTATTTCTCACAGCCGAGTGTGCCGCGGGGTCTCCCTGTGGCTGACTTGCAGGCCGCTGCCCGCGAACTTGGCATAGAGGGCGATGCCTACCCCGATGTTCGGCAGGCCATCGCTGCCGCCCGTGCCGCCGCCGACAAGGACGACCTCGTCCTTGTCACGGGAAGCATCTTCCTCGTCGCCGACGCCCTTCAGCCCGCTAGTTGAAAACACATCTTTTTTCTCGCAGAATGAAATAATATTTGTATTTTTGCAGTCAGAAAAGTAATTGCTAAAAATGGGAAACTTTGTAGTATCAGCACGAAAGTACCGTCCGGCAACATTCGCGACGGTGGTGGGACAGGATCATATCACCCGGACACTGAAGAACGCAATCGTCACAGGCCAACTGCCGCAGGCATTCCTCTTCTGTGGTCCACGCGGCGTGGGCAAGACCACCTGCGCCCGTATTCTGGCCAAGACCATCAACTGTGAGCACCTGACGCCCGACGGAGAGGCCTGCAACCAGTGCGAGAGTTGCTGCTCATTCAACGACGGCGCCTCGATGAGCATCTTCGAGCTCGATGCCGCGAGCAACAACTCGGTCGACGATATCCGTGAGCTGGTGAAGCAGGTCTACATTCCGCCCCAGACGGGCCGCTACAAGGTCTATATCATCGACGAGGTGCACATGCTCAGTCAGGCGGCTTTCAAC
>JAEEGJ010026721.1_pt1 | contig 11665 bp, 9 predicted proteins | sample 8958761 | NCBI WGS metagenome assembly JAEEGJ01 (sample SAMN16246546, study PRJNA631951) | gut metagenome | biome: gut microbiome; feature: rumen; material: RS-attached | host: Bos | place: Iran: Karaj | collected 2018-10
CTGCGCTTAAAGCCTTGACTCACTCGTTTTGAGGCTTGATGATTTCATTATCAAGCCTCAATCCGTGTGGCAATTAATATTTTGGAGAAGAAGTGAAATTTAAATTCTTTCTACAGTCATTTTTATTTTTTCTTTTCTTTTCCTTTTTTCTTTTTTCCTGCGGCACGACATCTAAAATCATAAATGAACCGGCCGAAGAAGAACCGCTTACACAGGCACCTGAACCTGAAGTTCCACACAAAAATCACGATAAAGACACTATCACCCTTTTATTTGCCGGCGACATTATGGCTCACTCGGTAAATTACGTTATCACTACTTACGAAAAAATCTGGCGCGATGTACGCGATGTAATTTCCGAACCAGACTTAGCCTTCGCAAATATTGAAGCCCCTATAGATACAACAAAATCAGCCGCTTCCTACCCAAGCTTTAACATGACACGAAAATATGTGCAGGCGGCAGTAGACGCCGGCTTTGATGTTTTTTCCCTCTGCAATAATCACACAAACGACCAGTACAAATCAGGTATTCTCGAAACAATAAAAACAACCCAGGCAATCAAAGAATACACAAAAGAACAGACAGGCAACGACATATATTTTTCCGGAACAAAGGAAAAGGCAGACACAAAGCTTTCTGCCCTGACCTATAATTATTTCGAAACTAATGGCTGGAAGATTCTCTTTCTGCCGATTACAGAACTGCTCAACCGCCCGGATGCAGCAGACTATATCAACTTTATAAAACCTGATGAAGATTCCCGAAAGGAGTTTATCAAATATACAAAAGAACTTCGCGAAGCAAATCCCTGCGACCTTTTTATAATTTCCGTTCACACAAGCGAACCTGAATACACCCGCAATATCACAGAAAAACAGAATCAGTATTATATGGATTTACTCGACGCCGGTGCCGACGTAGTCTGGGCTAACCACGCTCATATTATTAAAGACCGCAAAATTGTAGTAAATACAAAGACCGGCCGCGACAAGCTGATTATGTATGCAAACGGAAACACCATTTCCGGTCAGCGCACAAAGCCTGAACTCACATCAAAAAATCCGACCGGTGAACGCGACAACACCGGCGACGGCCTTTTTTATATTGTAAATCTCCACAAGGACAAAGACGGTTCCATGAAAATCACAAAATGCGAGCCTTATTTTATAACCACTTACATTAATACTGCAAATGAATATGTTATCAAACCTCTAAACCAGAGTTTTGTAGATTATCTTTACGACGTTCCCCGCACAAACTGGGCAAAATATATTGAACGCCGTATCAAAATAAATAAAGAAGCAACAAAGGATTTAATAGAATGGCAATAAATCAGATTGACTATAAGTCACTTCCTGTCTATGCACAGAAGCAGAAAATATTAGACTGTCTTGAAAACAATCAGGTAGTAATTGTAGAAAGCCCTACCGGCTCCGGAAAAACAACCCAGATTCCGGTAATTTTATATGAGGCCGGCTATGCCACAAGCGGAATGATTGGCGTTACCCAGCCCCGCCGAATTGCGGCCCTCAGTGTTTCAGAATTTATTTCAAAGCAGTTAGGCACAACTTACCCGGGCCTTGTCGGCTACAAAATGCGTTTTGAAGATTACACTAACAACGACACCCGCATCAAAATTATGACCGACGGAATCCTGCTGCAGGAAATGAAGCTGGATCCGTGGCTTTCAAAGTACAGTGTACTCATGATTGATGAAGCCCACGAGCGAAGCCTTAACATTGACTTTGTTCTGGGACTTGTAAAGCGCGTTTTGAGAGAGCGCAGCGACTTCCGTGTAATTGTAAGCTCGGCTACCATGAACACTCAGGTTTTCAGCGAGTACTTTGATAACGCGCCAATCGTTTCTATTGATACAATTACCTATCCGGTAGCAATCGTTTATGACCCGGTTCCCGGCGGAGCAACCACTTCCACAGACTCAGGCTGCGACCAGATTCTCAATAAAATCTACAATACCGTAGACCGCGTTTTAGACAACGACGAAGACGGAGCTATTCTCATCTTCCTGCCTGGTGAAAAAATCATAAAAGACTGTATGGATAAACTCTATTACTCACCAATTGGCCGCCGTCTTCACCTTCTGCCGCTTTATGGCCGGCTCCCCAAAGAAGAACAGGAAAGAGTTTTTGAAAAGGCGCCTGCCGGAAAAAGAAAGGTAGTTATTTCAACAAACATTGCTGAAACCTCGGTTACTATCAGCGACGTTACAACAGTAATTGATTCCGGACTTTGCAAGCTGAACTTTTACAGCCCGAGAACCTATACCTCAAGTCTTATTGAGTCACCTGTTTCCAAAGCTTCCTGCAACCAGAGAAAAGGCCGCGCTGGCCGTACACAAGCCGGAACCTGCTACCGCCTTTATTCCCGCAAGGATTTTGAACTCCGTCCGGAATACACAACAGAAGAGATTTACCGCACAGACCTCAGCGAAGTAGTTCTCCGTATGAGTGAACTGGGTATTACTGACTTTTTTGATTTTGATTTTATTGCAAACCCTGGCCGCGAAGGAATTATTGGTGCGGTAGACACCCTGCATATTCTCGGCGCCCTTGAAGATGACAACACTCTTTCTGCAATCGGTCAGATGATGGTGAAGTTCCCGCTGGAGCCGCGAATAAGCCGTATCATAGTCGAAGCAATTATGCGATTTCCGGATGTATTGAATAAGGCACTTATTGCCGCCTCATTCCTTAGTGCAAACTCACCTTTTGTTTTACCGCCAAACGAAGAGATGGAAGCCCGCAAGGCACACCACCGCTTTCAGGATATTCAGGGCGACTTCTGTACATATCTTAATATTCTCAAAGCCTTCAAAGATACAGACAACCGGGAAAAGTTCTGCAAGAAAAATTATCTTGATGAACGCGTAATGTGTGAGATTGAAAACATCAATGAGCAGCTTATAGAAATTGTAAGCGAAAAAATGGGCATTCCTGTTGTTGAAGGAAAAGGCAGTGTACAGGATTACCTTTGCTGTATTGCGGCCGGAATGCTTCAGTTCGTATGTATCCGCACAGGCCGCGAAAGCTACCGCAGTCTTACAGCAGACCATATCTGCATTCACCCGGGCAGCGTTATGTTCAAAAAGGACCCGGTATTTATTGTAGCCGGAGAAATTATCCGGACAAGCCGCATTTACGCTTCCAGTGTTTCTCCCCTTACCCGCCCTATGCTGGACACAATCAGCCCTGATTTATTTGACCGTCTTATGGCCTGTAAAAAAGAACGCGACTCTTCACGAGAAGCCCGCATGCTGGAACAGGAAAAGAACAGAAATGCAAAGGCCCTGCGCCGTCAGGAAGCCGAACAGCAGAAAAAGAAAGGCAAAAAAGGAAAAGGCTCTCAAGCCTCAGACGAAGCCGCACCGGAAGATTCTCTTTCCCTCGGTGGCTTTCTTTTCCCGACAAAAAAAATCAAAGGCAAAAAGACGGCCCTGCTTCCGCTCGAGCAGCTTCTTGAAGCACTTAAGGTCGAAAAGAATAAAAACAAGCTGAATAATGCCGGCCAGATGAAGGGTTCTGTTATCACAAGTGACAATGGTACCTTACTTAGTGGTGAAAAGCTTTCCTTGATTTTTGATATTGCAAACGCCATTGACCTTCGCCCGCTTGCAGAAAAAAAGTGGAACCGCCACATGAACGTAAATGTAAACGATCCGATTCAAAAGGAACAGCTTGTAGATTCACTCTCCTTCATTTTACGAACTGCCATTGCAAAACAGAAGGGCCGCGAATATGGTTTTATCACTTTGTATAATAACGGAAACGGCAGCTACTGGTTTAAGGTTTCAAGAGGCTTTTCTACTGCCCTTATGGAAAGTCATTCAAGTCTCGAAACTCTTGTAGAAGAAAACGTTGAATGGTCAAAAGAAGAAAAGTCAGCAATTAATAAAGCTCTGGCGCTGGTTAATTCCCTGTATAACGCATAATCAGAATGGTCATATCATCTTTGGCAGATTCTTCTGCCTTATAGGCACTTAACTGAGTCATGATATTCTGTACCTGCTGCTCTACCGGCTTTGAAATATTTTCAATAAGAATATCTGCAAAGCCCTGCAGCGAAAGCTCCTTTTTGTGGGGACCGATACAATCTGTTATTCCATCTGTATAAAGAATAAGCTGATCTCCGGCTTCCATATGAATCTTTTTTTCTGCATAAGTGGATTGAATTGCGCTCAAACCAATTGCACCACGGGAAGCTGATGAGTTTTTCAAAATCTCCAGGGAATCAGTTTTTTTGTGATATAAGAGCGGTGCCTGATGTCCCGCATTTACAAACTCAAGTTCAGCACTATTATCTGAATTAAGCTTTTTTACTCTGACAAGTATTCCAGTTATATAATTTTCTATATCGCCTTTTTCAATAATAACCCGGTCATTGATTTTATTCATCATATCAACAATGCCGAGTTTTTCATTATCATAAAATTCCTGACTTATCAGGTTCTTTGCAAGCAGGGTTATTATTCCAGAAGAAATTCCGTGTCCTGAAATATCATAAAGCCCCAGGCCCTTTAGTTTAGCTTTTTTACCGGCAGCTGCATCAGTTTCCTTTTCAGAATAAATATCATAAAGGTCTCCGGTAACACCAGCCATAGGAAGACACATATAAGCAACTTCCCAGCCCTCAAAGTCTGTATATTTCTGCTTGTAAAAAGTTTTTTGAATCAGAGCAGCCTGATTTATTTCCGAGGAAAGCAAATCCTTCTGTTCTACAAGCTCATGCTCTGTCTGATTAATTCTGTGCTTAAGAAAAAAAGCAAATATATATTCAAAAAGGTAAACCAGTGGAAGCCTGGTTCTGAATACATTTGAAAAAGGATAAACCAGGCCTTTTGAAATAAAAGGTCCCCAGAGTGCAAGTCCAAACAAAATTAAAACTATAGTGTTTAATAAAATAAAGCCGGTATAAGGCATGAGATAAATTGTAAAAAGCGGTATAACAAGCAGCCAGGTAATGCCGAAACCTTCGGTTCCTCCGCTGTATAAAAACCAGACAGTAAGGGCAATAACCATTAAGCAGCCGGATACATAAAAAAATCTCAGTTTTTTTGTAATCAGAATGTGAAAGAAGGTTATAAGCATCAGCGATGAATATAGAACGGTAGAAATTACTATAGGAAGGTTAGAATCTTTGAGGGCTATAAAAATCATCACCAGACCTTCAATACCTATTGCAAGGCTTATGAACAGAGCCATGTGATAATTTTTTCTCTTGATATAATCAGGAAGTTCTCTTCTCTTTTTCAGCCACTCCATCAAACCTGCCTTATTTCGCATCTACCTCATCGTCTATTGAAAGCAGTTTTTTGATTCTGTTCTTTACTCCAGAATTAGCTTTTTTATCTTCATAAATAGAACGCATTAGAGGAACTGCCGATGAAAATCTGTTGGTCTTATAAATATCGAGTCCAAGGCTTTGGGTTGTAGAATCTTTAGAACTCAGATATTTAATACATATATCATCATAAGCCGACTTTTCGTACTTGGCAAGTTCTTTTCCAATTGCATAGCGCAGGTCTTTTCTTTTATCATCCTGCAGACATTCTTCTGCAAGAGCAAGAATTTCATTTTCACCGGCATTTCCTTCCTTAAGCAGAACTTCAACAATCTTTTTCTTTGTTGCATCGCCGGTCTTTTTATCCTTCAGCTGTTCAATAAGAAAATCATTTCCATCGCTAGTATTAATTGCCGCAATTGATGTATAAGCTTCTTCTTTAATTACCTTTTCGCTGTCGTTTTTGGCACGATAAATAAGGAATTGAACGGCATCTTCCATCTTGTTTTCCCGGGCAGTTTTAATTGCTTCCTGTCTTACCCGCCAGTGTTCATCGCGGATTCCCTGCAGAATAGTCTGTTTAGCTTCTATGTTTTCCGGAAAATGAGAAAGTCCCTTTATAACATACTGACGCAGGTTTGGATCGTTTTCTGAAAAAAGCTCTACAAGAACAGGAATAGATTCTTTCTTTTCCATAAGCCCCAAAGCTTCGGCTGCGTACATTCTTACATAAAGATTTTCATCCTCATCTTCCGCAACCTCTAGAACCTTGTCCCAGGTCTGAACTGCATGCATTTTACCACAGGTTCTCATAAGATTCTGGCGCTGTGCATCACTCAGGTCATCGCGCTCAAGATATTCTACCAGGAACATAGCCTCTTCCGGTCCGCCGATTTCACCAATGGTTGCAATTGCATCATTGAAATAAGAATCATTTTCAGATTCAATAAGGGAAAGAACGGCTGGAATTGCTTCTTTTGTCTTTACCGCAGAAATGTACTGAAAGCAGGCTTTTACAAGATCATTTTTTTCTTCGTAAGGGTCATTCAAAGTTTCTACGGCAAAATCTTCAAGACAGGGATCTTCCAGCTGCTTAAAATAATTCAGAACCTTCTGCTTGATTGTGGAGTTTTTTGATACCTGAAATACATCATAGATTTCTTCTGTAAAACGAGGATCTTCATTTTTTATCAGTTCATCTATAAGAGTTGATATTTCAGATGGCAAACCGTATTTTATGGTATTCGATTTATTTTCATAATCTTTTTCTGATTCGTCCTTTTCGGCAGCCTTAGCGGCCTTTTCTTTATCTATAGGCTTTGGACGTTTTGAAGCAGGTATTTCAGAAATTCCGGCCTTTGAGGCCTTGAAAGAACCTTCATCCTCGGTCTGAGCATATAAAGAAAAAGATAAAAATATACATAACAAAAGGAATAATTTCTTCATAATCAAACTCCTTGTCTGAACTTCTCCAGGAAGTCTCTGCGATACTGTTCAAAGCGGTCTTCATCAATCGCAGTGCGTATTTCCTTAAGCAGATTGTTCAAAAAGTACAGGTTATGATAGCTTGCAAGTATGCTGCTCAAAATTTCCTGCTCTTTAAACAAGTGCCTTAAATAACTTCGGGAATAAGTGCGGCAAACTTTACAATTACATTCAGAATCTACCGGTCCAAAGTCGTGGGTCCAGCGCTCCTGTTTAATACTCAGCATTCCGCGGCGGGTAAAATATGAGCCGTTTCTTGCATTACGGGTAGGCAGAACACAATCAAACATATCAATTCCAGCCTGTACCGCATCGAGAATATACTCCGGAGTACCAATTCCCATAACATATTTCGGTTTATCTTCTGGTAAGAATTGAACCGTGTAATTCATGAACTTTGTAAATTCTTCCGGCGGCTCTCCTACACTTAAACCGCCGATTGCTATTCCCGGCATATCTATAGATGAAACAAACTCAGCGCTCTTTTGTCTCAAATCTTCAAAGAAATTTCCCTGAACAATTGGAAATAAGATACCCTGGTAACCAGCCTCTCTTTGCATCTCCCACTCACCCTTTGCGCGGACAAGCCAGTCGGAAGTAATACGAAGAGCCTTTTCTGCTTCCTTGCGCTCTACTCCCCAGCCAGAGCAGACATCCAGCTGCATCTGAATATCAGAATTAAACTTTGTCTGAGTCTGAACCACATTTTCCGGGGTAAACATATGATAGCTGCCGTCTATATGACTTTGAAACCGTACTCCTTCATCTGTAATTTTGCGGAGCTTGCTTAGAGAAAAAACCTGGAAGCCACCGGAGTCTGTAAGGAAATTTTTCTTCCACTGTGAAAAGCCATGTAAGCCGCCGGCTTCTTTTATCAGATCTGCTCCAGGACGTAGAAAAAGATGATAGGTATTTGCAAGAATAATATCAAAATCAATTTCTTCCAGAAAATCCTTTGGCATAGCTTTTACAGTTGCGTTAGTTCCAACCGGCATAAAGACAGGAGTTCTTACATCACCGTGCGGTAGATGCATTACCCCGGTACGAGCCTTGCCATCTGCAGACTTATGCTTTATATCAAATATTTTCAAAACTTCACTCATCAAAAACCTCTATTTAAGTACGTGCAAATTTAAGAAGCACCACGCTGATTATCGTAAAGAAAATTACCGGCGACCAGGCACCCGCAAAGGCAGAAATGTAACCATGCTTTGCAAGGACCATAGTAACCATCATTGTTACATAAAAAAGAACCGATGCCGAAATACAGGAAGCAAGACTTATAAGCAGAACGTTCTTTCTTGTTTTACCCGTCAATCCTATTGATAAGAAAACAACAATAAAAACAATAAAAGGAAATGCAAATTTTTTATAATATTCAGAAAGCTCTTCGTTGTAAGGAAGACCGGCTTTTTTAAGATGCTTGATATAAAGCTTTGCTTCTGAAGAAGAAACAGACTGAACATCTACATCGGTTTTGCGGAAGATTTCATAAGACTCTGTAAGCAAATTCAGATAATCATAATTTACATTTGTAATCTTAAGGGTATCTTCAACCGGCTCATACTGTACAGGTTCTTCCAGTTCCCAATGCTGCTCTTCTTCATTCCATATTGCCTGTCTGCAGTAAACTACCGCCAGCAGTTCCCTGTTATCTCCGCGGAAAACAAAATAACAGGTTCTGAGTTTTTTCTGACTGTCTATATAGCGTGCTGCCGAATAAATAATTCTTCCATTATCCGAAAGCACAATAACATCATTATTATTTACATTTTTAGTTTTCTGAAGAAGCGTGTTCTGAAGCGTAGTTTTTTTCTCATAAGTCTGTACTACAAATTTATTTTCGAAAACAAATAATCCGTAAGCCATAAAAAGACTTACAATGAGCAGAGGCACAGTAAAACGGAAAAGTGAAACTCCGGAAGCGAGCAGAGCCTGAATTTCATTTGCCGCATACATTTCACTTAAGGCATAAGAAGTTGAAAAAAGAATTGCAACCGGCACTGCATACCAGATAGTTTTAGGAACATAGTAAGCCATGACTAACATAATATCTTTTCCGGAACAGTTATTCTGAAGATAGGTTGCAATATTCATGAACAAATCTACGAGATTAAGAACAAGGGCAAAAAAGAACATTGCACCTAAAAAAAGAGGAATAACTTTTTTGAAAAGATATATAACCAGCTTCATTCTTCAGATACTCCTTATTTCTTCAAAAGCCTCATTAAAAAGATTACTCCGAAAAGGCCGATAAGAAAATTTGGAGTCCAGATACACCAGAAAGCATTTAAGTTAACCTTCGTTACAAGCAGTTGTCCTACAATCTGAACTGCCCAGTATAATACACAGATTACCAGTCCCAGAAAGAGTCCTATCATCTGTCCGTTGTTTTTACCAAAAAGGAAAGCCATTGAAAAAGCCAGCAGGGCAAAAAAGATTGAACCGAAAGGAATTGCAAATTTCTTATGCCACTCCATTGTCCAGAGATTCAGCTTTAACAGGGTGCTCAAATTGTCGGTTTCTTCTGATTTCATTTCCCTGAGCTGTTTTGTAAGGTCAAAGGTTGTCATTTCACGCGGAGACTGAGAATAAGCGCCCAGAAAGGTTGAATCGAAAACATTCATTATTGCTCTTTTTGAACGCAGAATATCATAATCATTTTTATTGTCAGATTTAATTGTAAGGACGTTTGCATCAGACATATCAAACTGCATAAGAACGCCCTCTTCCTTGGCTCCCTGCAGTACAGATTCTCCTGCAATAATAAGGCGGTCATCTCCATCTTTTGAATCTATTATTACAAGATCAGAAACTCTGTTGCCTTCGACATTTCCAATTACAATATTTGAAGTATCAAGATGTTTTACGCTGTTTGATTCAAGCTCAATTGAAGGAGTTGAATTCATGATTTTGCGCATAAGCTTGTTATATTTAATGGTTCCCAGAGGAAGCAGATAATCGTTTACAAAAAAGGAACCAACAGAAATTATGATTCCAAGCATGGCAACAGGTATAAAGATTTTCAGAAAGGAAAGTCCTGCTGCACGGAAAATTAAAATTTCATTACTGCTCATCATACCGCCCAGACTCATCAGAAAGCCGACAAGGGTTGCAAAAGGTGCAGACTGGGCAATAATAAATGGCAGACTGTAAACCATAATACGCATTACATCTGCAAAGGGAGCAGATTTTGCAAGAAGGTCTTCAACAGTCAAAAGAATCTGGTTTACAAAGAAAACCATGAAAAAGAAAAAGAATGAAACTAAAAAGTAAAGGAACAAATCCTTAAAGAGATATTTTATGAGGATATGATCTTTCAGGGTACCCCTTTTAAGTACACGAACCTGAAACTTTGTGTAATAAAGATGAAGCAGTCTGTAGTAGTAATTTCTTTTAATTTTTTGAACAAGTTCTCTTACTATCATAATTTACAAACATATTCACTAACTAACGTTAGTTATTTTACAGAAACACCTGTAGAACCAAAACCGCCGGAACCGCGGGCTGTTTCGCTCAGACTGTCTGCAAGGGTGAAGCTTGCCTGTGTTACAGGTGCCACAACCATCTGGGCAATGCGGTCACCGGAATTAATGGTGAAATCTGCCTTTCCCAGGTTTATAAGGATAACCTTGATTTCGCCCCGGTAGTCGCTGTCGATTGTTCCAGGTGTGTTTAAAACTGTTACGCCGTTTTTTGCGGCAAGTCCAGAACGCGGACGCACCTGTACCTCGTAACCTTCCGGAATCTCAAAAAAAAGTCCGGTAGGAACCATGGCAGAGCAGCCGGATGGAATTACAAGCGGCTCGTCCAGAAGAGCACAAAGATCAGCTCCGGCCGCGCCGCTTGTTTTGTATTCAGGAATTACGGCCCCTTTCGAGGCCATACATTTAATGTTTACCATATTATCTGATTGAAAGAAGTCCACCGATTATCAGCAGATCCTTAGCAACGTTCAGAATCCAGAACATAGCGTTTCCGTCGAGCTTACTTACACCGAATGAACGGCTGAAAACATCTGCAACAACGGCAATAACAATCCAGATAACGGTAAGAATAAGCATTACTGTATTATCCCAGTTTCCAAGATCACGGAAAATTGTGATTGCGATGCAAACACCACCAATAAGCAAAAGAATAGCAACAACGATTGCTACAATTTTTGCGAGGTCGCCGCTGAAGATTTCATAGATTGCAGCACCAGCCTGACTAGCCTTTACTGATCCACCTACACCGAGCATGCAGAGACCTGTGATGATAAAATAAGCAGCCAATGCGATTCTGATAAACAGGGCACCAAGACCTCTGTTAGTTGATTTTCCCATATGTTCCTCCTATAAAAAAAACGGTGGTTTCGATACGGCTACGCCTACTCAACCACCGCCGTCATGCTGACCCTGAATCTAGTTCAGGGTTCAGCATCTATTACAAGATCCCGAAACAAGTTCGGGATGACAATCAATTTTTATTTCTGCTCATCAAGAGCGTCGATATAAGAAAGGTTCAGGCGGCCCTGCTTGTCTACTTCGAGAAGCTTAACAGGAATAACCTGACCTTCTGTAAGAACGTCTGTTACCTTGTTTACGCGCTGTTTTGAAAGCTTTGAAATGTGGCAGAGACCTTCTTTTCCTGGAAGGATTTCTACGAAGGCACCAAAGTCCATAATGCGCTTTACAGTTCCCTGGTAGATTGTTCCAACCTCTGGATCTTCTGTAATGCCCTTAACAGCCTTCTTAGCAGCTTCAGCGTTCAAACCGTTCTTAGAGTAGATTGTTACAGTTCCGTCGTCTTCAGTGTTGATTGTTACATCATACTGAGCGCAGAGAGCCTTAACATTCTTTCCGCCAGGTCCAATGAGGGCGCCAATCTTGTCTACAGG
>JAEEGJ010026727.1_pt1 | contig 11664 bp, 16 predicted proteins | sample 8958761 | NCBI WGS metagenome assembly JAEEGJ01 (sample SAMN16246546, study PRJNA631951) | gut metagenome | biome: gut microbiome; feature: rumen; material: RS-attached | host: Bos | place: Iran: Karaj | collected 2018-10
GAGAAGAATATGATGACCGCAAGGAAAAACAAAGTGAGCACCGAAGCAAGGGTGATCATGTTTCTGATTGTACTGCTGCCGGAAGTATTTGCGGACACCGACACGGCAACGGCGATTCTTATTCCGTTCTGCCAATTACCTTCTCTGTAGATATAATCATCATTTGCTTTAAGATCATCCATATCCGCATCCGCAGGTACATTGCCGAACGCATGGAAAGAAAGATCAAGTTTATTCGAATCGCTCAGCAAGATCGCAGCGGTATTTTCATTCATGATGTTACAGAGCGATCCTTCAATGCTCCATGGTTCAAGTATCAGCACGCACATCCCCTGAAGCTTAGTACCCGTGCCCGTACCGCTGTAGACCGGATAATAGAATCCGTAGTAGTAATTATCATCACCCGGATAATACCAGTCCGCATTCATATCGGCTTCTTTTCTCAGATAGGTATTCTTATCCGAAAGCGAAACAGGTTTTCCGAGCGACACAAGTACATTCATTTCATCATCGAAAATAATTGCGGAAACAATCTCTTTATTAGCCTGAACGATCTGGGAATAATAAGATGAGATCTTAGCTTCGCCGCCTTCGACTTCAAGCATGTCAACTTCATCAGCAATCATAAAACGGCAAAGTGATTCCGCATTATATCTCAAGTTTTCTTCATAGAAACTGAGTACATCATCCGTCTGACGAAGAAGGCTGTCTGCAAGTGTTTGTGCGTAATTGAGAGTTGTATCTTTGACGTAGATAAAAGATGTATAGAGCGTTGCAGTGAGAACAACAAGGATTGCAAGCACAATACAGATAAGCTGAAGTAACAGACTGTTTCTGATCTTCTGTATTAGCATCTGCCCGCTCCTTTCCATACAAGGATTAAAAACAACCTCATTTTAGTCGCGGGCATTTATGCTGTCAAACCACGGAAGGCCGTGAAAAAATATCTCTACTAAATAAATGGAAAAATAAAAATTTACGAAAAAAATCCGCCGGGATAACTTACCCGGCGGATCAGTGATTGTCTATATCTCTCAATTTTTGAAGAAGTTCACCGGAGTAAATTCACCAAGATTATCAACATATCCGTAACGGTAGAAAACCTGAAAACGGTCGAACAATTCCTTGTTATCAACAATCTTCTCGACCAGTTTGGACTGATCACCTTCTTCAATACCTACCTGCAGATCGTATCCGCCCGGTGTCTGTGCAGCCTGAATGAACCTGACACCGTAGGTAGCCTGCTTCAGCGTAAGAACAACATGCTCATCATTAACATCCATCATCTTGCGAAGCCTTGCAGCCACATCTTCCCATGCAGGATTATCGATGGGTGAATCATAGAAATTCTCCAGCTTAGAACCGGACATATATTCAACACGTTCAAATGTGACATCCGATGTAAGTCCCTGTTTTCTTTTGCTCATGCTGATCACCACAGGCACCAATGCAACAATGATCAGAATTAAAAGCATTAATATGATCGAAAACATACAACCCTCCCATCACTTAAGAATTCTTTTCTTCATACACAGTTCCGTAACATAGCAGGGAATGATCCCCACTGTATAGCTGACCAGGTCCTCTATTGAAAATCCTGTTCCGATTATGATCCTTAGCAGTCTGTTCTCAATCCCGAATTTATCGCAAAAGCCCCAGAGCTGCAAAATTTCCACAGCAAATGCAAATATCAGTATGCATGTCGGTAAAAGGAAAGATGCCTTCGACTTTTCCGGACTCACCGTTCGGAATAAAGTGTAGATCAGGATCACTACGAGGACATCGCCGATGTAATTTCTGACAAAGCCGTGGGCATACATGCCTATCAGGAGCTCCGCCACAAAAAGAAAAAGTGATGCAATTCCGAATACAATCCTCTTATGCTTCACCATTCACCTCTTCATAAGTTCCCAGTAACTGATGGCACCGGCTGCTGTGACATTAAGGGAATCGACTCCGTGGAACATCGGGATCATAACGCGGTAATCGCAGGCTTCGATCACATCCTTCGGAAGTCCGTATCCTTCGCTTCCCATAACAATGGCAAGCTTTTCGTTAGCTCTTATCTCGTCACTGTCGACACTTGTCGAATCTTCGGTAAGAGCCATCGCTACGGTCTTAAATCCGTATGACTGAAGCTGTCTGATAAGACTTATACCTTCAGACTCTTCCTTAGTCGCCTTAGTCCATGGAATCTGAAACACGGTTCCCATGCTCACTCTTGCGGAACGCCTTGTAAGCGGATCTACGGAAGCATACGAAAGAAGTGCCCCGTCCATTCCGAGAGCCGCGGCAGATCTGATCAGTGCACCGACATTAGTGGGATTTACAATATCGAATAATAAAGTGATGCGTTTTTTATCCCTGCAGAATTCTTCGACAGATTCTTCAGGCTTTCTCCTGAGCACCATCCACAGACCACGCACCAGGGTATATCCGGTAAGATTCGTTACAATATCACTCTCTGCGGTATATATGGGCATCGATTCAAGTTTATCCCGGCCGCAGAGCTTTTCGATCGCATCAAATACGGGACGTGCCTCAATCTCTATACGCTCCTTTTCAACCAGCATCGAAAGAGGCTCATATCCCGCTTCAAGTGCACGAAGGATCACATTTGCACTCTCCGCAAGAAATATCCCTATCTCGGGCTCATAGTATCTGTACAGCTGCGTTTCCGATATCCTCGAAAACACATCCAGCTCCGATGCATTTATATCTGTAATCTCAATAAAGTTCATAGTGTGTAATCGGCGTTGACAAGCACTCATTGTGTGCATATACTCAAATCATAATTTGTGCACGCACTGTGTGCCACGCAAAAGGAAAACGATATGAATAATACTAAACAATTAAATATACGTGTTCTTGATTATTTATCCGATGAGCAGGTAAAAGAACTGCTAAAAGCAGGTTTTACATTCAGTCATAAATCACTTGAAGAATACATCAGTGATAGTGGCAAAGAACTGAATGCAGATCCTGAATTTAACTGGGGCGAAACTGTAGGAAATGAAGTATGGTGAAGCAGATAAATCTGCTGTCCATCATCACTTCCAATTCTTTACATCGTCTGCATTTTTAACTAAGAGCGCATCCACTTCTGAAGCTCCGGTAACATAGGGCTTAAGTTTGTCTGCGGTTTTACCGATTCCGCTTCCTCCGGAGGTTGCAAATGCGTATACCTTCTTGCCTGTCCAGTCATAACCCTTGCAGAAAGTATTAACTACATTAGGAGCACATCCATACCATATGGGGAATCCGATGTAGACAACATCGTACTTCTCGAATTCCTTAACTTTCCCCTTAACAGGTACATCTTTATTACCGAATTTCTCCTTATTGCATCTCGAAAGAGGATTAGTCCACTTAATATCAGCTTTAGTGTAGATCTCTTCAGGAATTATCTCAAAAACATCCGCTCCGATCTCTTTAGCAAATTCCTCAGCGACCTTTTTAGTTGTTCCTTCAGCACTGAAATATGTAACCAATGTACTCATAATTTCGACCTCCATATATTTAATTATACCCACATAACCGCTCTTTTTTAAACATTTATTTTTGTATATTGACAGGCACTCAATGCGTGCATATACTACAAATTGTAGTTGTGTACACATTGTGTGTTTTTCGGAGGAGAAGAATATGGCAAAGAAATCATATTGTTTTAACATTGAGGGATTGGAAATAGAGATTGAAGCCTCGAGTAAAGAAGAACTTAAGGAAAGACAGACTGCGTTACAGATTCGGGCTATCAGGTATCTCACAGGGCTTAACAGGAAGGAGTTCTGCAGCTGGATTGGAATTCCTTATCGCACCGTTCAGGAGTGGGAACTGGGTGGAAGAACAATGCCTGATTATGTGATGCATCTGATTGCGTACAAAGTCAACGCTGAAAAGAACGCGGGGCATATCTGAAAACATAAGGTTTAAATGTCAGAAAAACTTATCAGAATAACCAAATTTAATATTTCGCTTAACAGCATTCTCGGAACGAGTTTTACTGATTTCTATGTATATCGTTCCAAAGGTCTTATGACGCATTTGTTGAATCGAAATCATTACATCTCAGCAAAATATATTGATAACTTAGCTGAAATAATAGAGCAACCGGATTATGCCGGATACAATAACCGAACGATAGAATTGGTAAAAGAATACAAAAATAACATATTTGTATGTATTAAGCTTGATGAGAAAAGAAACAAGCACTATGTTTCCACTATGTTTGATATAAAGTCAGCAAAAATAGAATCATATGTGTCATCAGGCAGGCTTATACGAATTAAACAATCAGATCATGCTTGACTCATTTTGCTGAAAATGTTATTTTGCAATTGTAGATTAATTGACGAGCAGGAAAGGCACCCTGCGCTCCCATTCGGGAACCTGATATGATGGATACGCCGCCCATCCAATTATCTACAACAAAAAAAGCGCTCAAACAGAGCGCTTTTTTGTATCCTTACCACACTTCACCATGCTCGCCTTCGAGGGCTGCTTCGTCCACTCCGAAGCCGTAAAGATCCTCGTAGAGTTGCTGGTCATCCGCTCTTTCTTCCAGGTTTTCATCAAGCATTTCCTGGATATGTTCCATTATCTCTTCTTCATCCATACCGTCGGTGCCTTCATCTTCCTCGTCACCTTCCTCGGGCTCTTCATCCTCATCGCCGTCTTTGGGCTCATCCTGCGGTTCATCGTCCTCTTCGTCTTCGTCGTCGAGGCTGCTTCTTTCGAGCAGTTCATCTATCTCATCCTTAAGAGTCTGTGCGGTCTTGTCATGACCCTTCTCATCAGCCTCATGTGCGCAGCCGTCTGCGATCAGAACTTCCCTCGCATCCTTAAGAACCTTCTCAACCCTTCTTGCGCCCGCGGATATATCATCGGGTCCTTCACAATCGAGGAACTCGTCCCAGTCATCCTCATCAATCTGCCACATCATGGAAAGTGCAAGGTTAACTTTGACCGGGCACTCCTTCTCATATGGGATACCGCAATCGATAGCCCTCAGATAAGCTTTCTCGGCCTCATCGTAATCACCCTTGTCGAAATAATAATTTCCGATGTTGTACCAGATGACATACTCATCCGGAAAAGGAATCCTCGTAAAGAATCTCTCCATCTCGGGATGGTATATACCCTTCTTCGCCTCCGACACATAATATGCATTGGCGGTCCATCCGATTATGAAGAAAAGCGCGCACAGCAAGGTGGCGATCCCCGCAATGAGCATCGCAAGCCAGGTAAAGACAGATACATAATGCCTTGTCTTCATCTTATTCCGTTTTTGCTTTCCTGATCTTCCTGCCATGTTTCTTTCTTGCCCTAGCATTATCCCTTATTCCCATGAGCAGCTCGAGTGCGAGCAGTGCTGCGAGATAGGGTACGTATTTATAATATGTATCCGCTAAATAGGTATATTCACTGTTTTTTTCGGTTACGGTTCCGCTCTCCTCCATGATGTCTTTAAGGAGTGAAGCATAGTGCGTCGTCTTATCGCGGTGGAAGTATTCGACTCCGAGCTCATCCGCGATCCTCTCCAGATTGTCCTCGTCGATACGCGAAACACCCACATTCCAGTCGGAGGAATAAACCGGGAGGCCGTAGCTGTCAAGCATCGAGCCGCCCTTTTCGGATCCGTATCCGATGACCGCGCCGCCGTCAACAAAGGTCTCAAGGGCTTCATAGCTGTACAGCGTATCATCAAGGCTCGTATCTTCACCGTCCGATAAAAAGAAGACGATTATCTGCCTGTTTTCCTTCCTGTCCGAAGAGACCAGCATGCTCTCGATGTCGTAGTAAGGAACGTCCATGCGGCTTCCGGTAACGTGATCCCTGTTGGGGGATTTAAGATTCTTGACATATCTTAGGATTGTCTCGACATCCTGGGTAAAAGGAGCCGCCACAGTCGATTCGTTCTGGAAAGTGATCAGTGCAAAATTCGCACCGGGAAGTCCCTCCATGATCTCCTTGATATCTTCCTGCGCAGCCTTGATCCTGGTGGACTTGGGACCGTCATCCGCCCACATGCTGAGCGTTGTATCAAGAACAAAAAGGACATCGGTATTACTGAGTCTGATATCAGTACCGTACTCTTCCTTCATGGGCCTGAGCGCTATGACAAAGGAAAGAGCAAGGATTGCCGCTCTTCTTACAAACGCAAAGGTACTCTTTATTCTGCTTTCCCTGCTTCTTATCCAGGCAAAGAGCACTATCAGAAGTGCAACGGAAAATGCCGCGATGAGAGCAGGCACCGGTAATACCGGATTTAAGTTCCTCATCTTATTTACCCTTCAAAAACAATAGAACAAGCGATGAACCGCCAAGACATATAAGCAATGCGATTATGAACGGAAGAGGCGTATCTATCCGGATCTCCGTTATGATATCGTCAACCGCCATCGCTTCATGGGACCTTATCTCTTCAACTATCGAAGACACGGTTTCGGCCTTACTCTGTACGTAGAACTCACCGCCGGTATTTTCTACCGCAGCTTTGAGATCAGCTTTAAAGCCTTCATAGTCCGAATATGTATAATCCGAAAAGTACGCATCCTCCGTAGGGAAGATTGCAAATACGGTTACATCATTCTTCTTACAGAGTGCGCTCGCACCCGCAAGGTCCGGGATCTCCTGCACTTTCGAAGCATCAGCATTATCGGTCGCAAAGATTATGATCCTTGTTCTCGATTCGTCTCCGAGAGAAGGAAAACTGTAAAGTGCGGAGGCAAGTCCCTCGCCTATAAGGGAGCTTCCCCTCTCGTGGTTATTGACGAGCGTTCCCGCCTCGATATATGCAAGCCTTGCATCCAGGTCGTAATATGCATCCCACTCTTCGTCCGTTTCGAAGGTGATCCAGTCTCCGGGAGGAAGCATATCCTCATATTCCTTCTGCAGCGTAAAGTAATTCTCAAGCTCTTCAAGTCTTGTTACCACATAGGAATAATCATCGGTGAGAGGAACGAATACGACCGACGAAGTATTGAATATCGTTATGCCGAACCTGTCACCCTGAAGCTCCGTTACAACCTCTTCAAGGTAATCCGTAAGCTCGTAGTTAAGCTCATAGAGTGAATATGATACGTCCAGGCAGAGGATGATATCCCTCTTCTGGACACCGATCTTCATCTTCTCCGTCTCATAGGGTCTTGCAAGAAGATAAAGTGATGAGACTATCGCACCGATTATGAAGAGCTCATAGAGAAAAGAAAGAATCCTGCTTCTCCTGTAAACACTTCTGAATACCGGAAGCGTATTGATAAGGGAAGCCGCACCGGTCCTTGTTCCGCCGGTGTAGTCCTTTCTTCCGGGAGCGGGAATGACATGGAGAATAAGCACCGCTACCGCAAGTATCGGAATTCCCATCTTTATTATATTGGGATACATTAATTCCATCTCTTCACCACATTCTTGGCATGCTCGGCATCGCCCATAAAATCAGCCTTCGTCTTCATGGCAAATTCGGGAGCATACCACTTTGCGATAAGATCGGTAAGACGCTGATCACCCGATGCCTGAAGCTCGGAAAGGGTATGGGTGGTCACATCCTTACCCGTTATATCCGTTACAAAGTTTCTCATGATCGTGCTCATGTTCTGATAGCTTTCCCTTACATCCGCCCTGCCATGGGAAAGATCGTAAACGCACTTGTCTATCTTCTTTAAAGCCTGGTTTCTTACGTACTCGACAGAAGGCTTCTTCGCAGGCTTTTGAGCCTTTACCTTCCTGACCTTCTTCCTGAGCCTGAACTTAAAGAGCGTAAGAAAGAAGCCCGCGGAGATTATAAGGACAATACCTCCGAGGATCAGCCAGATGATATTCATCATCATTTCCGGTTGCATGTTAACCGTAAATTCCACTGTGACCTCTTTCGAACATGTTTATTACACTGTCAACAACATCAGCCTGTCTTGCGATACGTTCAAATACGATTCGGTTTCTGAGAGCATCCGTCTTGAAACGGTCAAGGATTGCATTCCTTTCACGCTCTTCCGCTTTGCGAAGGCGTCTGCTTCCCGCGATATATCCGTCGACATAGTTCTCGCCTATGCGGTCGTATACCCTTCTACCTGTGAGCATCGCATCATCGATGCAGATAAAGTAGACATCGTTCTTATCCGTCATACGAAGAAGTGTTTCGCTCTCCACCGTCTTAAGTCCCGCAAGGTCAGTGATCACAAAGATGATCATGCGGCGTGTGATAAATGCACGGAGCGAATCCATGATGAGTGAATTCATATCGGATGCGGGTTCTTCAAATATAGCTTCCCCGTATGTATGGAGGAGCTTCTCAACGCTAATGCCGCCGGATCCGAAGGGAGTATAGAGCTGACCCTTCTTTCCCGAGCACGCAAAACCTACATCCGCGCCCTGTCTTCCGAGGAGATAATCGATTACTCCCGTAGTCATCAGCGCGATGTCCGCCTTGTAATCACCTTTGGGAGTATCAGCGTCCATCTTGGTGCCGGTATCCCCGATGATCAGTACACTGTGCTTTTTCTCTGCGATATATCTTCTGACCAGAATAGAATCGGTCCTGGAAGAACACTTCCAGTCGATCGATGTGATATCGTCTCCGGGTGTGTAGTCCTTAAGATCATGGAACTCAAGGCTCTTACCCATATAAAGGGAGCTGTATCCACCGTCAAGAATGTTCGTAGTCTTTCGGGTGGTGTACAGGACCGCATCTTTGCTTATACCGACCAGATAATCGTAATCAATATCCATTAGGGTGCCTTCAATGCTCCAGTGATTCCGTCAATTATCATTTCAACGCTTACCTTGTCGGCAATAGCGGAGTAGTTGAGTGCTATACGGTGGCGGAGTACGCTGCGTGCCATCCTCTTAACATCATCGGGTACGACATAGGTTCTTCCGTTAAGAAGAGCGGTTGCCTTTGCTGTCTTAAGGAATGCGATGGATGCTCTGGGGCTTGCTCCCATCTTAACGTAAGCCGCGGTCTTCTCTCCAAGGAGCCTTGCGGGTCCTCTTGTTGCGGTAACGATAGCTGAGATGTACCACTTGATGCTCTCGTCCGCATATACCTTGTCGGTGATATCCTGAAGCCTGTCGATGTCCTTGATGGTCATTACGGCAGGTCTCTTTTCAAATGCGTGGTTTTCTATCCTGTTAAGGATCTCAACCTCATCTGCGGCTATGGGATAGGAAATGACTTCCTTGATCATGAATCTGTCGGTCTGTGCCTCGGAAAGAGGATATGTACCCTCCTGCTCGATGGGGTTCTGGGTTGCGATGACTATGAATACATCCTCGGGCATACGATAGGTCTGGGTTCCGATGGTGACCTGATGCTCCTGCATGGCTTCGAGCATTGCGGACTGGGTCTTTGCAGAGGACCTGTTTACCTCATCGAGAAGAACGAAGTTCGCAAATACGGGTCCAAGGACCGTATCAAACTGTGAGGTCTGTCTGTTATAGACCTGGGTTCCTATGATATCTCCGGGAAGAAGGTCCGGAGTACACTGGATCCTCGAAAACTTGCCGTCAACCGCCTCTGCAATAGCCTTTGCCGCAGTGGTCTTGGCAAGTCCGGGAACTGATTCTATCAGAACGTGGCCGTCCGCAAGGATAGCCGTAAGAAGTGATGTCTCGAGGTTTTTTTGTCCGACGACAACATTTTCGAAGTAATTTGCCAGCTTTCCGATCATCTCGCGGCTGTATTCAAATTCTTCCTTTGTTACCTTGGACTGGTTAGTATCGTAAGCCATTCTCTTTCCCTTTCAGAAATTATTATTTGACCTTCGGGCCAACATTAGTATTTTACCACAAAATCGCCTGTTTTTGGACAATTTACCCCCTTACAATTAATTAGACGCAGGCAACAGGGCCTGCGTCACAAAAAGTCATATATTTACAGCTTTTGGTTAAATCCCGTCTTATCAGCGCTGCTGTAGCCCGCATTTTCATAGAAACGAAGCGTTTCGGGCTTCTTGGAGCCTGTCATTAACATAATCTTGTAGCAATTCTCCCGCTTTGCCAACTCCTTCGCATAATTAAGGCAGTCCGTGGCATAGCCCTTTCCGCGGTAGTCCGCATGGGTGACCACATACTCGACCAGGGCAAAGGGACGAACATTATGGGTAAGATTCGGAATGATGATGCAGACAACGGAGGATACGATCTTCCCGTCAATCTCATTAACGATTATGTGGTAATCCTCATCCGAGATCATCTTCTCCCAGGTTCTGCGCAGATTATCATCATGCTCCGGGACGGATGTCTCATGCAGGTGCAGATAAAGCTCCAGCATCTTATCCAGGTCTTCGTAAACAGCTTCCCTTATCATATGTCCTTAACCTCACCGTTTTTAAACTGAGCATAGAAAAATCCCAGTACGTCTCCTTCCAGGTATTTCTCACATGCTGCGGTATCATTCGCCTCATCGGTTATGGTGTACTTACCTGTTGCGCTCACGGGTTCCCACTCACTTAAGTATGCCACATCCATCTCATCAACAATAGGCTTACCGTCAACGCCTTCATTCTCATTAAGGTCTTCTGCGAGCACGCCGTTCTTAAGGAGTCTGAACTCAAGCACCATACCCATGATGCTCTCTGCGATCAGAACTTCAAATTCATATTCGGGACCCAGCTTTTCCTTCACTGAACGGTTCAGATAAGCCGCGACGCTTTCCTTGCACAAAGCAGCCCTTTCCCTGACGGTCTCAATAGAGGCATCTCCCGCTTCATCACTCTTAACCAGATAAGGAATTCTGTATTTTTTGAGCATCTCTCCGAATTCGGGATAAAACATAATTATCCCGGGATCGGATACCTTCTTACACTTACCGTTATTCAGGTAAAAGAAGACATCAGCGCCATCGATAAATTCGATCCTCTCGATATCCTCATACCTTACTTTGACCGTCTTTCCGAAAAGGAAAGAAACAGGCGGTTTTGAGATAAACTGATTCTCTTCAAAATAGACCATCCGGGATTCCTCCGTCTAAAAACAGATTCAGGTTGTGACATGCCCATCCAGGATAAGAGCCGAGACACCTATGAGCACCACTTCAAGACCAACGATCGCAAACATCGTAACATCCTTAACTCCCTCAACGACATAGACCATCATGCCGAGCGCAAACATCCATAAGGCGGTTATGGCTCCCAGGATTATCGATATTATACCCATAACCTTCCTGGCCTGCTCCTTGACCCTGACAAAAACAAATACCACAAAAAATGTTATTCCCCAGCCCTGCAAAACAAGAGCAAGGGTTGCGGTAAACATGACATATGCGGCATCAGCTACAGTCATCGGGCCTTTATAGGAATAAATTTCCGGAATCCAGCAGGCATAATAAAGAATGATCGGAAGCACCTTTAAAAACGGATTGAGTTTAAATGTTTTCTTAGTATTCATTATCAGATATTACTCCTGTACATTTCTGATTTCTTAAATGCTATATGAAGAATAACCGCACCGGCTACATCCAGCACAAAGAAAAAGCTGAACACAATTCCCAGCACAAAAAGCTTCTTGGGACATCCCCTGTAAAGCTTAAGCTCTGTCAGGGTAAAGATTATATCCGGAAGACTTGTCATAAGGACAACAAGATAAGTCAGGAATCCTCCTATCAGTACAACGAACGGAGTCGCAACTATCAGGAAGGGATTAAGCGTCCCCAGGAAAAGAAATACC
>JAEEGJ010026728.1_pt1 | contig 11663 bp, 13 predicted proteins | sample 8958761 | NCBI WGS metagenome assembly JAEEGJ01 (sample SAMN16246546, study PRJNA631951) | gut metagenome | biome: gut microbiome; feature: rumen; material: RS-attached | host: Bos | place: Iran: Karaj | collected 2018-10
CATGCTTCATGCATGTTTATGAATTAAGAAACAGACTCTAAATATCGTTGATCTATCATCCCATTGTTTTATTTATGCTTCACCGATAAAGCCAAACAATTTTTTCATGTAGTCACTTCCGTCGAAGAGAACACGCCCGATTTCTATTGCGTCTTTTCGGACCCTGTAGAAAACGAGATACCTTTTATAGTGTACATAGCGTATACCGGTGGACATACCCAGGAACTCGAGAGGCGTTCCTGAGTGCGGGTACTCCCTTTTCCGACTGATCTCATTACGCAGTCCCGCGATATAACTGTCTGCAGTTTCATAATCTCCAGATGCTTTCAGTACATCCTTCCAAATGCTGTCAAGATCATCCAATGCATCCGAAGACCAGAGGAGCCGGTAGTTCATCTTTCCGACCCCTCTTCCATGAACACGGTTGTCGTTCTGCGCGCAAAGTGCCTGTCAAGATCTTCGTCAGTCAGCCAACCTTTTTCTTCTCCGGAACGGAATCCTTTTGCCAGTTCAGTCATCAAAGCGACCATTGCTTTCGCTTTTTCAAATTCCTCATCGTCTTCGATACTGTGAAGGCTGTAAACGCCGCGGCCGTTCTTTGTCAGATAAACGGGGGATGACGGCTTTACTTTTTCCAGAATCTGTCCGTAGTTCCTGAGATCGGAGATCGGTGCAATATCCGGCATGATGATTCCCTCCTTCGATTGGTTAATCCGAATATAACATATTTCGACTGATTTTTCAACTAATTCTTCGATTAATTTATCGAAGCAGATGGAAAGGAGTCAGCATATCCCTGGTTCCGACCATGAGTGTGATGTCCCCCCAGAAAAAACAGGATTATATAGGATTATGGCACAGCCGCCTTATCTTCTTTGATCCTGCATACGGATCAGTTCCGCCTGGGTTTCCTCCGCAAAAGCATACTGGATCATATATCTCCCGTTAAACTGATGAACCGCGATCGGATCCCCCTGAAGATAGCGGAAATAATCGCAGTCGATCCTGGCGATATCCAGGCCGACCCCGATCCGTTCCTGATGGCGGATGATATCTGAAACTCCCGCCGCGGTAAAAGCATCTTTCAGGTCTTTTACATATTTCCGCAGCCTGGCTTTGGTCTGCTGGTTGGCCGGTTCATCAGGCCACAGGCAGCCAATGAGGGTATCGTTGGAACAGATTGCACCGTGTCTGTCGACAAGAACAGCCAGCAGTTCCTTGCTTTTGGAATAGGAAAAATCCATAGGTGTACCGTTGCAGAAAACCTCAAAGGTACCGAAACAGCGGATCCGGATATTGGCGCCCTGTTCCTTTTCAGGCGCGAACCGGAGCACGGAAAGCTGGTGCGCCACCGCTTCCTGTGTCAATGGTTTCAGCAGGTATCCGCTGGCATCCAGTCCGAACGCGTCCACCGCATATTCGCTGTGGCCCGTGATGATCACAATATTCAGTTTCGGATAGCACTGCCTCAGGCGTTTTCCCAGATCCAGCCCGTTGATCTCTCCGGGCATCTCCACATCCAGGAAAGCCACATCCAGCGGGGATTCTTTCGCCAGGCGCAGCGCCTTTTGAGGATCAGTCGCCCCCAGATGGGTCCCGTCCGGATCCAGGTTCCGGAGAATACCGAGCATCAGCGTCACGACCAGTTCACGGTCGTCGACCGTAAGCGTATACACCGGTCAACCTCCCTGCTTCGGGATCAGGATCACAGCACGGGTCCCTTGTCCGTCGGATAAGATCCGCAGGCTTCCGTTGCAAAGCGTCTCCAGGCGTTTTTCCGTGCTTTCGATGCCGATCCCCTTTTTTTCTTTCTGGGCTTCTGTCAGATCATCGTTTCCCGTTCCGTTGTCCGTCACGGTGATGCGGACCATCCGGCCGATCTGATCCGTTGTCAGTATCACCCGTCCCGATCCGTCACGGCGTGTCAGCGCTCCATGCTTTACCGCGTTTTCCACAATGGGCTGGACCGTCAGCGCGGGAAGCAGAAAATCGCGGACATTCAATTCATAATCAAAACTGAACCGTCTGGAAGGATCCGTCTGTTCCAGCGCGATGTACTGGCGGATATGGCGCATCTCTGTATCAAAAGGGATCAGGCCTTCCGAAGTCAGGGCGTCCATGTTGCCGCGAAGGTAACCGGCCAGGTTTTCCACGCTTTCCGCGGCGGCCTGCGGATCTGTCTGACAGAGCGATTCGATGGCTGAGAGCGTATTGAAGATAAAATGCGGCTGCATCTGTACCGCCAGCTGGGCTGCCTGTGTCAGCCCGAGATGCTTCTCTGTTTCCGCCAGCTTTTTCTCGCTGTCGATCATGATCAGGGCATGGTTCAGGTTCAGGGAAACCGCCCAGGCGATCGCGACAAAATGAAATCCCGGCAGAAGAAATAACAGGCAGAACGACAGTGTGGGCGGCAGAACTGCGCAGACGATCTGTTTCACAGGAATCTGCTGTCCCCTGGGGATACGGATCACTCCCCGGTCGTCGCATAACAGGCACAGCAGGAGAAAGATCACGGACAGGATGTTCATTACTCCTGCCAGAAACCCGCAGACTTCAGCCGCCTGCTCCGCATCCGAAGCCAGCAAACAAACTGATTCGGCCAGGTTGATCGCCAGAACAAAAAAATGGGTGATCGCCGAATACAGGAGCCAGTTCATCTTCCGCCTGCTGAACACCACTGTTTCCTTCCGGATAAAAAGCGGCAGCAAAAACAGCCACAGGATCAGAATGCCGCAGCAGTCCAGGACCAGATTACAGGCGATGCGAAGCGTCATGCGGCAGCCTCCTCAGAGATCGCGGCGATCATCCCGGCTGTATTCCGGGAATGAAGGGTGATCCGGATACAGAGGATAAAATGCCAGACCAGAACAGACGCAAACAGGATAAAGGCGATCACGTTGAAGACATCGGACATGGGCGGGGCATAATGATCCGCCAGCCGGACGATCCCGACGGTCGGGAACCAGATCATTGCCTGCGCAGCCAGGGAACGGGCTCTGCGCGTTTCCGCCTCTGCGCCGATACTGTTCAGCACATCGCTGTTTCCCCTGAGCAGCGTCGATAACGCGATGCCGCGGACGGCAAGCAGAATCAGTTCCGTGACCAGATACAGCGCGTCTGTCATTTCGGACAGTCCGGCTGTGCTGACCAGAACCGAAGCAATACGGGCCGCCATGGCGACGGCATTCATGATCATCAGGACAACAAACCATTTTCTGGACTGCCTGAACGCGGGCGAACAGTCCTCCGCTTCGCCCAGGCCGCTGACGATCACCATCACACATAAGGCGGATGCACAGTACCGGAGTACCAGATAGGCGGATAACAGTTTGGAATAGATACCCGGGAAGCTTAATGCCGCATCAGCGGTGATCCCTGCTGTTTCCACACCGGCAGCGGACATCTGTTTCTCCAGCAGGCTGGCCAGGACAAGAAAAATAACCGGTCCGGCGACTGTCAGGATCAGATCCAGCCGCAGTCCTTTATGGATGCGCCTGAAATGAGATGCCCGCAGACCTTTCATTCCGGATCGCCTCCCTGTTTGTCCAAGTCTGTTTGTCAGTTACGTATATCTTTGAAATTATAGCATAAAATGCGTTCCGTATGTGTGAATAAAAAAACTTCTCAGTTCACACATACGGAACGCTCAATGAGTATGATGATATTCAGACAAACGCTTCCCGCATACCCGTATACCGGAAAGCAATCCAGTAAAAAGGAGAATTACACAATGAAAAAACTGATTTCACTGATCCTGGTTTTCTGCATGGCCGTCATGCTGGTTCCCGCCCTGGCGGAAAGCGCCGATATCGCAGGCGAATGGATCGCCAGCTTCGCCGGCAATGACATTCCGATGACCATCAATGCCGACGGCTCCTTCTCCATGAACGGTGTCGAAGGCACCTGGGTCCTCGAGGGCGAGACGCTGACCATGACAGCCCAGGGAGAGACAATTGTATTCACTTATAAAGACGATGTGATCTCTGTTTCTCAGCAGGGTCAAACCATTGAATTCGCGCGCGCTGCAGCTGAAGGCGCTGCCCCTGCTGAAGAAGCGGCTCCCGCTGAAGAAGCAGCTCCCGCTGAAGAAGCAGCCGAAGAGATCACCTTTGCCGACGTGAACCCCGCTGCAGCCGCTGAGGATTTTGAAGGCGAATACTGCATCCGCTACATCGCCGCGGACGGTGAAGTCATTGCCAATGACGCCGAAGCCTCCGCTGACATCGCCATCAAAGACGGCGGCATCACCTTCGGAAGCGGATCCGGTTTCAGCGAAGTTTTCGGAGACAAAGCGCTGAAGATGGAATTTGCGGACGGTGCCTTTACCTATTCCCGCACCTTCCTGGGCATGGTGGGCTTCTCCTTCAAAGTTGAGATGCTTCAGGACGGCATGGTTGCGGTGACGGTTGACATTGCCGGCAGCGGCGCCATCCTGTACATGGTCAGGATTGATGCGGCTGCTGAAGAACCCGCCGCCTGATCGATTTCTGCAGCAACAGTGCCGGCTGAACATGCCGGAGATTATTGGAGGCAATAAACATGAGCAAATCGAGTGGATCCCAGCTATATATCAAAATTATCAGCATCCTGAACATCATCGGCGGCGCGCTGTTCCTTCTGATCGGTATTCTGGCCATCTTTGGCAAAAACGTCGTGGGTGACAGCGCCCTGATCGAGCAAGCCGGTAACGCTGAGGCTCCTGCCGCTGTTACTGCTTTCATCATTGCCTTGATCCTTTCAGGCGTGTTTTCCCTGATCAGCGGTATCATCGGCCTGCGCGCCGCGAATGATCCGAAGAAGGCCGGTCCTCTTATCATCCTGTCCGCGCTTTCCCTGTGCGTCGGCATCGCCGGCATCGTGGCCGCTACCATCGGCGGCGGCTTCAAGCTCGAATCGATCATCAAACTGGTGCCGCCTGCCCTGATGCTCTGGTGTGCCAATAATGTTAAGAATCAAACAAACCTGTAACCACATAGTTGTCTGTTTTCATGGAGCTGTCTCAAAGGATCTGAAAAGACGATGCGGGGCAGCTCCGCTTTATTGTCAGGGGCACAAGCAAGGAGACTGTACAGAATGAGCAGAAAACAAAAAGGAAAGAGCACCGGCCCGCAGCCGCGGAAAACAGCTGCCCCGGCCGCGAAAAAGGCGCCGGAAAAGCCAGATCTGCCGGCTGTCGGAGCAAGCGTTTCCAAACCGGCGATGCCGGATAAACGCCGCCGGATCAAAAGGCTGCACGAGGTCACGGCCGCGGATGATATCAGATACCGCGGGCCGCTCTCTTACCAGGGCTTTCAGGCGCTGGGCTGGGCCTGTATTGTCGCTTCCGTTCTTCGGCTGATCCTGGCTATCAGCAGTAGCAAAAATCCCCAGCTGTACGAGGACACCGGAACACTGATGAGCATATTGACTTATCTGGTGCCGCTCCCGCTTCCCTTCCTGCTGATTGCGAACTTCTCACGGATCCTGAACAACAGCGAAGGATATAAAAAACAGCTGCTGCGGAACAGCCTGGCTGCAGCCGCGATCTACGGCATTTCCTGGCTCTTTTTCTCGCGCTATGTGGTGGGTCTGGCCAGCCAGGTCGTAAAGCAGCCGGAACAGCTCCAGCCCCTGATGAATGATTTCTTTGCGGAACACAACCGTGAGGGTTTCGTTGCGTTCAACCTGTTTATCGATCTGCTTCTCTGTACACTGACGATGTACTTCCTGAACGCGCATCCAAAGCGGGTCTTTACCGGCAGAAAGGTGATCGTTCTGCGGCTGTTTGCCCTGCTGCCCATTGCTTATGAAGCGGCGTCGATCTGGCTCAAGATCCAAAGTGCGCTGGGTAATATCGTCCTGCCCTTCTGGTCTTTCCCGCTGCTGACCGTCAAGCCCCCGATGACCTTCCTGCTCTTCCTCTTCCTTTCTCTCCATATGAGCGGGCGGGAGCTGCGCTTCCGGAAAAACGGCCGCACCCATGAGGATTATCTGGAGTATCTCAAAACGAACCGGAACGCATTCCATTTTTCCGTCTGTCTTGCGGTCGCCATGGTGGCCGCCACGTTCCTGGATTTCATCCTGGCGGGGCTGGTATCAAGGATCATCGCAGGCACAGCCGGAATCCCGGTGGAGAATTCGGAACAATTTGTAAGCTGCCTGCTGGCGGCGAAAGCGGCTGGCTTCGGCCAGTCCTGGCCCCTGCTCTTTGCCGCTCCGGTCGTACTGCTGTATTCCTACAATAAAGTTCCCAAGCAGCCGCTGATCAGCATATTGATCCCGCTGGCTGCCATCGTGATCATCATCCTGCTGGTCTTTGAAGCCGTATACCAGGGAATCAGCTATTTTGTAACAGAGGATCGAAAGATCGATATTGATATGATCAGAACCATTCTGCCCCAGATCACGCAGATGCTGAGCCTGTAGCCGGATCGGGCGGAGAAAACGGAGGACCTGTATGAAAAAAGAAAAGAAACCTGCCGGCCGCATCGAAAGGCATCCGATGATCCTGACCGTTCCGGAAATGATCTTCACTTTCCTGAGTATTCCTTTCTGCATCATGAGCGCTTATGGATTGGCATCAGGTTCCAGTGATGAATTCGTAAAAGTCCTGCAGCTGGCCTTCCTGATGATCGGACTGATGCGGCTTTTCCGGGCGCTCGGGAATCGCTACCGGAAACCCGCGCCGGCGCTGAAAGGACTGGACCTGGCCGCGGCGTGCATCATGATCCTGTGCGTGATCCCGCTGCAGCTGCGAAACCAGTTTCCGCAAGCTCACGAATGGGCCTGCAAACTGTTTGTGGTCATCGTGCTGGCCGGACGGATCCTGTCCGTTGTACAGACGCCGAAACGGGCCAATATCCTGCAGAATATCGTACTGGCCGGTTTTGTGATATTTATGACCATCAACCTGTGGAATAAAGACACCTGTTTCCTGGGCGAAGGCAGTACGCTCACCCTGGCGGCCTATTTATCGCTGGTCAATATCATGTCCTTTGCCTTCTCGCATATCCGGCTGGACCTGCTGCAGAACATCGTGCGCAGGACCTATGCCGCGGAGATCCTCTTCGGCCTGCTGATGCTGATCCTTTCCTCCTCCTGGGTCCTGACGTTTATGGAAGAAGGTATCGCCTCCTATAAGGATGCGCTTTGGTACTGCTTCGCGCTGGTGACAACGATCGGATTCGGTGATATCACCGCGGTCACGGACCTGGGCCGCACTATGTCCGTCGTACTCGGGATCTACGGGATCATCGTGGTCGCGCTGATCACCTCGATCATCGTCAACTTCTACGGAGAGATCAAAAAAACCCGCCCCGGAGATGAAGCAGGAGCCGAAAACACCGATCCCGAATAAATCAAAAGGAGAAAGACCAATGAAAAAAACGCTTTCAACAATCCTGGCAATCGTAATGCTGCTGGCACTGGCAATCCCTGCCTTGGCCGAAAGCGGTGAAGCCGCAGCCGCAGAGCCCGGCGCTTATACGGACAAGACCGTGGGTGTCTTCCGCAGCGAACTTACCGATGAAACCGCGACAGTACGTTACTACGCTGACGCCGGTTCCATTGCCTATATGAGCATTGCAGATTACTACGCCGTCATGCTGCCCGGACAGTCGATGACCGTCACTCCGGCAGAAGACGGAAAATATACACTCACCAATCCCTGCGGCAGCGCCGAGGTAGATGTGAAAGCGGATACGCTGACCTCCGCCAATTATGCTGCCTTTACCAACCTCATGGGACAGGTCCAGGAAGGGATGGAAAACATCTATCTGGACGGCTATCCCTTTATCCGGGTCATCGGGGCGGAGTACTCCAATGCGCCTAAGCCGGTGACCTTCCGGTTCGGGGATTACGGCATCGACCTGCGGGCGGACGACGAACAGGTTTATTTCCCGCTTGGTACGCTGTCCGATATGTTTTCGAATATGGATTATATCTATTCCAGCTTTAACAATGTCAATCTCTATGTTAACATGGATAACGACATGGACTTCATGTATATACGGGATCCGAAATACTTTGATTCCATTCTGGACAGAGAGACACGCGATGCGGAGCTGGCAGCTTTCACCTACAGCGAACTCTGTTTCGTTTTCGACAACCTGTATGGCTTCCCCGGCCGCGGAATCCTGTGTGAGGACGCCGCGCTGGAAGAGGTTGGCCTGGACAAAGCGCTGGCGGACTTCGGGCCTGCCGGCACACGCACGAAGGAACTGCTGCTGAGTACAGACTGGGTTGATTATTTCATGGGTATGACCCGTCTGAGCATGCTGGTGGACGACGGCGGACATACTTCCCTGTCCATTCAGGCGCATGCCGACCTATATACGAACCCGGAACGCGCGTGGCTGGTTGAAAAGCTGTCAGCGGAAAACCTGTTTGACACTTATTTCTCGGATTTCTCTGACGTGATGGCGCGTATTCCCGACGGCATAACCAACCTGACCGGACTCCTGGACCTGCGGAAAGAATTGCTGGGAGAAGGCCACTACTTCACCAAAGGCGATACCGCCATGTATTCCATGAACGGTTTTGTGGCTGACAAAGCCCCCTGGTATGAGTACTACGCCAAAGGCGGAAGCTTCGACGACTATGACGAAACCGTGTTTATGGGGCTGGTTTCTGCCATGAACAAGGCGCAGGCCGATCCTGAAATTAAAAACTTTGTCATTGACCTGAGTACCAACGGCGGCGGCAGCGCCGATGTGCTGATGGCCCTCTACAGTCTGATTACAGGCAACCGGGAATGTGTGCTGAAATACCAGAATGTCCTGCAGGAGCAGAATATCGACCAACGTTTTCTCGTCGACCGGAACTTTGACGGGAAATTCGATGAATCTGACGCGGATGTCTGCTATGATCTGAACTTTGCGGTGCTGGCCGGCAGGGAATCCTACTCCTGCGGAAACCTGTTCCCCTCCATGATGAAAGATCTCGGATACATGACCCTGGGTGAGCGTTCCGGCGGCGGCGCCTGCACAATCCTGGAACTGAACACGGCGGATGGTTTCTTTTACCACATCTCCGCCTATCAGATGAGGCTGACAAACGCCGCGGGAGAAGTCATTGACGCCGGAATCGTACCGGATGCGGAACTGGTTAAAACCGACGCTGACGGGCAACAGGATTACTCGGACTTCTACAACCTTGATCTGCTGTCCGATCTGATAAATGAATTCTATGCAGAGGAAGGCGCTGCATAAGCAGGAGGATAGTTATCATGAAGAAAAAAACGGTTATGGCCGTTCCGGCAGCCTGTTTTTGCGGGGTGGTCGCGGTATGTGTCATCGGCATCATCCTGGGTTCATTCCGCGATTTTGACATCAACGCGGCACTGGCCAACAAAACAGATCTGGGAGCTTTCTTTGCCACCTACGGGTCCTATTTTTCCTACTGCCTCTATCCGGCTGCCGGCGCATGCCTGTACGTCGGGCTGAAAGCAAAGGGCGAAAAGTTCCGTCTGCTGGCCTGGGTCCTTCTGCTGCTGGGATGCTTTATGGCGGTCTATTACTCCAACAGCTATAACGGCAAAGCCGTTCGCGCCCTGTTCGGATATACAGCCGGTGAGTCCGGCGCCTTCCTTTCCGTGCTGAGCTGGCTGTTCTGGGCCGTGCTGTATGCCTGGGTCCCGTTTGTGGTGATCCGGCTTCTGGATCAGGCGGACCCTGATAAACTCATTGCGGTAGGCGCAGCCATCCTGATCGCCGGAATCGCGGCGGATAATGTGAACCTGTGGCTCAAGCAGGTGGCATCCCGCCCTCGCTACAAGTACCTGATCACCCTGGAGGATCCCGCTTCCGAATACCGGAACTGGTGGCAGATGATTCCGAACCTGGCAGGCAGCAATGACAATTTCAAAAGCTGGCCCAGCGGAAACATGACCATTGCCAGCATGATGTTCTCCCTGCCGATGCTCACGGACACGATGAAGAACCGGAGTTCAAAGAAGAACATGGCCGCCTTTGTCATTGCCTGCCTGTTTGTGGCAGTCTACGGCTATAACCGCATCCACATGACAAATCATTTCCTGTCAGACGTCTGCTTCGGCACGCTCATCACATATATCATTTATGCAGTGATCAGTACAGCCTTCATGAAGGCAGCAGAAAAGTAACAATAAAACATAATTCCTGTTGACAGTATACACGAATTTCGTGTATACTCTTTTCATGATCAGATGCTTTGCTGACAGGGAAACGGAAAAGGTCTTTAATCAGACGTTTTCCAGAAAACTCCCGCAAAACATTCAATCAGTTGCATTGAGGAAACTGATCATGATCGACAATGCAGGATGCCTGGAGGATCTGCGTGTCCCGCCCGCAAACCGTCTGGAGAAACTCGATGGAGACCGGAAGGGACAATACAGCATTCGGATTAATGATCAGTACCGGATTTGCTTTCAGGTCGAAGGCAATAACTTCTTTGATGTAGAGATTGTCGATTATCACTGATGAAACCATCAGGAAGGAGGAAACGCTATGAGCAATCGTATTCCCACGCCTACCATGGGAGAAATCCTCACGGAAGAATTCATGATTCCGATGAATCTGACCGCGTATAAACTTGCGCACAGCATTCATGTGCCAACTTCCAGGATCCAGGACATTCTCCATAACAGGAGAAAGATCACCGCTGACACTTCCATCCGCCTGGGGCGTTTCTTCGGAGTGTCAGACCGGTTTTTCCTGGATATGCAGAACGATATTGAAGTCCGGGAACTGATTGTAAAGCTGGATGGAGACATCACCACGATCAAGCCGTATGCTGCCGCTGCTATGTAAACGTGGCAACAATTTGGCAACAGAAAATCTGATAGCCCATGCTTTATGGACAATCAGTGGAATCAGAACACCACGAAACACCAAACATAATCATAAATGTTTAAGATGCGTTTGGCGGTATCGAGTGGGAATAGTTCTTTTCGACCGCCGGTGGTGGAATTTCGAAAAATCTGTTTTCAACCGAAAAGGAGCGATGCCGCGCGCGGTGCGCGAGAGTCGTGACTGCGGCTTTGTGGTGCGTGTGCGATTCCTTACTCCACAGTGTGGAGTCGCAACAGGTTGCGGATAATGATGTTCAAAAGCCCGGATTCCCTTGTCTTTCAATAGGATCCGGGTTTCCTTCTTGCTTGGCGGTCAACTTTTGGACTACTGTTTTTTCCGGACTCATTATTTTCTCTGTCTTTATTGTCGCTTTTCATCTTCAACGTCCCGGCCATCATGCACAGTATCGTGATCGCAGTATCCTCGTAGTTTTCCTCAGTCGAATAAAAAAGAACTGTCCCCGCCATTCCGCTTATTCGTACAGTCTCAGCGCATCCCGGAGGTCTTCCGCGGCAGCCGCAGACAGCTCGCCATGTTTGCAATCGTACTGTTTAAAAAACACGATATCCGGATTCCCGCTTTCCCCGTATTGTTTTGTCCTGGCTACAATCTTTCCGCCGTCGCGCGTGGAGACCGCGACATAGACCGGGATCCCGTCCTCTTCGATCGCGGGATAACCGAAGATAGTCTTATCATCTCCCGGACACGCGTCGTTGCACCAGGCCAGGAGAACTTCTCTGCCATGATCCTTCAGTTCTTTATACAGTTCATCCAGGTACCATCCCCCGCGGGAAAACCCGAAAAGCACCACACGCTGGGTTGGGAACTTTTTCCCCAGCAGGCGAACCATCTGCT
>JAEEGJ010026736.1_pt1 | contig 11662 bp, 6 predicted proteins | sample 8958761 | NCBI WGS metagenome assembly JAEEGJ01 (sample SAMN16246546, study PRJNA631951) | gut metagenome | biome: gut microbiome; feature: rumen; material: RS-attached | host: Bos | place: Iran: Karaj | collected 2018-10
GGTCAACAGCACGGCGTGGATTAGTGCTTGTAGAGTCAGTTAATCCTGGCGCCGTCCAGAGTAGTTTACTCTTTTACTTGCTCGTAGCACTGTTTGATTTTATCGTCTTCAATCTTGAAGTAAGGTTCAATGACATAACCTTTCTTTGCGTCAGGTCGCACAGTGTTTTCTAATTCCTTGAAGCCAAACTCTTTGAGCTGTTCCTCTGTTGGCTCTTTAATTGTTTCGGTGATAACATCACCAACTCTCTTGGTGAGAACCTCGCCATTGTATCCGGCGATTTCATATTTGTTCTTGAATATATAAAGTGTCTTTTCCATTTTAGTCTCCTTACATCTATTGTAAAGATACATCGAGACCTAGTTCAATTCTTCGCCGAACAATCCTTTGTAAAGTTCTCTGATATTTTGGCAAGTCCGATAGGCGTTGAGCTTCTCCATGCTACCGAGCCAGGACTTCACCTCGCCCCTGATATCCTCTCGAGATAGCGCACCTTCATCTAGTAGCTTGCGGAACTTCCTCATCTTCCGGCGTTGCCTGGTGATATTGTCTCGGCTTGGCCGCCTGATTATTTTACCGGTATCAGTCAGATTGTATTTGACTTTTAAGAATGTGAAGCCATGAGAGAGCTTGAATATCTGCGTCTTCTTTTCGTTGATGAATAAGCCAATCTCTGCGGATTGCTCGCGCACGCCGTCCAGCACGCTGCGCAGGAACGCTTTATCGTGATGAATGATATAGATGTCGTCCATGTATCGCCCGAAGTATTTACAGCCTCTCACGACTTTACAATAAGTGTCAATCTTCGTAGGGAAGAACACTCCGGCCACCTGCGATATCTGCGAGCCGATTCCGAGCGACTTCTCAAGGTAGCGTTCTCCGGTCTTTTTCTCTGGTGGTATCTTGGCATACTCCATCGAGTTGAATACCTGATTCATTAAGTCTTCATCTGTATAAGAGACATCAATACGGAACGACCGCACCATCTCCTCCATGATAGCCATTACTTCGTCATCGCCCAGCTTATCGCGGAACGCTTTAAGTAAGTCATCGTGTCGGATGTTATCGAAGAACTTGCGGAAGTCGATATGTAAAAAATAGCCCTCGTTTCCATAGAGCCTGTAATACTTGCGCAGATGAGTGTCGAGCCTTCTCCGGCAGAAGTCCACGCCCTTGTCTTTCTGCGAAGCTCCGTTGTCATAGACTAGATATTTTTGGAGCGTAGGGATTAAGATGTTGTCACAGAATGAACGCTGAACTACTCTGTCAGCAATACCGAGAGCTTTGATTCGCCGGTTGTGGCCGCGCTCGTTTAGCTCGAACTCGAGGAACTCTCCCTGTTTGTAGGTTCCGTTTAAGAGGTCGAGCTGTGTCTTCCGGATATTTTTAAGCAGATTGATTTCGTATTTCTGGACGGAAGCTTTCCAGCTACTACCGCTAGAGGCACGGTTGAACGCCTCCGTTAAGTTATTGGGGTCTGCTAGTTTCTCTATATTGTTCATGGCTTGTATCTCGCTTACAGCGACAGCAGACGTATCTGGTCGCGTCAAGATATTTATTTACCTTACGGAGGGACATTTCCCCCTTTCCTGTTATTCCATGTCGGCACACGGCCTACTCGTAGCATGGACACATGAAATCGGGCGAACGACATTAGCGTTGGACGCGTTGTTGTTGTTGGCATTACCGTTGTTGTTGACATTGCAGAAGTTAGAACCGCTCGCAATGGACGACAGCCAAGCGTTGTTGCGGGAATGGGAAATATCCCATGACTATTTTTTAAGCTTTGCTTTGAGTTTATTGTCGGACTTTCGCCAACCTTTTAAGAGTGCGATTTCTCTCTGTATTGTATCGACATAGCTCATGTATTTATTCGCGTCATTCGGTAGGATTGACATCGCATAAGCCATCTCTTGTAGCAGAGTTTCACAGTTCCCGATAGCTCGGTCTTGATATAACCTACGCTCCGTCAATTCGGCCATACATACCGGATAGATGGAATTAGCGCAAGTGATATTCTTCATGAGTTCTCGAAGGTTAAGCAGTATGCTTTCTCTAAACTCACGAATCAGCCACTCGGGATATGTTTCGAGCATAGAGACAATCTTGTATTTCTCGCAGAGTTCGAGGAACGCCTTGCCATCTTCCTTCTCCATCTTGTAGAGTTTCGGAAGAACCTGCGTGTCTTTGTTTCTGGCCTTTACCCCAAAATCGCGAAGCAACAAGCTAGTCATTTCTTTGCGAAGTTTAATCGCATTGTGAAAGAACTCTAGCTCGGACAGACTCCGTTTGTTTTTGATTACCGACATATTACTCCCACCATTATTTTATCACAAAACTGCGCCTGACATAAGCACAATGGAACATACATCAGACCCCCACAAGGGGGGTCTGATTGAGGATTTACGCGAACAGGAAATACGGGCGAACGACATTAGCGCTGGACGCGCCGTTGTTGTTGGCATAACCGCTGCCGGTGACACTGCAGAAGTTAGAACCGCTCGCAATGGACGACAGCCAAGCGTTGTGGCGGGAGCCACCTTTACCTTTATGGGCGATTCTTTCATTCGGACACATTCCGAAGTATGGCAACTGAATAGGTGAACCCATGTCGCCGTGATTGTGGCTGGCTTGAATCTTACATCCATAGACCATGGTCTCGTTCATAAGTTCTACACGAGAGGTATGCCATGCGCCGGCAGATGTTGAGGTTGATAGATAAGCACGGTGCTTGAGGACATGAGCGTCACCAAACGCGGTGTAGATGGCCTGGCGATATGGTTCGAGATATCCTTTAGCGTAGGTCAGCGTGATTGTATCACCCTCGACCGGTGTGCCAGAGTAAGTGATACCATAAACGGTGAGCTTGTCGCCAATCTCTGTTCCGCTGTATTCCCATTTGTTAGAAGCGTTGCGAGTGAACACATAGGTTCCATCGGTTGCTCCGAGAGCAGATTCGAGGAAGGTTGTGTAGTCTGCGACAATGCTGGTTAATGCGCCACCAGTTCCGGCCGTGTAAGCTGTGCTGGCGATACCGTGAGCTTGTGAGCCATAGTAGCCACCAGTTGTAGTGTTGGTGTCGTTCATCTTCATAGTTTCATAGAAACCATTTTTCGGAATCAATACCAAGTGGTGATTTGTCATTTCTGTATCACCAGTTCCGTAGAAGTAGTCAATACCAGCCACAACGAAATCTTCTTCGCGCTCGGTATTGTTGCCGACCTTTACTTTCTTGGTGATGTAGTCGCCGATATAGATACCAGAGAAGTCGCCAGCTTGAACTTTAGCTGATAACTCGGCCATGGTATATTTCTCGGATAGGTCTGCGCCACGATAGGTAGCATTGGACGACCCTGGTGTTCCGGCTCCTGCCACTGCGCCATTCTCGGCGATGTAGGCGAGGTAGTGGTTGGTTTGTCCAGTTGGTTTATCTGGCAAGTTTACATTCTGCCCCGCAATAGCAGCGAGGTAGTGGTTGATTTGCCCCCTTGGATTTGTTGGTAATTCTGTTGACATAATGTCTTTTCCTTTCTTATTATTAGTTATTATTTATCATTCGATAACGTAGCTCTTTTTCATCACTGCTCCTTTCCCATTAAGCAATACTCCTTTTCGCTCCGCTACTCACCGACACTGTTTTCGCCAGAGATGGAGAGTAGGTCGCCAGGCCGGACTTACCGCTCCCGCCTGACTTCTTCCTGTTCATCTTACGATTAGTTGTCGGTGCTGATGTAGTTTTAACTTTAACGTTGTCGTCTGCCGAAGCGAGCGTCTTCGCAAGGCTGGATAGCGCGGACGCTTCCGCCGAGGTCATTCCGTCATACTTCGACTTGCTCGATGATGACTTCCTGCCACTTCTGGACTTGCTGCTGACTGTATTATTGATGGCGTTTGCTCTGGTCTTATAAGTAGAGGCAGTGATGATTCCGGCTTCATACATAGCGTTGTTGAGGCCGTTGAGTGTGGCTACCGTCTGCGCTCTTGTCTCATCATCAAGCTCGTTGAGGAACGCCTGCATATCTGCTTTGGTTCCAGCGAGTGAGTAAGCGTCTCGATAATCCTTCGTCCACTTCTGCGAGACTGCTAGCTTCGCAAGCTCTTTCTCTCTCTTAATCCTTTGTGGCTCGGTAAGTTTATCATTGGCGAGGTCGTTCTCATACTTGGCTAGTGCCAGCTTGTATTCTGCGGCCGCCGCTTCTGCGCTTGCGCCATAGACATAATCGTTCCAGTCGTCACTCGTCATCGAGTTGTATTTCTCGAGGATAGACTTTGAATCGTTCGAGATAGAGCTATTGGCTTCGATGGCGTTGTTCCTGCTGGCCGTCTTCCCATAGTCGAGAATGTTGCCGGTCAAGGTTTGTCCTGCGCCCTTGGTTCCGCTTCCATTGTAAACGGTTTTCTTATCGGTGATTGCTTTGATGTAATCATCAGCGTTGAATCCGTTGGCTACAATTTCCGTCTGGCGTTTGGTGAGTGAGCTGTTCTCGTCCGCTCTGCCTTGCTCGACCTTTGCGGATAAGCTGGCGATACTATTCATGTCGCTGTCAATAGCGTTGAGAACTTTCTGCTGTTGCTCTGGGGTGAGGTTCTTGAACGCTTCGGTGCCTTTGACTTCGTTCTTGTAGTTCTTGGCTAGGCCTTCGGCGATTTCGTATTGGCTCTCTACCGTTCCAGATAGGAAGCGGCGATTGAATCCATTTTCAAACATCGCTCCGATTCCGCCACCATCACTCTTATTGTCTGGGTTGTCGGTCATCACTTTGGATAAGTCTTTGGCTAGACCACCACCCCAGTTCTGAATGAAGTTGTCCACGACTGGTGCGTCAATACCGGTGATACCTGCGATAGTTCTCGCAAGGCCGGTGGTATATTTCGCGCCCTTGTCTTCTGGAGCTTTGTTGCTGTCATACTCGCTGACTAGGTCATTGCCAGTATAAGAGCTTTTATTCATCGCTGCTTCGAGGAATGGCTTAACTGCTGTTGGGGTAAGCTGGTTGACGACAGGGAGTAAGCCTTTTTCTTCGTTTGGAGCTTCAATGCCGGTGACTGCGGTAAAGATATCACCTGCGAGCGTTGTTGCGTCACTTGCGTCACCCTTGAGGTTGTTGGCTGCGTCCATCAATGGATAGAGCATTTGCGCTACCGGAATCTTAATTATCCCCTCGACTCTGTTGGACTCGCTGTTATAGTGAGCGTCCGGAGTGAAGATGATAATGTTCTGGCCTTTATCGGATTCGTCTATTCTATCCCAGAGTTCTTTATTCTGGGCTTCGTTCGCGCCCTTCGCCGCTAGTGCCACCCCTGTTAGACTTGCCATCGCAAGCGTGGTGTGAATCGGTCTGTTCTTAAATGAGTTGACAGTGATTCGTCCACCTTGGATACCAGCGTTGAGGAACGGAATAATCCTGTTGAGGATTCGCGTAGTTGCGCCAGCTCGTCCGAAGTTGAGCGTATTGTTTCTCGCGGCCTGTGCTTTGGTGGTTGCGTCTCCATTGGTGCCGAAGTATTGTTGCGCCCTTGTGAAGTATTCCGTGCGTCCGATGAGGTCGCCTAGAGCGTCCATTGGGTGTTTGATTCTTTCGGCTGCGCCCTTCTTGATATTATTGTCGGCTTGGAGTTGCGCCATCAAGTCGCCGGATTTGTAGCCGTAAGTCTGGCGGTATTCGCTTCCGATAATACCAGCACGGTTGAGTTCGGCTCGGAGTTCTTTGCCTCTCTTACCAGGGGAGAAGGTAGCGACTAGCGCGTCCTTCGTGCCTCGTAGGTTGGCTGATACTTTACCGGTGACTAGCGTCTGCATTTGGTCGCGGAGTAAGTTAGAAGCTGCGAAGATTGGGTTGTTCTGGGTTGCGCCAGAGCGTAGCCATCTTGTCGGTGCGCCTACCACTTTCAATATATTATCTGCGGCCTTTGGAAGAACGTTGTTGAGGTTCTTCATCTCTCGTGCTACCAGCTCCGGAACTTCATAGCTGACGGTCTCGCCATCAATCATGTAGCTCAATTTATCGTAGCCAGGTCTCGGCTTCTCACCGTCCTTGAGAACTTTCTCATGGAACGCTTCTGATTGAGAGATAAGCTTCGCGACATTGTTTCGCTCTGCTTCGTTTATCATTCGCATTGTATTCGACATGAGCGATTCGATAGGATTATCGACTACTCTTTCGCTGCCGGTCATCTTCTGGACAACACTCTGGTCGTTGAGGTTGCCGAGCTGTTTAGATTTGAATCCGGTCTTCTTCTCAACTACATCGAACACGCGGTTCATTGGCACATAGTTTGGATTCTCCTCGATGAGTTTGTCTTTAAGCTTCTCGCTGATTAAACCGTTCTCCGCGCTATACTCTAGCATATCGTGGGTATATTGACGGATAATGGCTTCCTGCTTTGCGTATTTGTCGCCTACGGAATCGATAAGGGCTTGGTCGGCTGCTTTACTACGGCCGGTCTTCTTGCCTTGTGCTTCGACTTCCTGTGCGCGTTTAGCGATGAGATATTGCTGGAACTCGTTAAGGTCTGCGTCTGACATCTTGCCGATTTCTCCGAGGCCGTGGTCTTGCATATATTGTCGCGCTATCATATCAGATGAACGGACACGGTCAACACCCTCACGGAGATTGAGGCGTTCGTTCTTGTCTTTGATATAGCGTTCGTAAGCTACGGCGTCATCTACGAGATAATGTTTCAGCTCTGCGGTAGCGTCTGCGATTCGTTCTTTGAGAGGAACTTTGCTGCGCTTCTGCTGGGCTTCCACTTGGTCGGTCACATAATGTTTGACATCGAAGTCATCAGGTAGAGCTTCCGATTCCGCTTCGTAGTTTCTGCTCACGTTTTCCGCTTGAGCTTGGCTACTTGGTGCGGTGTTTTGGTTGGAGATATCCGTATTCTCTGCTATACTATTAGATAGGTTAGTGGCAACGTGGTTATCAACACCACTATTCCTAGACACGCCCACGGTTGGGAAGCCGGTAGAACTCTCCGAAAGGGGAGTTTTATTTACCCGATAGAAGCTGATTATCTTGAGGTCTTTTCCATCGTGGACTACTTCGCCGATTACTCTCAATCTGTTATCACCTACGGTCTTTTCGATTTTGAGCTTCTGGCCTTCCTGTCCCATTCCCATATTCTCGATACCACCTCTCGGGTCTGGATTTCTCAATACGCTTTCCAGCGCAGCATAATCATTTATGGTGAGCGGGTTAGCGTCAATCTGGATTCCGGTCTGCTGGTCTGGTGCTAGTCTTATGCCGGTGAAGTGGCCGCTATCGTCACCATGAGCGGTGAAGTTTTGAGTCATGATAGCTTGGAAGTCATTGCCGACAATCACATTGCCTTCGCTGGCGTATCTTGCTCTCTCTGCTGGGTTGAACTTGGCAGCAACAAACTTACCACGCTCTTTGCGGTATAAGTCGTTGACCTTCTTCGCGACTGGGTTATTGCTTTCTTTGAGGCCGTCCATATATTGTTTGAGTCTTGCTTTTCTTGCTGCGTCTGAATTGTCCTCTCCGTTGAGCGTCTCTTGCTGGGTGTAGCGTTTCACGAACTCTACCGTTCCATCATCGGCTCTGCCTACTGGCTCGGTTCCGGTTGCGACTTCTTGCTCCACGGTGAATGATGGGTTCTGTTCCGGTGCTACCTGCTCGGCCATTGTTGCGTTGCGTTGTGCCATGTCTTCTTTAAGGTCGAGAATCATGTCGATATTCTCATTGCCTTGATTGAATCCGAAGACTGAACGCTCGCCATCGTGGTCGAACTCACGGAAGCCATCGTAGTATTGGCTGTCTTTGCCTTTAGCTAGAACATCATCGAACGCTTCATTGAACGCTGTCTTGGTTGGCTTGGCTCCATATTCTTGATAGAGCTGGCGGTATAGCGTGCCATTATCAGAGACAGTATTGCGGCCGTCAATGTTTCCGTATTCGTCACGGTGATAGAATGTTTCGGTGCCACGGTTGCTATCCTTAAAGCTCTTCCACATCAGCTCGCGCTGGTCGCCTACATAATCATCGAAGGTGGTCTTACCGTCCATCACATCGTAGATTTTATTAAGAGACAAGTCTTCATCGTAGCTTGGAGCAACCTGCGTGGTTTCTTCCATCGGCCCCCAAAGTCTGTTCAGTTCATCGAGCAAAGCTTGTGCTTCGGTCTTTTCGTCCTGCGCAATAGCTCGCTCGTTGTCGAGAACTTCTGGGGATTGGTCGATATCTTCCGGCGTATTAACTTCAACGCCTGGGTTCCTAACCTTCTCTTGAATCGCTCGTATCATATCTGCTGGCGACATTCCGGTCGGGTCGATATCAAACTCTCTCGCAACGCTTGCGAGTTGAGTATTATCGAGATTGCGTAGCCAGTAGGCCGGAGCGTTGCTGTGCTGTTCGAGATATGTTCTTTGCTCGGTAGGAGTCAGCGTGTTGAACTGTTCACCATTGAGCCATTGATTGTTGGCTTGCTCTTGGTTTTGGTTGACTTCCTGATTGTTGTTGAGGTTTGTTTCATTATTCTGCGTGACTGGCACGTTTTCGTCAGTTTCCGGATTGATAACCTCATCTACACTCTTGCCACGCCAGTCAGACTTCTGGTTTTCTTGTAGCCCTTCTTGTAGCATTTCTGCTAGTTTCTGCTTGGCGGATTCGTCACCCTGCTCCGCTCGTTTCATTAGGACATTGATGTCCTCATCATTCGAGCTAAAGTCGAGGCTGTTAGTTTCGAACGGATTGATTCCGGTCGTCTTTTTGGTTTGCGTATTGTTAGTGATAACATTCGCAAGTTCGGCGTCTGATAATCTCGAAGCTGTGCCGTCTGCGTTCTGCTTCACCATCGTTCCGTCTTGGGTGGTCTTCACTTTCGATGGGTCGATGTTGGTGTCATTGATGTCACCGACATTGGTATCTTCGTTTACATTGGTGTTGGTAATGTCAGCGATATTATTATTTTCGTTGACATTCGTGTTGAGATTAGTGTTCGCTCTGGCGTTTCTTGCGACAAGACGGTTGTTGAGATTGGATTTCGCAGCGTCAATCGCTTGGCCGCCAGCATGGAAGATACCACCGCCAACTGCACCAAGCGCACCGGCTTGAGCGGTCTCTGCTAGTAATTGCTTGAATGATTCAGAGTCGAACTGTCCATCTTCTGTGACGAGCTTTCCACCATCGCCGAAGAACTCGAACGCTTGCTGGACTGCTTCCTCTGCGCCTTCCTCGAGCATGGCTTTGATGTATCCCTTGACTACTTCTTTCGTTGTATTCTTGAGAGCTTGCTTCGTCACCTCTGTTGCGCCCTTCTTAAAGAGAGCATTGCCGACAGAGTTCAATAAGTCACCAGAACCGCCGAAGAATACGCCGGCTGCGTCAATCGCACCGGAAGCTCCACGGCCTAGTCTTTCAAGTCCTGTGAGTTCTCGATGTTCGCCGGTCTGTTGGTCTGTGCCTTTACCGGAGATTGCTTCTGCGATATTGCCGCCACCTTGAATCGGAGCGGAGGCCATACCAGGTAGAAGATTCAGCACGAACTTTCCAGCGTCAGCTAGTCCACCTTCTGCGCCACCTAGCATGGCGTTTCCGACATCCATACCACGAATCGCATTGAGCGTGCCGTAGAATCGGTTGTCTTTATATGGTGAATCATAAGTCGCGCCGATAGCTTTACCTCTGGCGTGTTCTTGTTCTTGATATTGTTTCGCAACGTTGCTGGCTTCCTGCGTGAACTTCTTGGCCTGTGATAAGGCGTTCTCGTCTAGCGTGTTGCCGTCCTCATCGAAGGCTTTATTGAGAAGCTCGTTGTTGTAGCGGTTGCGAGCGTTGACTTCAGCAAGTCGCCTATCCCAACCAGCATTAAACATATCCTGTAAGGTTGAACCGAAGTGGTCGTTCTTGAACGCTTGGTCGCGGACTTTCTGCTTTTCTTCTTCGTAGTATTTCTTCCACGGATTAGCTTCTTCGTCTGCCTTCTTCTTTGCGGCCGCTTCTTGCTCGCGTTTGATTCGAGCTTGTTTCTGTGCCTCAAGGTTAGCTCTTAAATCAGTTGAACCAAGGAATCCACCACCAAGCCCAGCAGAAGCGAGTAGGTTTCGCTGTTTCTGCTGTTGAGCTTGCTGTTGCTGGAGTTTGCGTTGAGCTTCTTGCTGCTTCCTTTGTTCTTGCTGTCTCTGTGCTTCGGCTATCCTTTGCTGGCGTTGTTGTTCTTCCTGTTGTCTGCGCTGCTCGGCCTGTTGACGAATTAAATCGTTCTGCTGTTGAGCAGTATTGATGAACGATAATGCTGACGACTTGGCGCCAGTCGTCCGGTTTTGATTGAGTGCCGAGCTAGTCCTCGCCGGCGTCACACTCATCGTCCGCAGGGACGAGATGAGTGGTGTCGTCGTGATTAGCTCGTTCTTTTTTCTTTGGAGGTTCAGGCCCCCATTCCAGCTTAATAGATTAGCCATGTTTAAGCCTCCGCGTTAGTATATGGACTATTGTTCTTCCTCTTGTTTAATCCTCGAAGTGCCACTAGGAGTGGTGAGGTTGCGCTAGTATTAGAATCTGCAACGGTAGTGGATAATTTGGTATCGCCGGTATCATAGCTTGCGAGGTCTGGTGACTTGAATACTGCGGTCTTACCAGTATAGTTCGGCGTGGTGAACTTGCCGAGGTCGGTCACTCTGCTACGAGATTTCGCTATCTGGTCGTAAGCGTCATTGATATTGTTGCCATAGTCGCCACCATATTGCGCACGGTTTCCGTAAGCGGTCACGAGGTCTGCGAGTAATGATTGGCGCCTCTCTTCGTTGGCCTGTTTCTTCGCTTTGACTTGGCCGTTATACCAGTCTTCGAGTTTCTTCTTATCGTTCTCGAACTCGTTTTGGTAGTTGCCCCAGTCGGTGTCGAGGTTCGATTGATTCTGTGCGTAAGTCCTGCCAGCGTTTGACATCTCTTGATTGGCTTGGCTTGTCACCATGCCTGGTGCTTCGTATCTCGCAACGGAGCCACCACCAGCACCCATCGCGCCAAGCACGCGGAGTAATCCACGAAGTCCGGTCGAAGCACGGTTCGTGATATCGTTCCGGTTGGTTTGTAAGTCTTGCTGGTTTTGTTTGGTTGAGTTGTCATAGTCGTTCTTGTTTGCGTCGTAAGCTGACTGTTGCTCGTTCTTATATTGGTCGTATTCGCCTTTGACTGCGGCTAAATCATTGTCGAGCTGGCTCCCGAGAGAGTCGATGTTGCTCTTGATGTCTGCTGCTTGACGGTCATAAATACCGCGCATACGATTCTTGAGGGCTTCTTCCTCCGCATTATATGTGGAGCTTGAACTTGAAGATGAGCCGCCGCCGGAAGTATAGCTTGCGTTGTAGCTACCCTGGTCGTTGCTGGCCGGTTTGTTTGGGTCTTCAATCCATTTGCTTTCGTCCATGCCTTGTTTGGCACCTCTGTTTTTCATAACGCCGGAGGCTTGGCCGAGATTCACAACCCCGATACCTTCGACATTTGCCCATACATTATTATCTTGTCCGACCCACCAGCGGTAGTCTCTACCCTGTGCGTCGAATACACTTGTTCCTGCCATAATGAGAAAACTCCTTTTCGAATTATTAAGTTAAGCTCGCTCTCCGTTCTTTCCGGTAAAGCTTCCGTAGCGTTTTCTCGTCCTTAAAGTAAAACCTATGGTATGGCTTCTGCCCGCTGGCCTT
>JAEEGJ010026738.1_pt1 | contig 11662 bp, 10 predicted proteins | sample 8958761 | NCBI WGS metagenome assembly JAEEGJ01 (sample SAMN16246546, study PRJNA631951) | gut metagenome | biome: gut microbiome; feature: rumen; material: RS-attached | host: Bos | place: Iran: Karaj | collected 2018-10
GGGCGCCTGGAAGCTGGAGACCGAACGCGGCGTCATCATGGACGGAGACAAGAGCGAACACCTCCTGGAAGCCATTCCCGTGATGGGCTCCTATTGCGACATCATCGGCGTGCGCAGTTTCGCCCGCTTCGAAAACCGCCAGGACGACTACGAAGAGAAAATTCTGCAGCAGTTCATCAAATATAGCGGCCGTCCCGTTTTCTTCATGGAGAGCGCCACAGTGCACCCTCTTCAGGCTTTTGCCGATCTCATCACCATTGAAGAATATAAGAAGACGGAGCGCCCAAAGGTGGTGATGACCTGGGCGCCTCATCCCAGAGCTCTGCCTCAGGCCGTTCCCAACAGTTTTGCCGAATGGATGCGTGCCGCCGATGTGGAGTTTGTGGTGACTCATCCCGAAGGTTATGAACTGGATCCCCAGTTCGTTGGCGATGCCCGCGTGGAGTATGATCAGATGAAAGCCTTCGAGGGCGATGATTTTGTTTATGCCAAAAACTGGAGTTGTCCCGGAGTCACGCTTCCCGACCGTTACGGCCAAGTGCTCGACGACTACCACAAGTGGATGAACTGGACGGTAAGCGATCGTCAGATGGCGGTGACTAACAACGCCCACTTTATGCATTGTCTGCCCGTACGCCGCAACATGATTGTCACCGACGACATCATAGAGGCACCCACTTCCCTGGTGATTCCCGAAGCCGCCAACAGAGAGATTTCTGCCACTGTGGTGCTGAAGAAAATGCTTGAATCGCTTTAAAAGCAAACAGATTTGCGCAAGCTCAACGTCATAGAGATGCACCGTCTTTCTCCCGAAGAGTTCCGGGAGAGTAAGAAACGGCCTATCGTTGTGGTGCTCGACCGGGTGCGTTCGCTCTACAATGTAGGCAGCGTGTTGCGTACGGCGGATGCTATGGCATTGGAAGCTGTTTATCTTTGCGGCATCACAGCCACGCCGCCACATCCCGAGATACACAAGACGGCACTTGGCGCTGAAGACACCGTTCGATGGAAGTATTTCGATTCCACGCTTGAGGCTGTGGACGAACTCCGTCGCAAAGGATATAAGGTATGGAGTATAGAGCAATGTGAAGGCAGCACGATGCTGCAGGATGTTCACTATGAAGGTAGTGAAAAGCTGGCTATTGTGCTCGGCAACGAGGTGAAAGGCGTTGATCAGAAAGTTATCGACAGGTCGGATGCCTGTATAGAGATACCCCAATTCGGCACCAAACACTCTATGAACGTAAGTGTGACGGCAGGTATGGTGATCTGGCATCTCTGTTGTTCACAACTTCAATAATATGTAGATAAGTGTAGATGAAAATGAGTACAACGAACATCCCCTTTATGGAAACCCTTACCAAGCTCTCTATATGTAAACAAGCTGTGCGTGGTTTATCTACAATTTATTATTTTGTAAAATACTCAATATAAAGCAAATATAATATTATCTACATATTTTAAGCACATCATCATTATCAACATAGAGTATTTAGAAATAAAAAAAATAAAAAGAATATAAATATGGATATTAAGGAGAGCATCAAGCGTCTGGCCAAAGAAAAGAATGCTGTCATTCTGGCCCACTACTATGTGGACGGTGTCATTCAGGATATAGCCGATTTTGTAGGCGACTCTCTGGCTTTGGCCCAGCAAGCCGCCAAGACCAGTGCCGATATCATTGTGATGTGCGGCGTAAACTTTATGGGTGAAACCTGCAAGATACTCTGTCCGGAGAAGAAAGTGCTCATTCCCGATCCCAATGCCACCTGTTCTCTGGCCGAGAGTTGTCCGGCCAAAGAATTTGAGACTTTTGTCAAAGCTCATCCCGACCATAAGGTTATCTCTTATGTCAACACCACTGCCGACATCAAGGCTTTGACCGATGTGGTGGTGACTTCAGGCAATGCACGTCAGGTGGTGGAATATTTTCCTAAAGATACACCGATTATCTTCGGTCCCGACCATAATCTGGGTAACTACATTAATAGCATCACCGGACGTCAGATGTTACTTTGGGACGGTGCCTGCCATGTACACGAAAAATTCTCAGTAGAGAAGATTCTGGCTTTGAAGAAACAATATCCCGAAGCCAAGATTTTGGTGCATCCTGAGTGTAGGGGTGCTGTGGTGAAGCTGGCAGACAAAGTGGGCAGTACGGCCGCTTTGCTCAAATACAGTATTGAGTCCGAGGCTTCCACTTTTATTGTGGCTACCGAAAGTGGCATTCTCCATGAGATGCAGAAGCGTGCGCCTGAGAAAACCTTTATTCCTGCTCCTCCCGATGACGCCACCTGCAGCTGTAACGAGTGTAACTACATGAAGCTCGTCACCTTGGAAAAAGTTTATAATTGTCTGCTCAACGAAGCCCCTCAGGTGGAGGTTGAAGAAGAAATAGCCCGTCGTGCCGTTTTACCCATCAAGAAGATGTTGGAAATCAGCGAAAAGCTGGGCCTGTAGAAGTAATAGGGTAGGATAGAGCATTAAAAAAATAAAAATGAGTGATTTGCCTATTATCATCACCGATTTGGCCTACATCCTTATTGTAGCCGGTATCACGACCATCATCTTCAAGCGCCTCAAGCAACCTTTGGTGTTGGGCTATATTGTGGCCGGATTCCTTACGGGTCCCAATATGATCTACATGCCTTCCATCACCAATATGGAGAATGTGGAGGACTGGGGCCAAATCGGCGTCATCTTCCTCATGTTTGCCTTGGGCCTTGAGTTCTCTTTCAAGAAGATAGTGAAGATGGGTGTGGGGCCTGTTATCTGTGCTTTTCTGGTGATGGGTAGCATGATGGGTGTAGGCAGTTCCGTGGGCCGTCTTTTCAGTTGGGGCGATATGGATCAGCTCTTCCTCGGCGGCATGTTGGCAATGTCGTCCACTACCATTATATATAAAGCCTTCGACGATATGGGCATGCGTCACCGCAAGTTTGCGGGCAATGTACTCTCCGTGTTGATATTGGAGGACATACTGGGCATCCTGCTTATGGTGGTATTGAGTGCTATGGCCGCTACGCGTAAATTTGAGGGTGGCGCTCTAATTAACTCTTTGGCTCAGTTGGGCAGTGTCCTCTTGCTATGGTTCCTGGTCGGCATTTACATTTTGCCGCTTTTCCTCAAGAAGAACAAACCTTATATTAACAAGGAGACCCTGCTCATAGTCTCCAGTGCGCTGTGTTTTCTCCTGGTGGTAATATCTTCCCGTGTGGGCTATTCTCCGGCTTTTGGCGCCTTCATGATGGGCAGCATTCTTTCGGAGACGATGGAGGCGGAGGACATCGAGCGTACCATCGGTCCGGTGAAAGATCTCTTCGGCGCCGTCTTCTTCGTCAGTGTGGGTATGATGGTGTCCCCTCATGTACTTTTAGAGCATTGGCCTGCTATCTTGGCGCTCACGGCAGCTATTCTGGTAGGACAGATGACGTTGGGTTCTCTGAGTTTCTTCGTTACCGGCAGTAGCATCAAGGATGCCATTTCAAGCGGTTTCAGTATGACGCAGATTGGTGAATTCGCCTTCATTTTGGCTTCCTTGGGCGAAAGTCTTGATGTAACTAGCGATTTTCTCTATCCCATCGTAGTGGCGGTCAGCATTGTCACCACCTTTACCACGCCTTACATGATTAAGGCCTCAGAGCCGGCGGCCTCTTTTGTGGAGCGCATCCTCAAGCGCATCAACATGAAGGGTCTCCATCGTGTTTCTTCCTCTATTGAGGAGCACGCCACCATTTCCCTGAGTGGCGATTCCCACAAGTGGAAGGTGCTCTGCACTTCACTGCTCTATCAGACGGTGGCTTATTTCGTGCTGGCTTCCACTGTGGTGTCTCTGATGCTCTCTCTGCTCAAGCCGATTTTTCACTCTTTCCTGGAACACTGGTGGGCCAACGCCATGTGCGTCATCTTCTCCATCATTGCCGCAAGCCCGTTCCTGCGTGCCATCGTGATGCGTAAGAACCGCAACGTCAACATGCTTTATTTCTGGAGAAAGAACTGGCGCACGCGTCTGATTGTTTTCTCCTTGTTCGTATTGCGTTACTTCATAACGCTTGCCATTGTCTTCCAGTTGATTATCCTTGAGAGTCCGTTGCCCTTTGTGTGGAACTTCGGCATGGCCAATGTGGCAATGTTGCTCATCATTCTCAGTCGCGGCCTCAAATTCCTGAGCATCCGTTTGGAGCGCACCTTCTTCCTTAATCTCCATCGTCGTGAACTCAGCAAGCAGGGACCCATCTACGGCAGAGCTCTTCGCGGCAGCGATTTGCATCTCACTTCCCTCGTCATTCCTGAAAACAGCGCCTGGTCGGGCAAGTCGCTGGCTTCACTCAACATCGGCGCACGCACGCAGACCACTGTAGCTGCCATCGTGCGCGGCCGTCTGCGCATCAACATTCCCGACGGCAGCAACAGACTGTATCCGGGCGACGTGCTCGAGCTAGTGGGCGACGATGCCGCCATTGAGACAGTACGCTTCTTTCTTCAGACCGAGGTGATGAGTCCCGAGACGATGGCTTCCGGTCATCAGCTTATGTTGAAAAAATTGGAGATAGCGCCGCATTCTCCGTTGGTATTTAAGACCCTTGCTAGCAGCCAGATCCGTGATCAGTTCCATTGCAGCGTCATTGGTCTTGAGGATAAGATGGGCAATTTGCAGCGTATGCCGCCCCACCACATCTTCATTAAGGGTGAAATTATCTGGGTCATCGGTGAATACGAGCAAATAGAACTACTCCGGCTCGTCACGCATCCCGAGTTCATCATCAAGGAGGGAGAGATACAGTTTGATGTTTAGTTAATAGATAATAGATAATAGTTAAAAGTTAGATAATGAAGGCAGGTATAGTAGGACTTCCTAACGTGGGTAAATCCACGCTTTTTAATTGTCTCTCCAGCGCCAAGGCGCAGGCAGCCAACTTCCCTTTCTGCACCATCGATGCGCAACTGGGGCAGGTCAGTGTGCCCGATGAGCGTCTCACCAAGCTCGCTGAGCTGGTGCATCCCGGACGCATCGTGCCGGCCGTGTGCGACATCGTCGACATCGCCGGTCTGGTGAAAGGCGCCTCTAAGGGTGAGGGTCTCGGCAATCAGTTTTTGGCCAACATACGCGAATGCGACGCCATCATCCACGTGTTGCGTTGTTTCGACAATGACAACATCGTCCACGTCGACGGTTCGGTGGATCCCGTGCGCGACAAGGAAATAATCGACCTCGAGTTGCAGATTAAGGACCTCGAGACGCTCGACAACCGACTCAAGCGTGTGGAGAAAGCGGCCCGTGTGGGCGGCGACAAGCAGGCCAAGATAGAGCTCGACGTCATCGAGGCCTATAAGGCAGCGATAGAATCGGGCAAAAGCGCCCGTACCGTGCAGTTTGAGACGGAGGACGAGCAGCAGGCCGCTAAAGGTCTTTTTTTGCTCACTTCCAAGCCCGTACTCTACGTCTGCAATGTGGACGACAAAAGTGCCGCCACAGGCAATCAATACACTCAGGCCGTCGCCGAAGCCATCAAGGGCGAAGAGGCTGAGATGCTGATCATCTCGGCGCAGACGGAGGCCGACATTGCCGAGCTCGAAACCTACGAGGAGAAGCAGATGTTCCTCGAGGACATGGGCCTCTCGGAGAGCGGCTGTAACCGTCTCATCAAAGCCATCTACCATCTGCTCACGCTACAGACCTTCATCACGGCGGGTGAGATGGAAGTGAAGGCCTGGACCTTTCGCAAGGGGTGGAAGGCGCCCCAGTGTGCCGGCGTCATCCACACCGACTTCGAGAAGGGTTTCATCCGCGCTGAGGTGATTAAATACGAGGACTACATCAAGTACGGCAGCGAAGCAGCTGTCCGTGAGGCCGGCAAGCTGGGTGTAGAGGGTAAGGAATACGTCGTTCAGGACGGCGACATCATGCATTTCCGTTTCAATGTTTAACACGCTTTTTATCGATTGGAATCCCGACGTGGTGGCCTTTCATCTGGGCCCCTTCGCTGTACGCTGGTATTCGCTCTGTTGGTGTATAGGTCTCCTGAGCGTCTACATGCTCATGCACCGCATGTTTCGCGAGCAGGACCTCAAGGAGGAGCAGTTCGACCCCATGTTTCTCTACTGCTTTGCGGGCATCCTTATCGGCGCCCGTCTGGGTCATTGCCTCTTTTACGAGCCGGAGTATTTCCTGGCACATCCTCTGGAGATGATTTTGCCCGTCAAGTTCGGCGCCGACGGCTCCTGGCGCTTCACCGGCTACGAGGGTCTCGCCTCCCACGGCGGCACCATCGGTCTCATTGCGGCGCTCTGGTTCTTTGCGCGCAAGGTGCATCTCACTTATCTTCACGTCCTGGACAACGTGAGCATTGTCACCCCCCTGACGGCGATGTTCATCCGCCTGGGCAATCTGATGAACAGCGAGATCATCGGCCGTCCTTCCGACGTGCCCTGGGCTTTTGTCTTCGAGCGTGTGGATGCCCTGCCGCGCCATCCCGGCCAGCTTTATGAGGCGATCTGCTACGCCTTCTTCTTCCTCGTTCACTGGTATTGCTATCGCCGCTGGCCCGAGAAGGTGGGCACGGGCTTCTTCTTCGGACTCTGCATCTTCCTCATCTTCCTCAGCCGCATCTTCATCGAATATACCAAAGAAAATCAGGTGGCCTTCGAGGACGGCATGCTCTTCAACATGGGGCAGCTGCTCTCCGTGCCCTTCGTGCTGCTCGGCGCGTTCTTCATCTGTCGTGGACTATGGCATCGCTCAAATCCTTAGCTAAAGACACCGCTATCTACGGTTTGTCCAGCATAGTGGGTCGTTTTCTCAACTACCTGCTCGTGCCGCTCTACACCCACTATATGCCGTCCACTTCGGGCGACTACGGCATCAGTACCAACGTCTATGCCTACGTGGCGCTCATTCTGGTGATCCTCACCTTCGGCATGGAGACGACGCTCTTCCGCTACGCCAACGACGAGCGCTGCCAGCCTGACACCGTCTTCTCCACGGGCTTCACGCTCATCGCTTCGCTTTCTGGTGTTTTTCTTCTCGGCGTCTTCTCCTTCATCGCTCCCATTGCGGACTATCTGGGCTACAGCGCACATCCGGAGTATCTCCTGATGATGGCAGTCGTAGTGGCGATGGATGCGCTGCAGGCGCTGCCTTTCTCCTTCCTGAGGTTCCAGAAGCGCGCCCTGCGCTTTGCTTCGCTCAAACTGCTCTTCATCGCCCTCAACATCGCCCTCAACCTCATCTGCTTCATGGGGCTCCATCTGACGTCGGTCTTCTACGTCTTCCTCATCAACCTCGTCTGCACCTCCTTCATCTCGCTGCTCTTCATCCCCGAGCTCTTTAAGATTCAGTGGTGCTTCGACGGCGCGCTCTTGAGGCGCATGCTCTCTTACTCCTGGCCCATCCTCGTGCTGGGCATTGCGGGCATTCTCAACCAGGTGGCCGACAAGATACTCTTCCCTCTGGTCTATCCCGATAAGGAGGCGGCCAACGTGCTCCTGGGCATCTACGGCGGCTGTGTCAAGATAGCCATGATTATGGCGATGATCACTCAGGCCTTTCGCTATGCCTACGAGCCGATGGTCTTCGCCGCCGCACGCGACAAGGACGCCAAGACGCTCTACGCTCTGGGCATGAAGTATTTTCTCATCTTCACCCTCCTGGCCTTCCTCTGCGTGGTGGGTTATCTCGACCTGCTCCAACTCATTGTGGGTAAAGGCTATCGTGGCGGCATGCAGGTGGTGCCCATCGTCATGATGGCCGAGATCATGATGGGCGTCTATTTCAACCTCTCCTTCTGGTACAAGCTCATCGACCGCACCATTTGGGGCGCCTGGTTCTCACTGGCGGGCTGCGCCGTGTTGGTGGCGGTCAACATCATCTTCATTCCGCGCTACAGCTACATGGCGTGCGCCTGGGGCGGCGTGGCCGGTTACGGCACGTCGATGGTGCTCTCCTATGTGGTTGGCCAGCGCAAGAATCCCATCGACTATCCCATGCGTTCCATCCTCTCTTACGTGGTGCTCACGGCGGCGCTCTATTTTCTGATGGATTCTGTGGCCACGCAGTGGGAGGTGCCTCGCCGTCTGGCCTTCAACACGGTGCTCATCATCCTCTTCTGCCTCTATATTTACGTGATTGACATTAAGAAAAAACATAAAACAACATCTAAGATATGAAATTTGCATTGATCGGTTACGGCAAGATGGGCCGTATGATAGAAGAGATCGCCCTTTCGCGCGGTCACGAGATTGTCTCCATCATCGACGTGGACAACCTTCAGGATTTCGACTCCGACGCCTTCCGCTCGGCCGATGTGGCCATTGAGTTCACGGCGCCTCAGGTGGCCTACGACAACTATCTGCGCGCTTTCGCTCAGGGTGTGAAGGTGGTGAGCGGCTCTACCGGCTGGCTCAAAGACCACGGCGACGACGTGCGCCGCATGTGTCAGCAGGAGGGCAAGACGCTCTTCTGGAGCAGCAACTTCTCTCTGGGCGTCACTGTCTTCCGTGCCGTCAACCGCTATCTGGCGCGCATCATGAACCAGTTCCCCGACTACTCGCCTTCGCTCTCCGAGACCCACCACGTCTACAAGCTCGATTACCCCTCCGGCACCGCCATCACGCTGGCCGAGGAGCTCATTGCCGAAGACGATGCTCTTGACGGCTGGTATGTGGGTGAGGCGCAGCTGGCCGACGGCACCGTCATCACCGGTGATCCCACTGGCCCTGAGAAGCTCCGCATCGAGGTCTTCCGCCGCGACGAGGTGCCCGGCATCCACAGCATTGCCTGGGAGAGCGACGCCGACACCATCACCATCACCCACGACGCCCACACGCGCCGGGGCTTCGCCCTGGGTGCAGTGCTGGCTGCTGAATACACCGCCACCCACGAGGGTCTGCTTACGATGAGCGACCTTTTTAAGTTCTGAGTCTCTAAAACATTCTTCCCGTTTCCGCTATGAAGAAAATCAAACCGGCCCTCACCTGGAAGGACAAGACCAAGTGTGCCGTCGTCATTTTGCTCTACCTGCTGTTTCTCGGCTGGGTGGAGGCCTGGTGGGGCATCGTCCTGGTGCCGTTCATCTTCGACGCCTACATCACGCGCCGCATCAACTGGGGCTGGTGGAAAGATCTCGAGAATCCCGTCTTTCGCACCGTTATGTCGTGGGTCGATGCCATCGTCTTCGCCCTGGTGGCCGTCTATTTCATCAACATTTATTTCTTTCAGAATTACACGATTCCCTCGTCGTCTCTGGAGAAGAGCCTGCTCGTGGGTGACTACCTCTTCGTCTCCAAGCTGAGCTACGGGCCCCGCGTGCCCCAAACCCCGCTCCACATGCCGCTGTGCCAGCACACGCTGCCCGGAGGCTTGGGCAAGAGCTACGTGGAGTGGCTGCGCTGGGACTACAAGCGCGTCACGCCCCGTCCCGTCAAGAGGGGCGACATCGTCGTGTTCAACTACCCTTCAGGAGACACCGTCCTCACCGATCTGCGCTACGCCGCCGCCGACTACACTATGATGTGCTATCTCTACGGCGAGCAGATGGCCGAACAGATTGCGGGCGACATCGAGCTCGACAGCCTTACGGCTTTCCAGCGCTGGCGCTTCTACGAGAGCTGCTACAGCCTCGGGCGGGAATATCTCTGGGGCAACCCCCAGGAGTTCGGCCAAGTGGATGCGCGCCCAGTGGACCGCCGCGAAAACTATGTGAAACGCTGCGTGGGCCTGCCCGGCGAGAAGTTCGAAATACGCGATTGCATCGTCTATATCAACGACAGCGCCACCCAGACGCCGCCCCACGTGCAGTTCAACTACAGCGTCGAGTGGCTGCGCCGCCCCGACAAGAGCGACCCTGTGGTGGCTAAGGCCGGCCTCTCCTATGAGGACCTCTACGGGCCCGGCAGCAATCCCGACAACGCTGCGCCCGAGACGATTCTGCCGCTCACGGAGGACGGACGCAAAGCGCTGGAGGCCCGTCCCGACCTGGTGGGCCGCATCGATTTCGTCCGCGATGAGCGCACCGACGAACTCTTCCCGCAGAACGGTCACTACGGCTGGACACGCGACAACTACGGTCCCGTCCTCATCCCCGCCAAAGGCCTCACCGTGGAGCTTACGTTGGACAACCTCGCCCTCTACGAGCGCTGCATCCGTGCCTACGAGGGTCACACGCTTGAGGTGAACGACGATGAGCAGATCCTCATCGACGGCCAGCCCGCAACGTCCTACACCTTCTCCATGGACTATTATTGGATGATGGGCGACAACCGTCACAACTCGGCCGACTCTCGCTATTGGGGTTTCGTGCCCGAGGACCATGTGGTGGGGAAACCCCTCTTCGTCTGGCTCTCTACGGACAAGGATCATCCCTTCCTCTTCGACCCCCGCCACTACCGGTGGAATCGCATGTTTCGCTCTGTCAAATCGCTGATTTGACCCATTGACCATTGACCATTGAACATCCGCCCGAGGTGAGCGCAATGACGAGCTCGCTTGATCATTGCCGAACCGAGTAGGATGTCTGTGGAACGAAGTTACACGAACATTGACCATTGAGTTTCACGTTGAGCAGGTTTCTTTTCCCGCGATAGATGTTGCGAAGGTGACGTCGTGGATAGAGCGTGTGGCCGGTGGCTACGGCAAGCGGGTGGGGGAGGTGCACTACATCTTCTGCAGCGACGAGCGCATCCTGGAGGTCAACCGCGAGTTTCTCCACCACGACTACTACACCGACCACATCGGCTTCGACTATTCGGTGGACGGCATCCTCTCGGGCGACCTCTTCCTCTCGCTGGACACCATACGCACTAATGCCGAGCAGCTGGGTGAAGCGTACGATCGCGAGCTGCATCGCGTCATCATCCACGGCATCCTCCACCTCATCGGCTTCAAGGACAAGACGCCCTCCGAGCGCCGCGAGATGGAGTCGGCCGAAGACGCTGCGCTGGAGATGCTCTAACGTTGAAAGACGGGAGACAGGGCCGGCGGAGTAACTTGTAGAAGTCGGTGATGCGGCTTCACCACTCTTCCCACGCATCGCGACTGCGGACGGTTTCGCGGGCATATCCGCTGCCGCCGCCGCTGTACGGGTCGTCAATGACCTCCTTCGTGGCCGTCCTATTGTTGTCCAGCGAGGGTTGCATCAGGTTTTCTTTTGCGCCGAGCACCACCACGGTGCAGGCGGGTGCCGTGTATGTCTTCTTCATGGCTTTCAGGATTTATTTAAGGGTTTGTCCGCTGAGTGTGTAGCGCACACCGCTTTTCACCACCACAATGCGGCCGTTGATGAGGTAGGTGCCGTCGGACAAGGCAGAGGATGCTGCGGCCGACGGAAGTGCGGCAACGGCGGTGGGGTCGTCCTCCTCATGGAAATAGAGGGCCGGACGGGCCTGGCTGCCGGGCAACGTCAGATAGCAGCGGTTGAGGCCCACCTTGTAGCCCTCGCCGTCGAGCTTGTAAAAGGCTGTGACACCCTCCTGACGCTGAAGCAGATACTCGCGACCGGTGTAAGGGATGTTCTGCACCTTATCGCTCACGTTGCCCGTCAGCAGACCTGAGCTGACCAACGTTTCGGAGCCCTCGCGGTTGCCCTTGAAGCAGGTGTTGGGATAGCGCTCGGGGGCAAAGAGGATGAGGGGGGTGTTGGCCGGCACGGGACTGACCTCCTCCAAG
>JAEEGJ010026739.1_pt1 | contig 11661 bp, 14 predicted proteins | sample 8958761 | NCBI WGS metagenome assembly JAEEGJ01 (sample SAMN16246546, study PRJNA631951) | gut metagenome | biome: gut microbiome; feature: rumen; material: RS-attached | host: Bos | place: Iran: Karaj | collected 2018-10
GCGCCCCACCGCCCCGTGGAATTGTATGATTATATAGAAAATGTGTATTAAACCTCCAGCATCTCGGCGACGGAGGCCTGCTTGCTGATTTTTTCTTTTACGCGGTCCATGCAGGCAAGAACATCTTCTTTTGGAATAGTGCAGAAAAGAGAAACCAGGTAGGTATCCAGCTGCTTGCCTTCTACCCGCTGCAGAATCTCGATAGCTTCTTCGTGAGACTTACCGGGCTTGTAGGAGCGGGCCATGGTGATTGCGGAGTAAGTGTCGGCAACGGAAATTATGCGGGCGGCAAAAGGAATCTTGTCACCGGGAATGCCGTGATAGCCTGCACCGTCTATTCGCTCGTGGTGATACATAATCCATTCCTTTATAAGTTCAAAGGATTTAAGCGGGCGGAGAATCTGCACGGAGATTTCCGGGTGACGGCGCATTACATTCCATTCATCAGGATTAAGGGCAGCAGGCTTATTCAGGATTGCTTCTGGAACACCAAGCTTTCCTACGTCATGAAAGAGAGCCGCATACTTAAGGTTTTCTTCGTTGATTCTGCGCTTAAAGCCTGCAGGAAGATTTTTGTAAATCAAAAGCGAAAGCTCCTGAACGTGAAGGCTGTGACCGTTAAGGTTTGGGTCGCGGGCTTCCACAATTCCAATCAGGGCTTCGGAAATAGAAAAGGCAGAAGTTCTGATTTCTTTTGTCAGGTTGAAAATCCAAAGCAGCACGGTCGTAACAAAAACCGCGCCGGCAAACAAAAGGATTCCCACCCAGACTGTCTGAACCTTTACAAAAAATATAATCAGATAAACTACACAAAAAAGCAGAACCATATCGAAAATCAGGAAGTCAAGAAACTGGCTTCTTCTGTTTTCCGTAACGTTATGCCTCTTTGCAAGGATAAAGCGGATATCAATTATCAGGTTGCAGATTTGTAAAACAAACCCCAGCAGAATCAGAGTCTGCCCTAAAATGAACATGGATAAATTCTAATACCAAAGTGCTAAAAGTCAAGTCAAACAAACGTCATGCTGAATTTATTTCAGCATCTTGTGAAAATAGATCCCTACCCCTTCGCAGCACAGCTGCTCGGAGACTCGCTAAAAATGCTCCACTGGAGCATTTTTACGGCTTTCAGCCGTCGCTCCCTAAGTTCAGGATGACAACTTTTCTTTTTCAGGATGACAACTTTTCGTTTGAAAATGACAAATCACCAGAAATACAGTATAATTAAAGAAATGAAGCCTCAATCAAATACCACAAAGGGTATCTTTTTTATCATCTGCTCGGCATTTTTCTTTGCGCTCATGGCCGTTTTTGTACGGCTGGCGGGAGATATTCACTTTGTGCAGAAGGCTTTTTTCAGAAACGCAGTTGCTTTTTTAATTGCCCTTGGCGGTACTATCCGCGACGCAAGACACAATGGCCGCGAGGCAATCCGGGTGCCTAAGGGAGCACCTCTTTATTTGTTTCTGAGGGCCTTTGCAGGTTCGGTTGGTGTATTTGGAAACTTTTACGCAATCGACCATATTCTTCTGGCAGACGCAGCAATCCTCAATAAAATGGCGCCTTTCTTTACAATCATTTTCTGTTTCATCATTCTTCGTGAGAAAATCAAACCGGTACCGCTTGCCTGCATTCTGGTTGCCTTCTGCGGTTCTATCCTGATTGTAAAACCTTCCTTCAACTTTACTCAGATGATCCCAACCCTTGCGGCTTTTATGGGTGGAGTTGGAGCAGGCCTCGCTTATGCAAGCATCAGAAAACTAAGCTACCTTAAGTGCAACGGAAAAATCATCATTCTCTTTTTCTCTGCCTTTTCGATGATGCTTTCTGTGCCTTACATGATTACAAGCTTTAATCCTATGACACTGCAGCAGACTATTATGCTTTTGTGCGCAGGTGCCTGTGCGGCCGGTGGTCAGTTCTCTATCACCGCTGCCTACTACCACGCCCCTGCCAGCAAGATTTCAATTTACGACTATTCACAGATTCTTTTCTCTACCCTTTTTGGTCTGGTCTTCTTTGGACAGTTCCCAGATTGGATGAGCCTTATCGGCTACATCATCATCATAAGCATGGCAATTGTAAATTACATTTACACCCACAGACATGCGGAGGCTGCTGAAGTTGAAGACACTTCAGAATCTGCTGAGTCTTCTCCTTTGCCCGCTCCCCAGGAAAGTAACTGATCTTATGACACAGATTCAGAAAATCCTTTACTATCGATATTACTTTAACTCTTCATAATACTTTTCAAATATTTTTATCAGAAGATTCTTTTCCTGCTCACTGACAGGTACTGGTTCATCTTGATTAAAACGAGCCCCTCTCTCTGACATGAATATAATGCAGAAGATAAGAATATACAGGTTCAAAACCTTTTTCTGAGTAGAATTCAGATTCATTTCTTCTTTCAGATATTCTGCATAATCCAGATCTGCCTGCATACTTAACAGAGCCATTGCCGTGAGCCCCAGAAAATAAACCTGATCTCCAAAAGTAATCCAGTCCAAATCAATTATTCCAGATAGTTTTCCTTCATGGATAAGCACGTTTTTTGTGGTTGCATCATCCAAAAAAGCTTCAGGTCTTATTGTTGAAAAGTAATCCGTAAAACCAGGAATCAGCTCACGAACTTTTGAAGCATATTCTGTAGAAAAAATCTTATTTTTCTTTATGCCATCTTCCGCTCTTTTAATATCATTTAATACAACTTCTTCCCAACTAGTGAATAAGTTTTCTTTATCCTCATAGGAATTAAGAGAACCGAAACCTTTGGCCATAGGAAGTTTTTTGATTTCTTTCTGATAACTGATAAGCTTTTTTGCAATGGCTTTCTTTTCATCTTTTGAAAGTGATTTATAAACAGGGCCCAGATCTTTTCCCGGAATAAATGTCATTACAAAATAATAAGGAGATGTCGAAGTATTTTCTGAAATTACTTTTGGAATCGGAATATCTAAATCTTTTATTTTATTCAACCAGTAAGTTGAACCCGAAATCAGATTATTATCATCTGAAATTTTTACCACATATTTTTCATTATTAATTAGAACTGTATAAACATATCCAGCTAGTCCAACATTATTTCTTATAATTTCTGTTGGCTGAGTATGAAAAACTTCATTACAAATTTTATTTACAATTTCTTCTGTCATATTTTTCCTATTCAATTATGGCTGCAGTCTTTATTCAAACTAAAATGATATATCCGGACACTTCCATCCATCTCTTCATAATCAATATTAAAGCCACACTTTTTTGTATAAAAGCTGACATTCTTCTCTTTATCTGCAGGAGTTACTAATTCGATTTTTTTCCAGTCTTTGTTCTGCTCTTTAATAAACTCAAGCAGTTTATGCCCGATTCCCTTTCGCTGATATTCTGGAATTACACAAAGAGCGCCAAGATAATAAAGACCATCATCTTTCTTCAAAACAGATATAGCCCCTACTGCAGCCAAGCCAACATAAGCGATATATTTTGAAGTCTCATTAATTGATTTAATCATATCGCTGACAGACTTGCCGTATCCAGGACATTGGCCATATATAACAAAATCTTCATAGAAGGCTTTGTTGTAAATATCAACAAGAAGCTCGGCATCTTCAGTTGTGGCTGCTTTTATCTCTAAATCCAAATTACAACTCCGTGTACTTTTTGCTGCTGCCGCGGGCTTTGTCCACCGGATATTTTTTTTCGTTCATATCCATCTTCATGTTTACAATTTCGTCTTCATTCAGACCGAGTACGTCTAAAAGGTCGCGGCAATAGACCAGGACGTCGGCAAGTTCTTCTTTTACGTGCTGAAGATCGTATTCTGTGTCGCTCCACTGAAAGCATTCGAGGAGTTCGTTTGCTTCAATCGAAATTGATTTTGCAAGATTTGCAGGACTGTGATACTGTCCCCAGTCACGGTCTGAAATAAATTTTCTGATTCTGTTTATAGTTGCTTCTGTCATTTTGTTTCCTCCCACTCGCTGCGCAAAATTGAATACCAGCACTGGTCAACAATGCCCTGATTATTTCTATCGGCACTGCGAAGAGTGCCTTCATATTTCATACCGCATTTTTTCATAACCATTCCCGAATGCGGATTGTTGGGATCGTGATAAGCACGAAGACTGTTTACTCCAACCTGCTCAAAGAAAAAATCAATCACTGCATGGAGAACTTCTGTCATAATTCCCTGATGCCACCATTTTCTGCCGAGCGCATAACCAAACTCAACAGCCTCAATTTCGTCCTTAGGAAGTCCGTGAATATTTCCAATAGGTTCGTCACCGTTTTCCTTGAGGATTATAGCCCAGACATAATAATCATTTTTTTCGTATAATGGGATCCAGCTGTCCAAAACCCACCTGCTCACTCCAACATCCTTATGAGTCGGCCATGTCATAAACTTTGTTACTTCCGGATCCGACGCCCAGTTTTTGAACATAGCAGGCGCATCATTAATTGTGAATCGTCGTAAAATAAGTCGTTCAGTTTCTATTTGGATTGTTCCTTTGTGATTCATTTTTGATTTCCTTCCAGCGCTTCCCACGAGTTATTTTTTAAAAATCCAGTAGCCGTTGAATGCAACTCCATCTTTTGCTAAAAGCAGCGCATCAGTTTTTTCAAAGCCAAACGCCTCTGCTGCGGCCTTACGTTCCACCGCATAAATCGGAACTTTAGTCACAACCTGTTTACAGTCAAACATTTCAAAAATCTGAAGAACAATAAGCGACATGATTTCTTTCAGTACATCAGCCCTCTCATAAGCACTTCCAACATCAAGTCTCAAAACTCCAGACTCATTGAAAGCATCTTCTGAAAGCCGCTTGAACGACTCAATGGTTCCAATTGCTTTACCACTAGCCTTCTCAATTATCGCCCAGCGCACAAACCACTTCTCGCGATAAGAATAAAGCCAGAAATCCATAGCCTTGTCCATGAGCTCTTTTGTGTGATAATAAAAATTGTCGCCGTCACAGTTGTCGCTGTTAAAAAAGGGAAGCGCATTTTTGTCGCCATAAACCTTAAGCAAATCTTCCGAATCAGATGTTTTTACAAAACGCAAAAGCCAGCGCTCATTTTCAAATCTCGGACATTCCTCGTAAACATTTTTCATTTTTCGCTCCTATACCTTACCAACACTTCCGTGTGCCCCGGTTCCTTCTCCGGGTTCTCGCTCAATACATTATACTCGAACTCTTCATATTCCGTAATCGCAAAACCAATTCTTGAGTTCTCTAGTAGCCCGTTAGTCTCAAGTAACTTTCTGTGCTTGTCTTTATCATAATTATGCTTATACCATTCCGGAAAATTCCCCTTTTTTCCAGCCCTTACAAAATCATAACGCAGCAAATCATAAATCAGATTTTTATCCAAGGCCCCGTCGAACTCGGAGAAGTTTTCTCCCATCACAAAATCATTAATCAACTCAAACCAATAAGCTTCTCTTCTAGCCTGCTCAAAAGCACCAACACCACGCCCATACTCAACCAGCGCACAGAAAAACTCCCACGGACTTACCATCCTGAAAACATAATTCATCGTGCACGCAAAACTACCCTTATTCCAGTAAGCGTCAGTGACAATCTCCATATCCTTCAAAAAGGCAATATCTCCGAACGACAAATACGGCGTAGAAAAAGTTTCGTAGGCCGGGCTTTCCATCCACTTCCAGCCGTTAGCCTCGGCAAACTTTTCCATCTCGGTGCCGCCAAGAATTTTCAGAAAACCAAGCTGCAAAGCATCCGGCCGCAAGTCCATTACAAAATTATAACTGTGACCAAAACTTTCCAGATCCTCATAAGGCAAACCTGCAATCAAATCCAGATGCTGATGAATCGTCCTCGGAATCCGGCGGATTTTTTTGGCAAGCGCTTCAACATTCGTAGAACGGTTTATAGCTGCCAGAGTTTTCTTATTTGCCGACTGAACGCCCATTTCAAACTGCATCATGCCTTCCGGGATTTGCTGCAAAAAGTCCAGTGCCTTGTCTGAAAGATACTCAGCTTCAATTTCAAAATGAAACATCGTCTTTCCATTGTGATGCCTCATAATATAATCCCAGATTCCAATGTAATGATTTTCATCCAGGTTATAGGTGCGGTCTACAAATTTTACAAGCTTGATATTATTGTCCAGAAAAATCTGAAGCTCACTGCATGCCCGCTCTAGACTCTTAAATCTAACCCGCTTGTCCACAGAAGAAAGACAATAAGAGCAGGAGAAAGGACAGCCCCTGCTCGACTCGTAATAATAAATCTTATGGTCTGGATCAAACTGTCCAGAAAGAATATCAGGATAAGGAAAAGGAATGTCATCAAGATTGTGAATTAAATCGCGGTTACCGGTAAAGGAAATCTCACTACCGGCATCACTGGTAGCTTCGGAATTCTTGCATTCCCCGACTCTGTAATATATGCCCTTTATATCTGGCAATTGCAAAAGCAGATTTTTTGGCTCGCCCCCGCTTTTAGAAATCATTTCGAGAAAAGTCTCTTCCCCTTCACCAAACATCACAAAGTCCAGAGCAGGAATATTTGTCAGATATTTTTTCGCACCATAACCAAACTCGGGGCCGCCAGCTCCCAGCACACACGAAGGTAAAATCTTTTTAATTTCCGGCAGCAGCTTGCAGACATAATCAGCATTCCAGATGTAAGTTGAAAAAAGAATCCAGTCTGCTTCAAAGCCCGCAATCCCACGCAGCACCTCACCCACCGGCTGATTTATCGTGTACTCTGCAATCTGGATTTCTGCACGGCCCACATCACGCAACATATCTCCACACCGTGCCTCCGCGTAATTCTTCAAATCACGAATAGCTAGGTTTGTGTGCATGTAGCTGGCATTTACCGAAACAAGAAGTATTTTCATTTTTTCCTTTTATTATTTATATCATACAATTGCTCTTTCTGCTCATTGTTTTGCAATTTTTTTTGTGCTATATTCTCTCTCATGAGTTTTCGTGATAAAAAAGTTTTTGGTTATCTACTGGCAGCTGCCTGCGTATTTTTCTGGGGCATCACTTTTGTATGTACAAAATATCTTCTCCGCGATTTTACTCCACTGGAAATTCTTTTTTATCGTTTTATTGCAGCTTACATAGGACTCTGGATTCTTCGTCCCCGCCTTGAAAAGATTGCAGCCCGAGATAACATTCTTTTTGCACTGGCCGGTTTTACAGGAGTAATCCTTTATCAGCTTTTCGAAAACATTGCCATCAATTATACAAATGCGTCTAACGTAAGTGTTATCGTAAGTATCTGTCCGCTTTTCACTGCAATCTTCAGCCAGATTTTTCTGAAAGAAAAACATCTTTCTTTGTGGTTTATTGTCGGCTTTGTACTTTCTATTACAGGAGTTACCCTTGTTTGTCTGAACGGAAACAGAACTCTGGAGTTTAATCCGAAGGGTGATTTTCTGGCGCTTTTTTCTGCAATCTGCTGGGGATTCTATTCCGTTGTGATTTCAATCATAAACAAAAAGAACTACGATCAGATTTGTGCTACAAGACGCATTTTCTTTTTTGCAGTTTTAATGATGATTCCTCTTATGATTTTTACAAAGCAGGATGGAATTCTGGAAAATGTGACAAGATTTAAAAATCCTCTGAATGATATTTACCTTCTTTTCCTTGGACTGATTGCAAGCGGATTCTGTTTCGCAGCCTGGAATAAGGCCTGCAAAACTGTGGGAACTGTAAAAGTAAGCTGCGGTCTTTACCTTATTCCAGTTGTTACAATCATCTTTGCTTTTATCGTACTCGGAGAAAAAATCACCCTGCTTGGTGGGCTCGGAGCCGCAATCACTATTGCAGGGCTTTTTGTTAGTGAACGCTAAATTATTTATTCAACCTTCTTCTTTCTGGACTGCAGCTTTTCGTTTATCTTCTTAGCTTCACTAAAATCAAGAAGATAAACCAGAACTGTTACAATGATATAAATCAGAACAAACATTATCTCCATAACGGCAAGTGATTTCAGATCTTTCTGGAACCAGCCGAGATTCAAACCGATAAAAACAAGAACAGAATTCAGAATCAAAAAATAAAGGATTTCACATAGAGCAAGCTGTCTGTTAGTCATATTCTTTTTGAAAAGGAAGATTCCAAAAGCAAGTCCGGAAACAATTCCAATAATCAAAACACCCCAGATATCTTTAAGGCCCATATAAAGATCCCCAGACGGGCTGAAGAATTTTCTAAAAATTGTAATCATAATAAAAATCATGGTTACAACTCGGGTACAGATATTAATCATTACGGAAAGCATTCCGTCATTATTTTCACTGTGTTTCATAAACCTAATAACTCCTTTAATGTGTTTAAGTAGTTTCTTGAAATTACAACCTTATATCCGTTTTCCAGATTTGCTTCAAAGCGGCCTCCGAATACCGGAGCAAGGCTGTCTATTTTATCCAGATTTACAATTACTGCTTTATTAGCCCGAAAGAAAACGCTGGCAGGAAGCTCTTCTTCAAGTTGATAAAGTTTTGATTTAGTCTCATAAACGCAATCTTTTGTATAAGCAAATACCTTATCATCTACAGACTCAAAATAGAAAATTTCTTCCGGTTCAACAAAAACAATTTTCGAATCCTTGTAAAAATTCATTTTGCCTTTGCCGCTTTTAAACTGATTGATAAGCTTTGTCAAACTTTCATCAAGATAGTCGCACTTAACAATTAACTCGTCTTCTTCATCAGTCTTTTTCTCAAGAATGGTTACTTTCATTTTTTACCTCAAAAGGCCTCAGAGACCTATTGATATTGTACCATCTTTTGAGCTTCTTGCAAGGCAAGAATTGCCTGCGCTTCTTTTCCGAAAACCTGTTCCGGAACTGAAGCACTTACAGAGGCCCGATTCAGCAGTAAGTCCTAAGGAAATTGCTTCTAAAATCATATTCGCTCCTATGTTTTGCATGATAAATCAGGACTTTTCTACCCGCAATATAGTTTTTGGTAAGATGCAGAAAGCCTATGGTATGATGCAAAATGAGAGGTGTAAAATTTTTATTCATTTACGAAAAAAGAGTGATTTGATAATATTAGCTCAAATGAAAAGAGTAATTACAATCATTAATAAAGAAGAAGCTTATACTTATGATGAATTAGATTTCCTGGAAAAAGAACTTTTACCGCTTGTATCAGTCAACGGACAGAAGGTGGCTGCTGGTCAGGTTATTAGCAGTCTGAAAGCAAGCCTTGAGAACCAGAAAAATTCCGCCGCTATTTTTTTTATGCCGCAGAATACCTTCAATATTTTTTCTTTAATTCAGGGAGACAATTCCATCTGTAAAATCGAAAAAGAAAATATTGAAGCTTTGTATAATACTTTTGCTTTGATTGATAATTTTGAAAAGCATCCGATTTACACGCATCTCCAGAAAAAAATAAAGACTCTAAATGAATATCTTCAGCAGGGAAATGCCGTTACTCCAACAGTGATTACTGCAGATAATTTTTCTGAGATGGAAATTGAATAAAAATAAATCTGTATAAATATGACATCGACATGTCATATTTTCATGCTATAATATTTACATGCAGATTGATCAGTTATTTGAGTTTGTATATATCCTGATTGATAAAAAGCAGGTAACCGCTAAAGAAATGTCGGAACACTTTGGAGTTTCGATTCGTACAATTCACCGCTGGATAGATGCCTTATCTGTTTCCGGTGTTCCAATTTATTCACAGAAAGGACGTGGCGGTGGAATTGCTATTTCCGATAATTATGCTTTGGATAAAACTCTTCTTTCTGAAGATGAACGGCTTGCCATTGTCTCCAGTGTAAAGGCGCTGGAAAGTTTGAGTGGTAATCCTGCTTCTCTTGTAAATGCAAACTTTAAAGCCGCAGAAAAGCTCTCCCATATTGTTCAAAGTGATACAGACTGGCTGGAGGTTGATTTTTCCCCCTGGAGTCCGGAAGGCTCTGAAGTTAGGAATCTCTTTGGAACTTTGCGTGATTCAATTTTGAAAAAGCGCCAGATAAGTTTTGATTATTTTACAGGTGACGGCAGAAGCGAAAAACGAATGGTTCATCCCTGGAAGCTGATTTTCCGTAGCCAGTCCTGGTACCTCCATGGCTGGTGTAGTTCCCGAAAAGCCGGGCGCTTCTTTAAACTCACCAGGATGCGAAATCTTATAATGACATCAAAAGAAGCAAACATCTCCATAAATATCGCAGATTCCAGACCTGCTCAAACACCGGAGTATTCTGCTCCTCTCATTCAAATTAAGGCGAAAATCACACAGGAAAAAGTTTCTTATCTTATGGATTCTTTCATTTGTTCTGAAATTAAAGCCCAGAAAAATGGCTGGGTCAATGTCACCTTTACCGCACCTGATACTCCCTGGCTTTGTGAAATACTTTTGAGTTTTGGTCCACAGATAAAGATTCAAAGCCCAGCCCGCCTGAAAAATAAAATTGCAGAAATGGCAGAAAAGATTTCACAGTTATATAAATAAATATGACATTCTGCTGTCATATTTTATGTGATATTCTGAATGCATGAATAATCGACCGCCATTTGAAGAAATCAAAAGCTTTGAAAAATTCTCAAAATATTATTGGTATCGTGAGGAACTGCAGAAAATCTGCCGCTCACTTGGGATAGACGCCAGTGGCATGAAGGCAGAACTTAACCACAATATCGAAGAATATTTTAAGGGAAATATTATCCATACAAAGGGGGCGAGCTGCCGCACTAGGGCCACAAAGAACTCCCCTAAATCAACCACTTCCGCTCCCTTCTCCCTGCAAACCAGTCTTCTCGAATGCAACTTCTGCTTCAGCCAGCGCTTCCGCGATTTCTTTTCTAAAGAAACAGGAATCAAAAACTTTAAATTCAATGTAGACATGGTTGCCACAGCTCGAAAGGTAAAAGAAACAAAAGACTCTTCCTTTACCCTAGGCGACCTTCTGGACATCTACTATGGAAAAAAGACTTACGCAAAATACAACAAAATCTCTTTGCAATGGAACAAGTTTGTTCAGGACTTTTGCGCTGACCCGGCAAATGCTCATATCCCGAACAAACTCAAAGCAGCCGCAAAGCTCTGGAAAATAGTCCGCGAATCAACCAGAGAAAAAATCTATACTCACGACTTACTTAATGAACTGAATATTTTATAAATCATAAAAGATTCTACCTTCATTTTCGCTTCGCTCTGCATGCAGTTTTACATCAGTAACTTTTTCCAGAAAAGCCTTGTCATGACTCACAACAATAAGTGCACAGGAAAGCGAAGCCAGTGCATTTTCCAGAGCAAGCACACTTGTTATATCCATATGATTCGTTGGTTCATCCAGAATCAAAAGAGAAAGAGGTTTCTCTACCGCCAGAGAAATCATAAGCTTTCTAAGTTCGCCGGGACTAACAGAGCCCTGCTGCAGATTTTCCGGTTCACTTCCGAGACGGTATAAAGTCGAAAGAACCGCTCCTCTTTCCGCATCTTCAAGCTCATTGAAGTCAGAAAGAATTTGATTCTTTAAGTCTTCGGAAATCTCCTGGGGCAGATACATAACTTCTTTCGTTCTGCCGGATTTTTCAAGCTCACTAATCAAGTGTTTTATAAAAAGACTTTTCCCGGTCCCGTTCTGCCCGGTCAAGGCAATTTTTGAATCAGGATTAATTACAATCCGAGGAATGTGAAGCTTATAAGAAG
>JAEEGJ010026742.1_pt1 | contig 11661 bp, 8 predicted proteins | sample 8958761 | NCBI WGS metagenome assembly JAEEGJ01 (sample SAMN16246546, study PRJNA631951) | gut metagenome | biome: gut microbiome; feature: rumen; material: RS-attached | host: Bos | place: Iran: Karaj | collected 2018-10
GCGCCGGCCAGCAACAGGCTCCTGTCGATGACCTCCCTGTACAGTCCGGCCAGGAAGTCTGCGGATCTGAGCATATTGAGGGTATGCATCAGGAGGCCGGAACGGAATGCGTGATGCACGCTCTTGGCCGCCGGGATCGTAAGAAACGAATCCAGGTGCCGCTCCAGCACGGTCTGACAGAGCGACCTGTATTCCCCGTCTTCTATGGAGGCTAGGATCTCCCTTACCTCATTAAGCGCCGATTCGGTATCTATCGGGGCGGAAGGGACCAGAGCCGCGATATCATAATGATCCCCTTCCTGCGCCGGACGGATCCGGTGGATGATGAACTGCAAAGATCCGTTATACTCGGTGACTTCGCCCCGGATGAGCATGACCTTGCCGCTGTCCTCCCCGGTCAGGGGACCGGAATAGTTCCAGATCTTCGAGTCCAGTTCCCCCGTCGCATCCTGGATCCTGGCGCTGAGGAACGGGCTTCCGTTCGACGAGGTCTTGCAGCGGATGTCCTTAAGGATATAGAAGCCCTGGAGCTGCTGTCCAGGAACCATGTCTGCAATGCGGATGTTCTGCTCCATAACGATTCCTTCCCCTGTTTCTTTTAAGCAGTCGTTCCGAATATTGTCTCTTCAAGGCAAGTATAGTGCATCTTTCGCTGTAAATAAAGAGGCAAAGGACGGCCTTTTTTCAAAGTCTGTCCTCAATTGTGATTGAGCGGCGAAGAAAAAAGTGGTAGAATCATTCAACAAGTAAATGTGAGAGTAATCACGGTGCCAAACCCGAAGAAGCTCAGCAGCGATGAGCTGTGTACGGCGCGGTGTCCAGACCGGATGGCAATGCATACACCGGAAACACCCTGATGGACAAGATCATCGACGCGAATATACCGCCCCAGGAATAGCCGCCAGAAGCCGGCATCCGGGAAAAGGACATCCAGAAGACACAGAACGACGCCGAGGCGGAAATGAAGGAAGAACAGCGATCCGAGCAGCAGGTCTTGCCGTAAAGCTGCCCCTTCGTGAGTCCCCCGCAGCGCAGAAGGCCGGGGCGGATAGACGCAGGCACAAATGATCTGAAAAACATAGGAGGTCAAATATGAAAATCGCAGTTGCATATGAGGACGGAACGGTATTCCAGCACTTCGGTCATACGGAGCAGTTCAAGGTCTATGAGATCGCAGACGGCAAAACGGTCTCTTCCGGGCTGCTCAGCGCAGACGGGACCGGGCATGAAGCGCTGGCAGGATTTCTGAAGGAGCGCGGCATCGACGTGCTGATCTGCGGCGGCATCGGCAGCGGCGCAGAGGCGGCGCTGCGGCAGCAGGGAATCGAGCTCTTCGCCGGCGCCTCCGGAGACGCCGACGAGGCGGTTGCGGCTTATCTCCGGGGAGAACTGGTGAATACCGGCGTGAACTGCGACCACCACGATGAAGAACACGCCTGCGGCGGCGACGATGAGGACTGCGGCGGATGTGGAGGCTGCGGCGGCGGATGCGGTGGCTGCCGGGGCTGCGGCCCGACGATCGAGGGCAAGAATGTGGGCAAGACCTGCCGGGCGCACTACACCGGCACCTTCAACGACGGCACGGTGTTCGACTCCTCTTATGTCCGGGGCGAGCCGCTTGAGTTCGTCTGCGGCGCCGGCATGATGATCCGGGGCTTTGACGCCGCTGTCGCAAATATGGACGCAGGTCAGACGCTGCAGGTACACCTTATGCCCTCGGAAGCCTACGGAGAGGCCGATCCCGAAGCGGTCCTCACCGTGGAGATCTCCGACGTCCCCGGCGCGGAAGAAGTTTCGGTGGGCGACCGGGTGTATCTGCAGAACAGCTATGGGCAGCAGCAGATCGTCAGGGTCACTGCAAAGGATGAGAAGACGATCACCTTCGACGCCAACCACGAGATGGCCGGGAAGGAATTGAATTTCACCATCGAGCTGGTGGAGGTCCTGGACTGAGGCAGGCGCTGAGTCGTCTCAAAAAGCAAGGGTTTCTGAAAAGACCCTTCCGGGCTTTTCCACCTGCTATGGGCTTCACGACCATTTTTTCTCGGATCCGTCGGTTTTCGCGGGAAAACCGGACATTATTCAGCAGCCATACGGTAAACGGATTTTATGAAAGGAGCGAGAATCATGGCTATTGTATTCGAGGACCATTCCGAATGGGTGAAGAAGGGCAAGCTGGTCACATTCCGGATCGCCATGGATCCCATCCCGGACAGGCGCATGCGCACCATCCGCGTATGGACCCCGGAAAGCTACGACGGCGTAAAGCGCTTCCCCGTGCTGTACCTCCACGACGGGCAGGTGGCGTTCCCCGAAAAGGCTTCGCCCGGCATGGGCAGCTGGGACTGCGACAAACACATCAGCGAGCTGGAGCCGGAATGTCAGTGCATGGTCGTGGCCATCGACACCTCCGACGACCGGAGCAACGAGCTGCTGCCGCCCCTGAAGCCCAATCTGAATTTCGGGGGCCCCCGCCGCCCCGATGCGCCGAAGCCCAACCCCCTGGGCGGCTACTACGCAGATTTTGTCAAAAACACGCTGAAACCCATCATCGACGCGAACTTCATGACCCTGCCGGACGCGGCCCACACCGCCGTCGGCGGCGCCAGCATGGGCGGCCTGGAATCCCTCTACATGACCTTCAAGGATCCCGACGTGTTCGGGCGGAGCCTGGACCTGTCCTGCGGCCTGGGTCTCCTGGAGGCGGAGGACTATCTGGCGAGGATCGACGCCTACGATCCGGCGAAGCTGGAAAACGCGCGCTTCTATCTGTACTCCGGAGATCAGGGCATTGAAGTCCTTGTATTCGACTACCTGATCGACGTCTACCGCCACATGAAGAATTCCCTGAAGCTGACGAACCGGCAGCTCTGCCTGATCATCGACAGCCGGGAATCCCACTGGGGCACCTCCTGGGGCAAGTATCTCAATCCAGGCCTCCGTTTCCTCTTCAAGGAGGACAACGGCGTGGAGACGCCCGCCTTCGGCATGCCGCGCCCCAGGAAAGACTGACCGGCTGCGGCAAAGCGGCTGTTTCCATCCGCACTTATCATCGGAACGCAAATATCGTTGCGCAATCTTAGAGCCTCCCAGCAGCAGGCCGCATCATGACAAATGATGCGGCCTCGCCTTGTTTCATCCGTTCATCCATGCGCCGGTCTCTCCGGGGCAAGCCGGGCAGGCACTGCCCAGCCGCTGGATTTTCCTTTTTTACAAAATACCGGTCTGCGTGTAACGTTTATGTTCGCTTGGTCCGTTTATACTGAGGAAAAGCAAACCGAAAATCCTATGTACCTGCGCTTGTGCAGGAGACGCCGGTGAGTCTCTTCGGCAGGCTGCCGCAGTCTCCGCCGGATACGCAGGCAAGGAAAGGAAGAGAAATATGCCAAAGATCGAAACGGTACGCCAGCTGGCCAAGGAGCCGGATCTCATCCGCACCCTGCAGGAACGGGAACCCGGCAAGAGCTGGTTCGACAGCAAAACCTTGCAGTTCACCGACGTGTTTACGGAGGTCGATCAGAAATACGCCCCGAACTATAAGCGGGAAAACACCGCCCGGGCCAAGGAGACCATAGAAAACGCATGCGAGCTGCTGAACGATTACGGCGGGGACCTGGTGGAGAACGACAACACCGTTGAACAACGTATACTGAAGCTGGAGGACAAGGCGGGCGCCCTGCAGGAAAAGCTGCAAAGCGCAAACAAGGCGGAGCGGGAGGCGGCCCTGAAGGAGTCCCGCCAGGTGCTGGGAGAATACATCAAGCTGAGCGTGACCGACAAGGAAAAGTTATACGACGACGTACCCTGGAAGTCCGCAAACGCGGCGGCCAAAAGTGGGGAAAAAGCCCCCGTCATCCGGAAGATCACCGCAGAGCCCGAGGACGCGGAAACCATTATGGAGGCGGTGAGCGAAAGGAATCTGGGAGCGCTCAGCCAGTTCCTGCATGACAAGAAGAAGGAAGGCGCCATCCGGGAAGCCGACCTCAGCCCGGAGCGCCCGCAGCAGGAGGAGCGGGAGAGGGTAAGCGATCCCTACGAGATGGGCATGGACAGGGACGACGATCTGATCATTTAGGCGGCCCGGGCTCATGGAGCCGATTCTCCTGGGCTCTCCGGGATACGCAGCAGCAAAACCGCCCCGAGCCTGCGAGACGGTCCCATCGACTCTCATCAGAGCCAAAGAGGAGTCTTGAGACCGCGTCGCACAACCGTTCAACTCCCTCCCTGCGGCATAGGGTCTCAGGCATATACTTCCCCATCGGAAGCACCGAGGCCCGCACGGGCGGCGGAGACCGGATCCCCATGGACACCGCGGCAGTGATCGTCAGCGACCGGACGTATGCCCCTGTCCGCTATCTGGCAGAATTCTTCGGCTACGACGTCGGCTGGGACGGCGCTTCAAGAACGGTCCTGATCGGCTGACCCGCCGCTTGTTACACAATTGTAAGGTCATTTATACCCCAGGTATATTTACAGAGGCCCTATGGGGTGGTATAGTATCGCAGAAATTCAGGGCAAAGCCCGGAAAGGAAAGAGATATGCTGATCGTTCGCTTTTTTTCACGCAAAGGCAATATGGAACAGCACATGCCGAGCAGTTTTCGCGCGGATTCTCTTTCTGCACGCTCATATAAGGCAGAGCAGGACGTCTGTATGGTCTCGTAGTACCCGGCAGACCGGATGATCCATGCCGCTTGTCTTGTATGAGGCAAGCGGCATTTTTGCACCCATCGGAGGATCGGCCCCTCTTTCCGGCACTCTCCTTCTCTCCCCTGCCGGAGCCCGATCCGCTCCGAAACCGTCTCCGCACATGCATCAGACTGAATGGGCGAGCCGGCCCATGCGCAGACGATGAAAGGGCCTCGGGCCGATCCGGCGCTCCCGCTCTGTCTTTTTCGATGTCGAGCCGCTCCGACGCATAGGAAAGCGAACGGCGGCATATCTGAGTCTTAATTCATTAGGAGGTGATAATCCAAGCTATGACAGCAATACTCCATCTCGGCATCCTTTTCTTAGCAAAGATCCTGGACAATGCCCTCGGTACTTCAAAGACGATCCTGATCCAGCACGGGAAATGCATCCTGGCGGGTGTGACCCTGGCAGTATCCAACTATATCGGGTATCGCGTGACAAAGCAGGTGGTGACGGCGGACGGCAGCCTGGCTATGATCGCCGTTTCCGTCGCCAGCGGCTTCGGCTGCTGCCTTGCGATGGCCGTCAACAAGAAGCTCTCCAAAGACAGGCTCTATGTGAATATCCTGATGTCGGACAACAAGGAGGCCATGCAGGCGCTCAGGGATTTTCTTGCCGCAAATCACATCACCAACGTAGCTGCCGACAGCTATACGCGGGACTGGAACACCAAGACGATCACCGTGACCGCTTATGCACAGACCAAAGCGGAGAGCGAGCTCATCAACTCGTATATCAGCCGAAGCCCGCAGAAGATCAAGCGCGTCGTTCAGAAGTAACAGATACGCTGCTTCTTTTCGCAGACAGATTCCGGGCTTTCGGGGCCGCTTTTGCTTTGACACGGTTATTCGCTCATGATATACTGAATCATAATATTCTTTGTCAGCACGCGATGAGCGGGAAAGGAGAAATCATATGTTCAGAACAGCGTATACGAAACTGACGCCCGAGTACATTCAGAAAAAGCTGGCGGGCGCGCCTGCGCCGATCCAGGCGGGGGCCGGTCCCAAGCTGGCGGGAACTTCTCTCACCATCGTAACGGACAAGGGGCCCAGGCTGGACTATCGTTTCCGGAAGGGCAAGCTGCAGCTTTCCATCGACGGAGGCGCACCCACGGAGACTGCATATGGGGCTTCCGAGCTGCGCGGCCTGCTTCTGGTCAGCTGCCTCCTGCCTGAGAGCGGGACCTCCTTCCATCTGATCCTGGACCGGAAAACCGGGCTGGCCACCGTATTCGAGGTGTGGTTCAGCGACCCGGCCTGCCCGGAAGCCCGGGAATCCCGGCGGGAAGTCTACTTCGGCTACGCCGCCGGAAAGGGCAAGGCGCCGACAGCCCGGCACGGCTTTACCAACCGCTTTGAAAACAAGGGCATCGTCTGGACGGACGACTGCGGGGAAAAGCTGCTGATCGTCTCCAATTCCTGCTATTACTCCACCATGGTGCAGCTCACCGCGCCGGACGGCGGCATCACCGTCGCCTTCCCTTCCGACTACATCAAGATCAACGACGAGCAGTTCATCTATGCCAGGAACGAGGCGGAGTTCTCCGGCACCTTCGTTCTGGCTGCCATCGACCTCTTCCGCATGGAGGAAGTGGGCGCGCGCCTGGGCTTTGACGAAAAGGACGCTCTGGACTGGCGCATCTTCTCCGCCAAGGGCGAGATGGCCGGTCAGCTGGCCACCTTCAGCAAGTTCACGGACTACGGCGGCAAGACGAATCCGGAAGTCTTCCCCCAGGCGGTCAAGGAGGGCGAGGGATTAAAGAAGGGCGACCGGGGGATCTACCGGGTCCACGGCCAGTATCCCGACATCACGGAAGCGGAGGCCAAAAACGCGGGGAAAAAGCCCCACGCCTTCCCCATCGTGGATGAGACCATCATGCCCTCCGGCAACTCCATGCCGGACAGCCACTACCTCATCGGCAGGGAGATCACCCTGCGCATGGACAACGGACCGGCCTGGCAGTACCAGTTCACCGGGCTCAGCACCCTGCGCTGGCGGGAGGTGGGCAAGCGCGCCTGGCACGACGAGACCTACAAATCCTTTGAGCCGGACGAGGACCTCATCATGTTCGCCCATGTGCAGACCGGCTCGGACTACGGCCGGGGCATCACCGCCGCCGTGGACTTCCGCAACGGCCTGGCCACCGTGTTCCACTCCAAGATCGGCAACGGCTACGCCAACCGGGAAGTGGGCTACGATCTGTACTTCGGCGTGATGGAGGCAGAGGGGATCACGCCCCCCGAGCGGCTGCGCCACACCCGCACCACGGACCTGGTGGGCCAGGCCTTCACCTGGAACTACTCCGGCGGTGAGAACGGGCTCACCTCCATGCATGTCTACACCTCTCCCTGGGCCTATTCCTGGACGATCTATCTGGACGATCAGAACGGCGGCATGGTGTGGTCCTCCCCCTGCGAATACGTGAAGCTCCGCAGCGACTGCTACATCATGAGCTGGGTGGAGGAGACCTCTGCCGGCGGCCAGGGCACGGTGCTGATGAACCTGCGCACCATGCATGACTGCGGCATCTTCTACGGCCTCGGCTTCGGGGAGGCCAAGATGACCAGCATGTCCTCCATCGGCGCCTTCGGCCGGAACGCGGGGAAGCTGGATATTCTGAAATACTATACGCCCTGACAGGCATGGAAAATCGTGAAGGGGGACGGAGATCCCCCTTCACGTCATATCCCTGCAAAATCACAGAGAAAGGCTGGAAAAATGAGCAGATTTGCCGCCCTTGAATCAAGAACGCCCTGCTGGGACACGCCGGTCATGATCGAGGCGCACATCAACGGCGTGCGCTCCAAGATGTATAATCCCAACATCCCCACCGAGTACGGGGAGATCACGGCAGAGGCCATCCGCTGCTGGGAAGCCGGCGCGACGGCCATCCATGCCCATAACACGAACATCGCCCTTCACGGAAGAGAGGCCGCGGACGACTATCTGAGATCCTGGAAGCCCGTGCTGGAAAAATACCCGGACGTCTTCTGGTATTCCACGGGCTCCGCCCTGGACCCCTTCGATCCGAAGGCATGCGGGCTGGAGCATGCGGAGTTCCTCGCCCGAGAAGCGAACATGGAGGTCTGCGTCGTGGACCCCGGCTCGGTCAATCTGGTCCTCGCTTCCGACGAAAAGGGAGACCTGAGCGGGATCCCCTACAACAACGACAACGCCGTTATCAACCGGCAGGTGGCCTTATGCCAGCGGAATCAGCTCGGCTGCGTCTGGGGCGTGTATGAGACGGGATACCTCCGCACCGCGCTGCATTACGCTAAGCACGGCAGATCCCCCAAGGGTTCCACGATCGACTTGTATTTCAGCGGGGACTACGGCCTTACCGCCATGCAGCCCGTCAACACCGCCGGCGCGCCTCCGACGGTGGAAAGCCTGTACTACTATCTGGATATCCTGGAGCGTTCGGAAGTGAAGCTCCCCTGGTTCATCTCCGTATGGGGCGCAGGCAGCCAGCTTGAGGGAGAGCATTATGAGCTGCTTCGGCGTGCCATCGAATTGGGCGGGCATATCAAGACCGGGCTTGAAATGCATTTCGATCCCCATGATAAGCCCGGGAATCTGGACCTGATCCGGCAGGTCCGGGACATCGCGCGGGATGTGGGGCGGCCCATCGCGTCCCAGGCCGAAGCGCGAAAGCTCTACGGCCTGGCATAGGGGTCCTTTTGTCCGCCGGAAACCGCAGCGGGAGCCGCCCGCCCCCGGGCTCCGGGGGGATGGCTTTACAAACACAGACGACAGACCCTGCCGGCTTTGACTGTCCGGCAGGGTTTTTTGCCTGCAGGCATGATCAGCCCCGCGATCTCCCGAATAGGGTTGCATCGGCCATTTCATTTGTATATAATTCATTTTGGAGAAATAGAAACTGTACGGGGTGACGCCGAAGGGCGCGCCCCTTCGCCCCGGTCCCGCAGACGGATCGGCAGACTGCAAAGAAGGAGTGAGACAGGGATGTATCCGTTCAAAGCCATTACCCCGCGCATCCAGCGCCAGCGGGAAGCCATCCGCAACCGCGTGATCCGGCTGGACTCCGAGCATGCCATGCTCGCCACGGAGGCCCGCAAGAAGGACATGAACACCATTCCCATCATCCAGAGTGCCCGCCAGCTCCAGTATTTGGCCGAGAACCTGACGCTGCGGGTGGAGGACGACGACGTTCTCGTGGGCAACCGCGGGCGCTATATGAGCAGTCATCCCCATCATCCCGAAGCCAGCGAGGGCCTGGGCTTCATCATCGAAGGCATCGACAAGGGCGAGTGGACCCTGCAGGAGGACGGCCTGTACCACAATCCCGAAACCGAAGACCTGCGGCTCTGCGCCTCTCCCGAGGATGTGGAGAACATCCGCAGCATACAGGATTTCTGGAAGGGCCGCACCTTTGACTGCTGCGGCGACGGCTGGGCCCCGGAAGGGCTGGAAGAGCTCAAGCAGCTGGGCGCTACCAAGCACAGCATCTTCATGAAGCACCTGATCGGCTGCCGCCCCGGGCACCTGATCGCCGGACACCACAAGATCATCAACGTGGGCTACGGCGCCATCCGGAAGCAGGCGCAGGACTGGCTGGACGCCCATTACGGCAACATCATGGGGGACGACTCCCGGAAGTATCTGTTCTACTCCGCCGTGGTCATGAACTGCGACGCCTGCACCACCTACATCCGCCGCTACGGCGACGCGGTGCTGGAAAAGGCCAAGACATGCGCCGACCCCGCCCGCAAAGCGGAGCTGGAGAAGATGGCCGACGGTCTGTACTGGATCTCCGTAAATCCGGCCCGCACCTTCTGGGAAGCCTGCCAGGCATCCCTGATGTATACGCTGCTGATGTACGCCAACAACTGTGTGGCCTTTTCCATCGGGCGGTTCGACCAGTTCACCTATGCCCAGTATAAGCACGACATTGAAAGCGGCCTTCTCACCGAGGACCAGGCCCAGGAGATCGTGGACGCCTATTTCCTGAAGGTCAACAATCTCTATGCGGGCGGCCCCCAGCTCCTCGTCCACATGATCGGCGCCAACAGCTATCAGCACACCACCATCGGCGGGCAGAACGCCGACGGGACGGACGCCACCAATCCCATCAGCTACATGGTGCTGGAATCCATCGCCCGCCTGAAGCTCCACGACCCCACCATCTCCATGCGGGTGTGCAAGACTACGCCCAAGGAGCTGTGGGAGCTGGCCATCGAGACCACGAAGCTGGTGGGCGGCCTGCCCCTGTTCCAGAACGACGACGTGATCATCCCCGGCCTCATGCGGGAGAACGGCTACACCCTGGAGGACGCCAGGCAGTATGCCATACTGGGCTGCCAGGAGATCGTGGGACCCGGCATGGAGTATCCCTGCTCCAACGGCAACACGGCCCCCTATTCCAGCCTGAACTACGGCGTCGTATTCGACATGGCCATCAACGACGGCCGCAACCCCTTCAACGGCGCCCAGAGCCGCCTGCACACCGGCTTCCTGTATGAGATGAACTCCATCGAGGAGGTCCGGGAGGCCATGAAGAAGATGGTGGATTATCTCATGACCCTCCAGGTCTCCATCGACAACTACACGGATCTTTTGCAGCAGTACCACGGCACGGAGGTGCTCATCTCCATCAGCATGGAGGGCTGCATGGAGTCCGGCAAGGACTGCACCTGGGGCGGCTGCAAATACAATTCCTACGGCGGCACGGCCACGGGCCTTGCCACCATCGCAGACAGCCTGACCGCCATCAAGTACATGTGCTTCGACAAGAAGCGCTGCACCACCCGGGAGCTTTACGACGCGGTGATGGCCAACTGGGAGGGCTATGAAGTCCTGCGCCAGCAGATCATCAACGAGGTCCCCCACTACGGCAACGCCGATCCCTATGCGGACATGGAAATGAAGTGGATCGCCGACACCTATTACAATGCCTGCAAGCTGTGTTACAGCACCCGCACCGACAACTACAAGGCGGGCATGTACGGCGCTTCCGACCACGTCACCCAGGGCTACACCACCTGGGCCACGCCCGACGGGCGGAAGACGGGCCAGCCCATCGCAGACGCGGCTTCCCCGGTGCAGGGCCGCGACCGGAACGGCCCCACGGCGGTGTTCGAATCCTCCGTATGCTACGACCACACCAAGTATATGGACGGGCTTGCGGTGAACCTGAAGATCCATCCCTCGGCCCTCAACGGCGAGGACAGCTCCGAAAAGCTGCGGGAGATGACCTACGCCTACTTTGCCAGCGGCGGCATGGAGGTGCAGTACAACGTGGTCTCCGCCGACGTGCTGCGCGCGGCCCAGAAGGCGCCGAAGGAATACAAGGACCTGATCGTGCGGATCGCGGGTTACAGCGCCTACTTTGTGGAGCTTAGCACGGACTGTCAGAATGACCTGATCTCCCGGACGGAGAACAACCTGTAACAGAAGCACTGAGCCGGGAACGGCTCAGCAAGTGAAAAAGACGCGACGGGCAGAGGATCCTCTGCCCGTCGTTTGCTTATCCGTTCTTTTTGGAAGCCTTTTTCTTTTTGTCTTTCTTTTTCTTGTCCTTGGCCGGTTTCGGAACGTAGTCCTCCGGAAGCTCCTTCAGCAGTTCTTCCCGATATTTCGCAAAGGCGGCCAGCCGTTCCTCCGTCACTTCCGGATACTGCGGGTCCATATCCTTCAGCGTGGCCAGAATGATCTCGGAAACCACATAGCGCATATACCACTTGTGGTCAGCCGGGACGACATACCAGGGGCAGTGCTCCGTGGATGTGGCGTTGATCGCGCTTTCAAAGGCTTCCTGGTAGGCGTCCCAATAGGCCCGCTCCTCAAAGTCGCTGCCGCTGAATTTCCAGTTTTTCTCCGGTTCTTCGATGCGGGACAGGAAGCGCTTGGCCTGCTCCTCCTTGGACACATTGAGGAAGATCTTCACGGTGCGCACATTGTTTCTGTAAAGATACTCCTCAAAGTTCCGGATGTCCTCGTACCGGTG
>JAEEGJ010026743.1_pt1 | contig 11661 bp, 10 predicted proteins | sample 8958761 | NCBI WGS metagenome assembly JAEEGJ01 (sample SAMN16246546, study PRJNA631951) | gut metagenome | biome: gut microbiome; feature: rumen; material: RS-attached | host: Bos | place: Iran: Karaj | collected 2018-10
TCTATTCGACCTCCGCTAAGCTCGCGATTCAGTTCTTCGCAAAGAGAAGCTATTGTATTATTGTTAATCATACTCTGTGTGATTCATGATGCAGGAAAACAGTTCCTGTATACGTTCCTGTTTGCCGGTGAGATACAGCCAGCCAAAGAGAGCCTCTAGCCCCGTAGCTGTATGGTATTCGCCCGATGTCGCATGATGCGGAATCTGATTGACTTTGGCATTTCTTCCACGTTTGAATACAGCTTTTTCCTCATCGGTCAGAAGATCCGAAAGCACAGTGAAGCCTTCGGCCTGAGCAGAAGCATTGACAAGAGAAACCGTCAGCCGGTGCAGATCAAGTACAGCAGTATGTGCATGGCTTAACAACCATGTCCTGACAAGCAGTTCATAAACCCCATCTCCGATATAGGCAAGGCCCAGCACGCTGACCTGATCCGTCGTTTTCTTGTCAAGAGCAGGATTGAGATAATTCATATGTTTTCATCCTGCATCTGATTCTCTTCATTCATCTCGGCAGCGAGGGCAAAATCATCTTCAGAAGCAAGCCCCAGCTGAACCTGTAACTGATTCCATCCATCCCTGTCTATCGGAACGGAACGAGGTTTTGCCCCTTCATACGGGCCGACAATTCCAAGTTCTTCCATCTGGTCAACAATTCTGGCAGCACGTGAGTACCCAAGTTTTAGTCTTCTTTGCAGCATGGAAACCGAGCATTGCTTCATTTCCAGAACTACTTCAGCAGCCTGCGGCAGCATTTCGTCGTATTCTCCTGCCAACCCACCGGATTCCTTTTCTGCTACAGCGGCATTATCTCCGCCATTCTTCCCTTCTGCACTTCTTTCCATAAACTGGGTCAGCTCTTCATTCTGTTCAACAGAACCATCCATATGTTTGCTGATAAACTGGATGACCTTTTCCCTTTCATCGTCGGAAACAAATGCGCCTTGAACGCGCAAAGGTTTACCACAGCCGATCGGCGCGTAGAGCATGTCTCCGTGGCCGATCAGTTTATCGGCTCCACCCTGGTCCAGAATAATCCGGCTTTCAAGCGTTGAGGAAACCGCAAACGCGATACGGGAAGGAATATTGGCTTTCATCAGGCCGGTAATCACATCAGCGGAAGGCCTCTGTGTTGCAATGATGAGATGCTGGCCGGAAGCACGCCCCATCTGTGCAATTCTGCAAATACTCTCTTCCACTTCTTTGGAAGCGGCCATCATAAGATCAGCCAGTTCATCGATAACAATCACCATCTGCGGCAGGGGCTCTTCACCATTACTGCGGCAGTAGGCATTGTAAGTTTCCAGATCCCGGACGCCAACTTCCGAAAACAGCCGGTACCGTTTCAGCATTTCCACTACTGCCCACTGCAGGGCGCCGGCTGCTTTTTTCGGATCAGTTACAACCGGAACATAGAGGTGAGGAATACTGTTGTAAATGCCCAGCTCCACCATTTTCGGGTCAATCATAATAAACTTGACTTCGTCCGGCCTGGCTTTGTAGAGCAGACTTATAATCAGAGAATTCATGCATACCGATTTGCCCGAACCTGTAGTACCGGCAATCAGCAGATGCGGCAGCTTTGAAATATTGCCACATATAGCGTTGCCGGCAATATCTTTGCCGATGGCAAAGGTGAGCTTTGACTTGGCGTTGTAAAAATTCTCAGATTCAATAATATCCCGCAGCCCAACGGTATTGATAATTTTATTCGGTACTTCAATACCCACCGTGGAAATTTCATCCGGAATAGGAGCAATTCGAACATTGGAAACGCCGAGAGAAAGAGCAATGTCGTTTGATAGGTTAGTAACTTTAGTCAGCTTGACGCCCTGTTCAAGCTCAATATCATATCGAGTAACCGTAGGGCCATGGGTAATGTTAACGACGGAAGAGAAAATACCAAAGCTGTGCAGTGCATTTTCAAGTCTTTCCTTATTGGCCAGAATCTCCTCACGGGAATCCGCGCCTGACTTTTTGCTTCTCAGCAGCAACGCTGTATCAGGATATACATACTGCTGAACAGGCTCACTTTCCTTGCTGATAGCTGCGGCAACCTTCCTGGCTTCTTTTTCAACATCTTTTTTGGTTATTTTCTCCGGCTGTTTCATATCAGCTTTTGTAGAAGCGGCTTTTCTGCATGATACTGGATCGGATGTTGCTTCCATTTTGATGCCTGAGATTTCTTCCGCTTCTTCTATCGTAACAGGTTTCACCCTGTCAGTCCGCGTTCTGGTCTTCGGCATTGGCACAGGTTCCGCTGTTTTTGTCTCTTTCACAGAAAACAGATTGTCTTTTCCGTCATCAAGCGGAATATCTTTTCGAATCTGTCTCCTGGCCTGTGGATCTGTTTGCGGCCTTGTCTTTTTGACCGGGACGGGAACCTGAACCGGTTTTTCTTCAAAGTCCTCCGGGAAGGCAATCGGTTCACTGTTTTCTTCATTGATGAGAATCAGATCTTTTGGGCTGAATCTGGCGGAGCGCAACTGCTCAGTCTTTTCTTTCACATGTTGTCTCGGCGGCTTAGCAAACCATGAATCAGGTTCACTCACGGCAAAAGCTACACTAACGATCATCAGGATAAACAGTACAATGCCGGTTCCGAGCTTACTGAGCAATGTAACAAGCGCATAAACCATCAGCCCAGAGAGGACACCGCCGCTTTTGAAGATTTGTCCGCTGCTGAAAAGCCTCTCTGTTTCCGCTGTGATTGAGAATTCACCGGACGATGCCGAATATGAAAAAACGTCTACCAGGGCGGAAAAAAGCACTGGGATCAACAGCACACAGAATACCCGGAGGGAAGTACGATTGCCGCCCTTAAACAGGATAAAAGCGGCCCACAGGAAGCAGATGGCACAGGCCCAGTAGCCGTACCCGAGAATTCCGCTCATAAAACCGCTCACAGCCAAAATGATCTTTCCTTCTTTGACGAAATAACTAACTGCGATGCAGCAGGCCAGAAACAGGAATAGAAAGGCAACTGTTACACGACCCGTATAGTTTTCTGTGCTTGCATTTTTGCGGTAAGGCTCACTTCTCCAAGCCGGTGTTTTTTTCGGCGTTGTTTTTTTCTTTTGACCTGTTGATTTTTTGGCTGACGCCATAAATACAAGTCTCCTTTCGTCAGAAGATCATTGTCAGAATAATTGCCAGCACACCTGCTACCCAGCAATAATAGCCGACATTTCTAAAGTGCCTGCTCTGCACTAAATTTAAAAAGATTCGGATAGCCAGAATACTCCCCAAAACGGAAGAAGCCATTCCTGCAAAGCATGGTCCGAGATCCGCCCATGAAAAAGAGGTGGAAACGGCACGGATCAGACGGACAATATTCGAAATAAACAGGACAGGCACAGAGGAAATCACTGCAAATTTAGCTGCAAAGCTTCTGGTAAGCCCGGTAGCAATTCCGGCTGTATAGACAGTTCCGGTCCTGGAAATCCCAGGAAGTGCGGAAACTGCCTGGCAAAGACCGATGATAATTGCATCAGAAATGCCTACAGAGCGTTCTCCTTTACTACCTTCAATAAACTGGTCAGAGATGGAAAGAAGCGTACCTGTCAGAATCAGCATGATTCCGATAAAAGCTGTGTTATTGTTCAGAGACCGAATATAACCGTTCAGTGGCAGGACGAGCAACAACGGGATTGAGGAAAAAATCATCATGATCAGCAGGCGCACAGAGGGGAATTTTGTTCTGCTTTTCCCCTGCGGTACTCCTGTGGAAGCTGCAAATTCAAGCGATTGGAATAAAATTTCTCCGAAATCCTTGAAATACAGGATAACAGCACCAATGATCGTTCCAAAGTGTGCAAAAGCTACAAATGTTTCTGTGTTGAACCCCGTTGAATTGAGCCCAAACAAGCTGAACAGGACCTGCAGATGAGCGGAACTGGAAACCGGTATGTACTCAGTCAGCCCCTGAATAAATCCAAAGACAAGGGCGTTGAGGATGCTCATAAAAGAAGGATTCCTTCCTAATTAATTAACCGTTATATGCAGCGAGAACAGCTTTATAGGTCATATAGCAATCCAATTTGCTGACAACTTCATAAGGTGCATGCATGCTCAGAACGGGTACACCCGCATCGATAGTATCAATATTGCGGTTAGCCATAAATTTGGCAATAGTTCCGCCTCCACCCTGATCCACCTTTCCAAGTTCTGCCATCTGCCAGATGACTTCATGCCGCTCAAACAGCTCCCGGATCATACCGACGAGCTCTGCTGAAGCGTCGCTGGTACTGCTTTTCCCTCTTGCACCGGTAAATTTGCAGATACCGACTCCGTAATTGATCATACTCTCGTTGGCCTTTTCGGAAACTTCAGGGAAGTTCGGGTCATATGCATTGCAGACATCCGCCGAAATACAAAGGCTTTTCTCATAGCATCTTCTCAGAGCCACACCCTGGGCGTCACATAGGTCTTTCATAAAGCAGTCGAAGGCAGCACTCTGCATACCGGTTACGCCGTCAGAGCCGACTTCTTCTTTGTCAGCCAGGATGCATATGCAGGTTCTCTCAGCCTGTTCCATTTCCAGAATAGCCCTGAGCTCAGCAAAGGCGCAGGAGCGGTCGTCATGGCCATAACCACCGATCAGAGATCGGTCAAATCCAATCTCCGATACTTCAAAAGCAGGAACAGCGCAAAGTTCTGCAGACAGGAAGTCCTCTTCCGTAATGCCGTAGGCATCATGCAGAATGCTCATAACGGCGAGCTTTACCCTGTCTTTTCCATCATCTGCGTACGGTACGCTGCCTATCAGGATGTTAAGCCCTTCACCTGTAATGCCTTCGGCCATGGTTTTTTTCATCTGATCCGCAGCCAGGTGCGGAAGCAGATCTGTGATGACAAATTTCGGTTCTCCGGAGTTTCTGCCTATGACTACTCTCACAGTTTCACCGTTTTTCAAAGAAACGACGCCATGCAACTCAAGCGGGATAGCCACCCACTGGTATTTTTTGATGCCGCCGTAATAATGCGTTTTGAAGAAAGCAAGCTCATCACTTTCATAAAGCGGTATCTGCTTCAGGTCAATGCGCGGACAGTCAACATGTGCTCCGGCAATCACAGCACCATGCTCAAGCCCTTTGCGGCCGATGACAGCCAGCAAAAGTGATTTGCCTCGGTTATTCCGGTAAATCTTTAAACCTTCCTTCAGCGGCATCCCGGGATTATATGCAACAAAGCCTGCCTGTTCTGCCATCTCAATTGCGGTTTCAACTGCTTCTCTTTCCGTGCGGCATTCATTCAGAAAGCACATATACTCACCGGCATATTCTTCCAGGTGTAGCTGATCTTCCCTGCCGATTCTCTCATAACCGTTTTTCTTTTCAAAAAAGAGTTTCTTTCTCATATCTTCCATTTCATTTCCTTCTCCTGTCTATTTCATTTAATTCATTCCAGAAAGCTTTTGTTCCTGTATTATTATAAACGACATAAGTGCAGTTGCTTATATAATATTCATCGTTTTTCTGCGCGGCAACACGCTGCTCGGCATGTTCTTTGTCAAGCCCGTCCCGTTGCATGATTCTTTGGATACGTCTTTCCCGGGGAGCCAGGACGGCAATAGTATAGTCGCAATACTCTTTCAGGCCGCCGGCTATCAGCTCAACGGCGTCAATCACTGCACAGCTATATCCATCCATAGCTGACTTTCGAAGCCATTTCCTGACTTCAGTGAGAATATAGCGGTGTGTAATGGCATTCAGTGCTTCAAGTTCCAGAGCATCGTGAAATACAATCTTCGACAGTTTCTTTCTGTCCACGCCGCCATTTCCATCTCCAGCACTAGGAAAGTGCTCCAGAATCTCATTGATCATATTGCAGGGCTTGCTGAGCATATTATGGTAAAGTTCATCGCAGTCCAGCACACAGGCGCCTTTTTCCCGATAATAATCCAGCGCCGTTGTTTTCCCTGCGCCTGAAACACCTGTGATACCGATGATACACATCTTTTCAACCAGAACATCCGAAAGCTCTGTTTCACTGACGGCACCGATGCGTAAAATGCGGTACGGTTTGGTGCTCAGATCGATCAGCGTGGATTCTTTTTTCAGGATACTTGGCCCGCCGTCAATCAAAGCGTCAATTTGCCCGTCAAAAACAGCAAGTACATCTTCCGCGCATACCGGGCTTTTCCCTCCCGACAGGTTAGCTGAAGGAGCAGCAAGTGCCGTTCCCGCTTCACATATCAGTTGCAGTGCGAGCGGATGATTCGGACAACGAAGACCCACGGTTTTTCCGCCGGCGAGAACAATGTCCGGGATGGTGTTCTTCGCCTTCAGAACTATTGTCAACGGGCCGGGCCAATACCGGTCTGCCAGGAATTCCGCTGCTTCAGGCACACTTTCAGCATATCGGCTTATTTCGCTTTTTCCGCTTATCATCAGGGAAAGCGGTTTAACCGCCGGCCTCCCTTTCACCTCATAAATCTGTTTGACTGCTTCGGGATTCATTCCGTCCCCTGCAAGGCCATATACCGTTTCAGTGGGTACGGAAACAAGACCACCGCTTCGGATAATGTCAGCGCACGTTCCTATCTCATGATGGAAAACAAGCGTCTTCATGAATCCTGTTCCTCCACCTGGTTCATCAGCTTCTCAGCCTCATCCTGAGCAATAAGCGAATTGATGATTTCGTCAAGATTTCCATTTATCACCTGCTGCAGATTAAAATTCCTGATTTCTCCTGTCAGCCTGTGATCGGTTACTCGGTTCTGAGGGAAGTTATAAGTCCTGATTCTGTCACTCCTGTCACCGGAGCCAATCTGATTTTTCCTGTCGGCAGCGACAGCCGCAGTCTGTTTTGCCTGCTCCTGTTCATAAAGCTTAGCGCGTAGAATTTGCAGCGCTTTGTCCTTATTCTGGTACTGACTTCGCTCATTCTGGCATTCTACAACCATGCCGGTCGGAATGTGAGTGACGCGGATAGCACTCGATGTCTTGTTGACCTTCTGTCCTCCTGCTCCGGAAGAGCGGAAAACATCAATTCTCACTTCGCTCATATTCAACACGAATTCCACATCGTCAATTTCCGGCATCACCGCTACCGTTGCAGCGGAAGTGTGGATTCTGCCGCCCGATTCGGTAACCGGAACACGCTGTACACGATGACCTCCCGCCTCATACTTCAGGCGGGAATAAACGCCGACGCCTTCTATCATGAAATCAATTTCCTTGATTCCGCCAAGCTCCGTTTCGCTGATATTGGCAATTTCTGTTCTCCACCCGTGTTGTTCTGCGTACATGGAATACATTCTGTAAAGATCCGCAGCAAATAAAGAGCTTTCTTCTCCGCCGACGCCGCTTCTGATTTCCATAATCACGTTCTTTTCATCATTCGGATCTTTCGGCAACAGAAGATACTGTATGCTTTTCTCCAGCTTTTCCTTTTTCAAGCGTACACGCTGATACTCATCTTTTGCCAGTTCTGCCATTTCATCATCTTCCATCAGTTCCAAGAGAGAATTCAGTTCCTCTCCTGCTGCCAAATATTCCGTATAGGCTTCAGCTACCGGCTTAATCTCTTTCAGCTCCTTCTGGTATCGCGAATACAAAGCCGCATCGGAATAAACTTCCGGCTGAAGCAGGCGCTGGTTAAGCTCTTCATATTGTTTTTTTACCGGTTCAAGATTCTCAAACATGGCATCAACCTGTTATAAAATATTCGAATTATCTTATCACATTTTATGTAAACTGTAAACCGTTAAAAATCACAATTTATGTCTTCTCACTCCGCTATTACAGGCCCATTGCGATAATCTTCTCCGCACCGGTCATTCGCTCTTCCCGGGTAGCAAAGCATAAAGAGATCATGAGCATCAGAACCGAGCTGAAAGATTTCCTGAACATTTTGTTCATGCTTCAGTACTTCCTTTGGCTGCGTCAAAACTGGGATCGGGCAGTTTTTTTTCACGGAAGAAAGAATTCCTCTGCCTCTTTGGTTCACGGCAAGCACGCGGGCATACGGCGGATTCTTCTGAGTAAACCTGTCATGGAGACCGAGTGCTGCGCACCAGACAGCGCGCCTGATCCGTGAGAGTGTATAACGTTTCGTCTTGGCGGCCAGGCAGATGGATTCAACAGTACTGTGCTCTTTTACAGCATCATAAATTCTCTGAGAAAGCCCGTCACGACAGTCTGGCAGCAAATCAAATTCTTCACGCTTCAGCATCCGCAGGCGTGAGACACAGGCCAGGTCTATTTTTTCAGCATCGATATGCGGGGCACAAACTGTTCCGGACAGGATACGGCTGCGAATTTCGGAAGCCGAGAGTATACTGCCTTCTCCCCTTTCATCGTGCTGTTTTCCTGTCCTTTTTACAGCCAAAGGCTGAACAGATGAATCCTTCAAAGCCTGCAAATACTCAAGAGCAAGCAGGTCGTTTGACTGAACCGGAAATGAAGCGCCAAAGACAGCTTTTCTGGCGGAAGGATAGCTCATATTAGGGTTCTGCTTCAAAAAGTGCCGGATTTCATTCTGAAAACTGTTTTCCGAAAGATGTTCGGAAATCTTCATAAGTCTGTCCAGATCGCCGCTTTCACTTCCAAAACTCAGATGCGTTATTCTCAGTGCTTTTAGGATAGCCACAGCTCCGTTAGCAAAATACGCAGCCGAAGCCAGACACCAAGGCAATGGCAGCTCAATCACCAGATCCGCTCCTCCGCGGCAGGCGTTTTGCGCGCGCAGAGATTTAGGCTGGATTGCCCACTCCCCTCTCTGTACAAAATCTCCGGACATCACACAGATTACCGCTGCGTCTTCTCCAATCTTTCTTTTCGTTTCCTGTATATGATAGACATGTCCTTCGTGAAATGGATTATATTCCGCAACAATTCCGATTATTTTTTTCATTGCACTATTCCCTTAAATGGTTTAAAATAGAAGCTGTCAGAATTATACATGAAGAAAGGAAATTCATCAATGAAAATTCTTGTTATCAATGCAGGCAGTTCTTCTCTGAAGTATCAGCTGATCGACATGGAGACTGAAGCCGTCCTGGCAAAAGGTCTCTGTGAGAGAATCGGCATCGGCGGTCATCTGAAGCACACCCCTCTTGTGGAAGGGAAATCAGTTTTTAATGAAGATATTGATCTCCCCACACATGCCGAGGCTATTTCAGCTGTTATTGACAAGCTGACCAGCAGAGAACACGGTGTCGTCTCCTCCATGAAAGAAATAGACGCTGTTGGTCATCGCGTTGTTCATGGTGGAGAAAAGTTTGCATCCTCTGTTCTTATTGACAACGCCGTCATGGAAGCCATTCAGCAGTGCACGCCGTTTGCTCCTCTTCACAACCCTGCCAACATCACAGGCATACTTGCCTGCAAATCAGTTATGGGTGACGATGTGCCTATGGTCGCCGTGTTCGACACTGCCTTTCATCAAACCATGCCGAAGAAGGCCTATATGTATGCTCTACCCTACAGCTATTATAAAGAAGACGGTATCCGACGCTACGGTTTCCACGGAACCAGCCATCGGTATGTCTCTTCCAGATGCGCAGAGCTCCTCGGTAAACCGATTGAAGAGCTCAAGCTTGTCTCCTGCCACCTTGGTAACGGTTCTTCCATCTGTGCTGTGGAATACGGAAAGTCAGTCGACACTTCCATGGGTTTCACCCCGCTGGTCGGCCTCCCAATGGGTACTCGCTGCGGTGACCTTGACCCAGGCGCCATGCAGTTTATTATGAACCGCCATCATCTCGGCATTGATGATATGCTGAACGTACTGAACAAGAAATCCGGTGTTGACGGCGTTTCTGGCGTCTCCTCTGACTTCCGCGATCTCGACAATGCTGCAGCTGAGGGCAATGACCGTGCTCGTCTCGCTCTTGATATGTTTGCCTACTGGGTTGCCAAAGTAGCAGGCTCCTATGTTACAGCTATGAACGGCACCGACGCTATTATCTTCACAGCAGGTGTCGGTGAAAACAGTGCTGACACCAGAAAGGCAATCTGCGATTACTTTGGTTACCTCGGTGTTGAAATTAACGATGAAGCGAACCATAGGCGGGGAGAAGAAATCATGATTTCCACACCGGATTCCAAAGTGAAGGTATTTGTGATCCCCACAAATGAAGAGCTTGTCATTGCACGTGACACTCGGGATATTGTCGCCTGCTGATCAGCGCTATGGCAAAGTTTGAAGAGCTGTATTTTCCTTCTTCCAACGGTGTAAATATTATAAGGGCAAGAAAATGCTGCCCGAATGGTGAAGCCCGAGCTGTTATGCAGATTTCTCACGGGCTTGTCGAGCATATTGACCGCTATGAAGACTTTATGATTTTCCTGGCTGAAAATGGTATTGTGGCTGTCGGCAATGACCACCTGGGGCATGGAAAATCATATCGGGACAATAAAGACAAAGGCTTCTTTGCTGAAAAAAACGGCTGGGAATGCGTCGTAGAAGATATGCATAGTCTTTATGAGCAAGTGAAGGCTATTTATCCGTCTGTTCCTTATATTCTGTTCGGTCATTCGATGGGTTCTTTCCTTACAAGAACATATATGATCCGTTATCCCAATGATTATGATCTTGCAATCCTGAGCGGAACAGGCCATCAGGACAAAGCGCTGACAAACGGCGGCAGTCTGATAGCGAGGGGTTTATGCAAAGTTCAGGGAACGACAGCTATCGGTGATTCTCTGAACAAAATCGCCTTCGGTTCCTATCTTGACAGGATTGACAATCCCCGCACACCGTTTGACTGGCTTTCCCGTAACTCTGATATCGTTGACCGCTATATCGCTGATGAAAACTGTGGTTTCGTGGCAAAAAACGGCTTATACCGGGATATGATGGACGGCTTGAAATTCATCACAAACTCAAAAAATAATGCACAGATGAACAAATTGAAACCAGTCTACTTCATGTCCGGTGAAGAAGATCCTGTCGGTGATTACGGAAAAGGCGTTGAAAAAGCTTATAAAGCATTCTGTGATGCCGGATGTCAGGATGTCACTATCCGGCTCTATCCCGGTGGCAGGCACGAGATGCTCAATGAGCTCAACCGCAATGATGTTTATCAGGATATCATCACCTGGATTGACAGCAAAATCAAATCATAATAATCTTATGCAAAAAACAGGGAGTCCTTATAGGATTCCCTGTTTTTTGTTAATCACATTTTTTTGTACGAACAATTTCATCTTAGAAAGCTGTAAAAACTACAATAACAGATTATTTACTCAGAAAGTACTGATCTTTCTTCCCGGATATCTTTATACGTTTTTTTCAGCGCTGAACAAAGAGACATAATAAAAAAGCGGGAATCCGGATTATCTTCCACATCTTTTACAATATGACAGATTCTTTTATCCTTCAGATATGTAACAATTATTCCGTCCTCTCTGAAACAGATTTCACTGCAGTGATATTTTCTATAACCTATAAACAGTAAAACTTTGAGGCAGAACATCGGGATGGCAATATAATAAGTAATGTACAGAAAGTAAACCGCAAGACAAAGAAGCGGAATAATCTGAAATATTTCCACTTCTTCCCTCCTCAATATTTTATAATTCTTATCTTATCACAAATACCTGTCTTGAGAAAAGTACTTTTCAGAAAGATTTATGAATACCATTGTTTTTGACAGCATTTTTGGAAGTTAAGATAACAATATTGCTGTATTCATTCCTCGTTCAAAATGTA
>JAEEGJ010026746.1_pt1 | contig 11660 bp, 6 predicted proteins | sample 8958761 | NCBI WGS metagenome assembly JAEEGJ01 (sample SAMN16246546, study PRJNA631951) | gut metagenome | biome: gut microbiome; feature: rumen; material: RS-attached | host: Bos | place: Iran: Karaj | collected 2018-10
TACTAACGCTGAGCATGGCAACGCCAAGGCGAGCAAAAAGATTGAGCTCGTTGGCCTATACCGCGCGTACTATGCGAACGGTGTAAAGATTGAGAAGAAATCCAAGAAGATTTGCGCTGACGATAAAAGCGAAAAGTGTACGGGTAGGAGGAAGAAGAAATGAAAAATACAGACATAGCATTGGTTGTGTTGATTGCGGCGGTTTCCGTAGCGATTTCTTATTTCCTTGGCAACGCTATTTTGGGCGACCCAAATGATCGTGTTACGACCGTTGAATATATGGATAAAATTAGTGATACGGTCGAAGATCCAGATATCGAAACATACAATGTCACCGCACTTAACCCGACGGTAGAAGTCTACGTCGGTGACTGTGGTGCGATGGAAGTTTGGGATTCTGCTGCCAAGAAGTGTCGTTCGATTTATTCTGACGACAACTCTGAAGAAAACGCGCCAAAGAGTGCCGATTCGGAGGAGTAATAATGCTTCTCACGAAGGAGCAACAAGATAAAGTACTACAACTTCTGATCGAAGATGGGCTTATTGATGTCCAGATGGCGAAGAAGGCGTATGTTGAAGCGCAAAAAAATGGGCAGCCGGTTTTGGCGGTTGTCAAAGCGCACAGCCTTTCGACTGATGACGCAGTGCAGCGCGCAACGGCGGCCGTAATCAAGACGCCTTATCTCGATTTGCGCAATATCAAGTTTGATAAAGAGAAGCTTTTGAAGATTCCGCGCGAGATTGCGGAGCGTCATAAGATTGTGCCGCTTGATGTCGTGAAGGGGCGCTTATATGTTGCGGTGCTTGATCCGACGAATATCCAGCGCATGGATTATATCTCGACGCTCGTGAAGTTGCCGGTTTTCCCGATAATGACATCGGAAGCGGGCATTCAGAACGCGATGGCGCAGTTCGTCTCGGATTTGCGCGACGTCAACAAGGTTGCGAACGAAGAGCAAGAAGAGCAGAACAAGAGCGAAGCACAGACGATTACGCAGGATTCGCCGATTTCGAAGGCATTGACCTCGATTCTTGACTATGCCGCAAAGACGAAGGCGTCGGACGTGCACATCGAGCCACTCGAGAACTCGTTGATTATTCGCTGTCGTATTGATGGCGTGTTGCGCAAGACGATGGAATTGCCGAAATCGATTGAGCCGCCACTAGTGTCGCGTATTAAGATTATGGCGAAACTCAAGATTGATGAGCACCGCGTGCCGCAGGACGGTCAGTTCTCGGTGATTGTGAACGACAAAGAGATTGACCTTCGTATTGCGACGTCGCCGGTGGTTTGGGGCGAGCAGGTGGTGATTCGTCTTTTGGATAAATCCGGTACTTCGATGGAAGTCGAGGATATGGGTTTGACTGGCCGCGCGCTCAAAGATGTGATGATTGGCATTTCGCAACCGAACGGTATGATTCTAACTTCCGGTCCAACTGGTTCTGGTAAGTCCACGACTTTGTATGCTTTGATTAAGAAGATTAAGAACGAAACGATTAATATTGTCACGCTCGAGGATCCGGTCGAGTACAAGATGGACGGTGTGAATCAGATTCAGATTAATAACGACGCGGGTTTGACCTTTGCGAATGGTTTGCGTTCGATTTTGCGTCAGGACCCTGACGTGGTGATGGTCGGTGAGATTCGTGATGCAGAAACGGCGAACCTTGCGGTCCAGGCGGCTTTGACTGGCCACTTGGTGTTCTCGACTTTGCACACCAACTCGGCAGCAGGTATTTTGCCACGTCTTCTTGATATGGGCATCGAGCCGTTCTTGTTGGCTTCGACTTTGAATACAGTTATTGGTCAGCGTCTTGCGCGCCGCGTTTCAGAACGTCGCGAGAGTTATCAGACATCCGAGCTTGAAACGAATGCGATCAAGCAGATTGTAGGGAATATGTTGCCGCAATCCGCCGCGGAAGTGGCTTCGGTTTCGGAGCGTCTCGGTTATGGTACTTTGCCGCTGGCGAATTCGCCAAGCTTTACGATGGTGAAGGGCGTCGAAACGGAAGATGCGCCGGGTGGTTATGTTGGGCGTGTTGGTTTGTTTGAGACGATTACAGTGGACGATGATATTCAGAAGCTGATTGTTGCGCATGCAACGTCTGGCGACATTATGCGCGTCGCGAAGATGAAGGGCACGATTTCGATGCGCCAGGATGGTACGATGAAGGCTTTGACCGGTATCACGACGATGGAAGAAGTGAACCGCGTGTCGTCGGATTTGGCATAGTTTTACAGGGGTAGAGATTGACTATTTGAGCGATTTGTGCTATAATAGATAAATATTTTGCATTTTTACATTTTTCCATGAAAGGGGGAAGTTTTATGGTTTCTGATTTTATAAAAGATTTGCATACGACGGATGACGAAGAGTTTTTAACGGAAGGAGTGATTTGCGAGTTCCGGTTCTTTATGGGCATCGAGCCATTCGAAATATCGGTGGAATCAAATCGATTACTGTCTGCGAGAACGATTAAGAAGCGTCTCGAGCCTCTTGTTCTTGAGCTGTTCGGCATAGAAGAGCATGATAAGCGTCGGAGCGAAGAAAGTCGTAGGGTTAATACGATAGTTCGTGAAAGATATGGCATCGGCACAAGGAGCCTTTCCGTTGCGACGATTGCGAAAAAGTATGAACTCAGCGAGTGTCGTGTAGAGCGTATAATAATGGATAAATTAGAGGAATGGCGGTGTTTCGAAAAGTATCATTCATGGCCATACTTCTTGGCTTTAGGCACCTATCTCAAGAAGGCGGATTTCGATCGTCTTTGCGCAGTGGTTAGAAATAGCAAAGAAGCCCAGAAGCATTATAAAGATCTTCGACTTCTGAGTAAATGTCTTAAAAATGCAGGATTGCCGAGGCGTTAGCCTCGGCTTTTTATGACATGAAATTAAAAAACTGCCAAAAATAACGTACTTATGCTTTTGTCGCCTCACGGCCGTCGCTATGCTATAGCTATGACACGAAAAATCATTGGCGGTACATATATTCCTGCGGGCCGAAAGCCTTGGCCGCACGAGCTTCGCGTGGCGGGGATTTTGGCAAACGCCGGATATCGAGTCGAGTTTATTCCCGAATCAAATTCGAAAACACCAGATATTTCAATGGGCGGCGTCAAATATGAAATCAAGTCGCCGCTTACGATATCGACAAATACGCTCGAGCATCTATTGAAGCGGGCGCTTCGTCAGTCGCCAAACATAATCGTCGACACCTCACGGATGAGGAAAAATCACGATGATAAAGTAAAGCTATTCCTTTCTAATCAGGCTAGAATGAGGCGGCAGATACGGCGTCTGATTATGATTTCAAAGTCTGGGCAAATAATTGACATAAAATAGGATATAAAATATATTGGAACTAGCGGAGTTTTGCACGGCGCCGAAGGTGCCTCCCGCAAAACTTCCCCAAGAAGTCGTCGCACGGCGCAAGATGTGCCTTCCGCGAAGACTTCATTTTTTTCTTGGCAAAAATTACAACAAAAAAGCCATAAAAACTATATCGCAATTAACCACGACCGTGTTAAAATAAACATAAGTAAAGTGGAGTTTACTAATGGAGAAAACAAGACGCCGAGGTTGGCGTAAACAAGTATTTGGCTTGTCTGCAATTATTTTTGCGGCTAGCTTTATCGTGTCTCTCGTTCCGTCGATTCGGGCGATTGCCGAGGGCACAATTTTCAAAATCAAATCTGCTGAAATTACGCAGCTATCTAGCGGCGTCGACGGCGCTATTTCGAGCCACGATGATTCCACGATCGTGAGCGATGTTACTTTCCATAAACTTGGCGACACCGCCACCTATAAAGTTGTTCTCCAAAATACCGACAGCAAAGATCATGTTATCGAAACAATCTCCGACGATAACGCAAACTCCCACATCTCTTATTCTTACGACAAGCATGCCAATGAAACTATCGCGGCCGGCGCAAACTTAGATTTTATCTTTGAGGCAAAATACGCCAAGACGCCAAACATCAATGAGCGCCAACAGGTTTCCAAAGTGAAGTTTAGTATTCGCTTTACGGATATCGATGAGCCAGAAGAAGTCATTGTGGCGCCAAGCACCTACGACGGTCTCGGCGCGAGCTTTGTCGTGCTTGCGATTTCGAGTCTCGGCCTCATCGTCTGCGCGGCTATCTATATCAAGAATCATAAAAAGGCTGCCAAGGTCCTCACTGTCGCGCTTGTCGCGGCGCTCGCTACTGCCGCCATCACATCAGTCAAAGCTGCTACGGTTGAAGTTAATAGTTTTACGCTCACGACCAACTACGGTTTTTACGATAAACTCGTCATTAAGAACGGCGACAAAGATGTCGTTATTGACTACGGCCAGAAGCTCGAAGATGTCGATGAAATCGCTGATCCAATCAAACCGGGCTACACCTTCGATGGCTGGGAAGATGAAAATGGCAACCCAGTCGATCCGACCAAGCCAATCGCAGAAGACATTACCATCAAGCCAAAGTTCGTCGCGAACACCTACACGGTGAAATTCGACGCTAATGGCGGCGACGGCGCGATGGCCGAGATGCAATTTACCTACGATGAGGCTCAGGCGCTCACCGCCAACGCCTTTAACTTCATTGGCCGCGAATACACTGGCTGGGATACCAAGGCTAATGGCTCCGGCGTTCATTACGACAACGAAGCTGAGGTAAAGAATCTCACCGCCGAGAATAACGGCATCGTTACGCTCTATGCTCAGTGGTCCATTAATCCATTCCATATCGATTACGACGGCAATGGCGCTACGAGTGGCGAAATGACTACGACGAACTGCGAATACGACCAAGCTTGCCAGCTCCGCGACAACGCCTTCGAAAAATACGGCTATGACTTCGCTGGTTGGAAATATAACGACACTATTTACGCGGACAAAGCCGACGTCACGAACATCATCGACAAAGGCACTATTACGATGGTTGCTCAGTGGACTCCGCATGTCTACGCCATTACCTACACTGGCCTCACTAACGAAGAAGCTGCTGCTCTCCGCACGGCCGGAAACCCAGATAGCTACACGATTGAATCGCCAAGCTACACTCTAAAGAAACCTGCCGACCGCAAAGATATTGACGGCGATATTCGTGAGCACTGTATCGGCTGGCGCGACATCTCGGTCCTCCCAGATGTGACTTTGCCGATCGTAAACGCCCTCGGCGACAAGCAGTACGAAGCCGTTTGGCAAACTGTCGCGCTCGAAGAATTTGATATTACTTACGACTACGATGACGGCACTGTCGCTACAGCAAACCCGACTAAGCTCACCAAGGAGCAGAGCGCAACGCTTAATGAGCCAATCAAGACTGGCTACACCTTTACCGGCTGGACCGGCACCACGATTAGTGGCGACACCCCAGTCAAGCCATACATTATCCCGGCTCCACATCAGAAGGGAGATCTAGAATATACCGCCCACTACCGCGCCAATACCTACGCGGTTAACTTCGATATCAATACCGACGATACGCATGTGAGCGGCACTATGCAGCCACTTGCCTTTAGCTACGACGAAGAAAAGCCTCTCACTGCGAACGCCTTCACTCGCACCGGCTACACTTTTGCTGGCTGGAAACTCGGCGACACCGAATATACCGATGGCCAAGCCGTCAAGAACCTCACCGCCGAAGATGGCGCAACTATCACGCTCAAAGCGCAGTGGACCCCAACCGAATACACGGTTATCTTCCACGCCAACAACGAAAATGTCGAAAACCCAGATGCTATGGCAGCGCAGGTCATAACCTACGATGTAGAGACCACACTTAATCCAATCGAATACACTTGGTGGCAACATAAGCTCGTAGAATGGACTACGAACGCAAATGGTACCGGTACTAAGTATGCCGACAAAGCCACAATCAAGAATCTCAACGCCAATGGCGGCGAAGTTCATCTTTATGCAAAGTGGCGCGAAATTGATGCGGCGCTCCAGGCGGGCGGTGTCGGAAGAAGCCCTACAGGAACTAGGATTAATGCATTGCTAGCGGCTAATCCGGACGCTAAGCGCTTCGTGAAGTATACTGCTGGAATCCCAAGCGATGAGGTCTTGGCTAATGCCGTAGATACTTCTGGTACGATTGACCCAATCTGGCTTTGGGTTGAAGGCGAGAATCTCTACTGGTGGAGCGAGGATGTGAAGCCAAGGATTAGTAGCAGGCTTACAAGCACGGACTGTCTATTTAATGGTGCGGGAACTTATACTGTCGATGGCGTAACTAAACATCTAGAATATGCCGATCTTACCGGCTTTGATACGTCTAATATTACGGACTATGGTCGCACCTTCCACTCAAGCGGTATATTAGAAATTAATATTAGTGACTGGGACTTTAGTCATGCTACAAATATGAGTGAGTTTATTGCTTTTGGTTCAGTCAAAAAGGCAACTTTCCCTGAAGTCGTCGATGCACGAAATGTCACTAATATGTATTTGGCTCTAAACTTTGGTATGGTAACAGACGAGCTAGATTTGTCTGGCTGGAAAACGAGAGACGTGAACAATCTTAATAACTTTCTATCAGGTATGCAGGCTAAGAAGATTAAGTTTAGTAGCGACTTTAAGACTAATAATGTAGAAAAAATGGCGTCTATGTTCTCTGGCAATAGTAGACTCACTTCTATTGAGGGTCTTGAATACTTTGACACCGCAAAAGTTAAAAATATGTCTAATATGTTCGCTGGTGTAAGTTCAATGGAATCGCTTGATTTGAGTACATTTAGTACTGCCGCGCTTACAGAGATGAAGGGTATGTTTAGTGGTATGAGTAGTCTTACGTCTCTCACCCTGGACGGTTCATTTAAGGCGAATGATGTGACGGACTTCACGAACACATTTAAGGGTCTTACTAAACTGCAGACAATCGACTTGAGCAACCTAACTTCAACCCCAACTGACATGAGTAGTATGTTTGAGTCTAGCTCAGGAGCTAAAGTAATTGATATTAGTGGTATGGATTTGAGTGCTGTAACTAAATTTACCTATACGTTTATAGCCTGTGGCAATCTTGAAACAATCTATGTTTCTAATAATCCTAACCAAGAGATTATTGCCGATGATGGACATATATTCCTCTATTCTGGTCCAAAAATCGTTGGTGGCGCTGGTAGTAATCACCTCGGCAGTGCAGCTGGTACCGGTAATGGGGGTGGAAGCGGCCAATCGGTTTACGCTCGCATCGACGACCCGGACAACGGCAAGCCAGGCTACTTCACGCCAAAGAACGCCCGCTATGTTCGCTATAATGCCAACGTTCCAGATGGCGAAACCGTGACCGGCGGAACCAAGAGTGGCTATCTTCCAGCTGGTGACGGTGTTGCTTCTGGCCACTTGACCGCCAATGGCTACGCCCGCGCAGGTTACAAGTTTATGGGCTGGGCTACGAGCTCAGATGGCACAAAAGTATATGACGACGGTGCCGAAATTACCATCGCCGAAGCATCTAAAGAACCACTCCTATTGTATGCGGTATGGTCGGAAAAGACATCCGATATAGATGTGGGGCTAAACACGAAGTTTAGCGGCGTAAATCCAGACGCTACGGAACTCAAAAAATATAGCGGAACTCCTGATTTTGCTAGCATAAATGGCGAAGTGATTGTTTCTACTGATAACTCGAATTTTCCTACATACATCTGGTCCGAGGGCGACACGATATATTATTGGAGCGAAGCCGACAAGATCTTCTTAAACCAAGATTCTTATGGCGCATTTGGTTATTCTAAATTTGTAAAATTAGATTTATCTGGCATGTATTTCGATAAAATCGAATCGATGAACAGGTTCTTTAGAGGATCCGATAAGCTGGAGGAGATAATCTTCCCAGAGTCAATGAATACTTCAAATATTACAACGTTTGAAGCGGCATTTTATGGATGTAATAGCCTAAAATCTATAGACTTAAGTTCGTTTGCTAATAGTAGTGTGACCGACATTCGCGAAATGTTCTACAACAACACCGGACTAAAAGAACTAAATATGAGTGGTTGGGATCTAAGCAATATTGAAAACAGAAGTCTTTGGGCTCCAACCAATGTCGAAACAATAAACTTCTCGAATGTTGTTGCGCATGAAGACATGAGTGATTTCTTTAAGGGCCTAACCAAATTAACAAGTATAAACTTATCGAACGTTAACACATCTAACACGACAAATATGCGAGGAATGTTTAGTGGGGACACCTCATTACAATCAATTAATGTTGGATCTTTTAATACTTCTAACGTGTCGAATATGGCCGGGATGTTTAATGGTTGTTCGAGCTTAAGTTCAATCGATGTTTCAGGTTTTGACGTTAAGAATGTCGAATCATTCTCCTCCATGTTCGACCATACGGCTATAAGCACACTCGATTTGAGCAATTGGGTGACAACTGATAAATTAACGAATATGTATTCAATGTTTGGGCATAATTCAGCACTAGCCACGCTAAAACTAGGTCCTAACTTCAATACGAGCAAAGTCACGACTATGAATAGGCTGTTTGTGTTTGATACTTCGTTGGTGGAAGTCGATTTGAGCGTATTTGATACGAGCTCATTGCAAGATGCCGAGTCGATGTTCCATGGAGCAACAAACCTCAAAACTATTTATGTCAGCGATAGCTTTAAAAATTCAAACATTAACAACCCTGCACAAATGTTTAATAGTACGAGTTCTCTCAGGGGCGGAGCTGGCACTGTCTGGAACAGTACAATGGCCAGCAATAAAGATTATGCTAGAATCGATAATCCAAGTGATGGCAAACCGGGCCTGTTTACAGATATAACAGACAAACCAGTTGAGCCGTAGCTTTTAAGCCAGCCCTTCGGGGCTGGTTTTTGTTGCATATTACGCCATGAAAATAGAAAAGTGCATAAAATATTATACTCATGCTTGGCGAAACGCTCGAGCCGCTATATTCTAGTGGCTCGGGACCGTGGTTGGCCCCGTTTGCGCAAGTAGTTGAACTCGCCGGCCGGGGGCTCGATGGACTGCGTTCTAGGCACCGCAAGAGTTCCTGAGGAAGGAGTGTTTGATGCACGTTCATCTCAACTGGTGGCGTGTGGAGATTACGCTTGGACTTCGGTTCAGGATGAAGCGTAAAAAAATCTCCCGCCGTTAGGCGGTGAGATAAAAACCCATGGGCGTAATCCTAGATATTCGCCCTATGTAATTATTATACCATAACCAGCATATTTACAGAATCTTCTCGTCTTTAATTTCGTCTGGCAGGTAATTCTTGTCGAGCTTGAAACCGGCTTCCCATTTTTGGCCTTCGCCGAAACCGAGCTCCTTCATGAGCTTCGTCGGGGCATTACGGAGCCAAATCGGCACCGGCAAACCCATCGTGCGGCGCGCCAGATCCTGCGCCTTATACCAAGCATCAGTTGTCTCGCGGGACTTCTTTGCCTTCGCGAGCGCAGTTGTGACGTGCGCGAGGATGAGACCACTCTCTGGCATACCAATTCGCTCGACCGCCATGAAGGCATTGAGTGCGAGGTCGAGTGCGCCATTGCCAGCCAGGCCAATATCCTCGGAAGCAAAAATCACCATGCGGCGCGCGACGAACTTTGGATCTTCGCCGGCATTCAGCATGCGTGCGAGATAATACAGCGCCGCATCGGCATCGCCGCCACGCATCGACTTGATAAACGCAGAAATATTGTCGTAATGATTGTCGCCTTTTTTGTCGTAACCCGGTACTTTGCGACCGGCCGCTTCGAGCACCTGCTCGACGCCGACTTTTTGCGAAAGACTGAGCGCAAGTTCGAGATCACCAAGCGCAGAGCGGGCATCGCCGCCAGACAGTTCGGCGAGATAATCAATTGCCGCGGCGGTCACGCGCTTCGTGGCTTTTTCGGCCTTAATCGCGCGCTTGAGCACTGTAATGATATCGTCTTTGCTGAGATGCTTCACGATCACGACGCGGCTGCGCGAAAGCAGCGGGGAAATCACTTCGAAACTCGGGTTCTCGGTCGTTGCACCAATCAGGGTAATTAAACCAGATTCGACGTGCGGCAAAAAGGCATCCTGCTGCGCCTTGTTGAAACGGTGAATTTCATCCACGAACAGCACGGTGCGCTGCTTGAGATTCCAGTTGCGCTTCGCCGCCTCGACGACTTTTTCGACGTCTTTTTTGCCGGCTGTGACCGCAGAAATCTCGACAAAATCCGCCTTGAATTCCTTCGCGATAATACGCGCGAGCGTCGTCTTGCCAGTGCCAGGAGGGCCCCAGAAAATGATGTTCACCGGCTCTTGTTTGCGCACGATTTCGGTCAAAATTTTGCCATCACCAATGATGTCTTCTTGACCAACTACTTCGTCGAGCGACTTCGGTCGCATGCGCTCGGCAAGCGGAATTCTACTGTCCATATTGCTCCTTTAAAACCTTACGTGCGGCGCGCAAAATCGCGAGCTCGCGGGCAGTGAAGAATTTTGCCTGATAAACCATATCGGAAGTATCGACTGCCTCGACAGCCTTAATTGCTTCGTCGATATTATTAAACCACTGTAACTCGAAACCATCCTCAGCCTCGTCCTCCTCGAGCTTAGTGCCGACAAAATCCGTTGCACGCGCAAGGAATGCGTAGGCGATGTTGAACTGCTCGAACTTATGGCGCGTTTCGTACGTAAAGCCGAGCGTACAGAGCACGTCGATTTTGTATCCGGCTTCCTCAATTACCTCGCGATGAAGCGCCTCGGAAATAAGCTCGCCTTCATCAATGCCGCCGCCGGGCAATTTATAATATCCGCGGTTTTTGGCGTTAATCAAAGCCACGCGGTAATCTTTATCGATCAATACTGCACGCGCTCCGGCGCGAGTGGCGAAGGACGTCTCGTCGCCATCTTCCGGCAAGCCGAAATTGCTGTCGCGAAAACGCGCGATGCATTCGTCCGGTACAATATCGACGCGATGCTCGACGAGCTCGTTTTTCTCGTTGTAGCGGAAGAAACTATCGACTTTACGTCCGCGCATCGCATCCGGCATCCAGTGCTGCGCGTCGGCCCACATGCGATTAAAAGGCAAATCGTCAAGCGGGAACCACTCCGGAATCAGCTCATCTGTTTCGGCCGGCTCACCCTCGAAATCTTCAGAAATAAAGGCGTACATTTCGTCTGTCTCTGGCTCGCCCTTGTAATATAAATCACGAAAAATCACTCGTGCAACTTCTTTGCATGAATGCACCTTCACGCCGGACTCTTCTTCGCATTCACGAATGGCAGCCTGCATAACCGTCTCGCCGGGATCGACTTTGCCGCCCGGAGAGACTAGCTTTCCTTCGCCGAAACCGCGTTTTTTGATACCCAATAAGACCTTGCCGTTACGGACTAAAAACATCTGCGCTAAATACCTAACCATACTCTTATCATACCACAAACTATCAGGGGTGACTATTGACTTTTTGCTGAATCTGTGCTATAATGTATAGATATCTTATTAGGAGGTGGGTACTATGAACATTATTGAGAAAATGAGATGGTTTTTCGGGGCAAAAAATGAGAGACTTTCTTATGGCGACAGATGGTATCAGGAGCAGCTGAGAGACAGAGATGAGCGCATTCGTGAACTCACAGAAAGGTTGGGCAAATATGAGCCGGACCTGCTTTCTCCCGCCGAGGATACATCTGAGAATACCTTTATCTTTGAAAGATCGAAGGGACATGAAGAGCAGA
>JAEEGJ010026752.1_pt1 | contig 11657 bp, 3 predicted proteins | sample 8958761 | NCBI WGS metagenome assembly JAEEGJ01 (sample SAMN16246546, study PRJNA631951) | gut metagenome | biome: gut microbiome; feature: rumen; material: RS-attached | host: Bos | place: Iran: Karaj | collected 2018-10
ATAATCTCACTCTTATCCATATTCCCCTTCTTTACAGTCTCGCTAATATCTTCGGATTTTTCATTACCATCCATATCATGCCAGTAAAGAGTCACACCGAATCGGGTAGGGAGTATGTCAGTTGCAAGGGTATCACCAGCGATGGCAGGTACTGTCACAACGTACATATCGTATTTCTGGTTTGACAATACATTAGGTATTTTGAGCAGTACTCCCATATCCCTGAGGTTTGCAGGGATAAGAGTTTGATAATCATTATAATGCAGTTTATTGTAGAATGGATTGTCGGTGTGTACCATTGTGTATGTCCAGGTTGGTTTTGCATCTGGTGTCTCACCTGCGAGGGAGTCCGTTACAACGTCAACATCCCTTATTATAGCCTGATTAAACCCGTCTAAGGGCTTTACCTTCCAGTTGTCGGTCTTTAGTAGAACTCCATTACTACATTCCTTTTGCCCTTTGATGTCGGTAAAAATTCCATCAGGCTTTGCATACGGCTTATCATACTGGTAAGGATGGATGTCGTATGAACCATAGAGCAGTTCTCTATAGGAGTAATAATAATATGGGTCTGCCAATGGAGACACGATTGAGTCTATAGCCTCTGTCGTTCCGAGTAGTGGATTGTCTGTCTTACTGAACTGCATTCCCCTGAGGATATTGATGCGAGGATATAAGTACATAAGAGAGTCACGTCCCAATACCTGTTTGTCGTACTGGAACAAAGGCTTATTCTTTTCATACTGCTCTTTCCATGCCTTATTTGTTGGCATAAGTGCATAATAGCAACTGTCTTCTTCGTCAAGAAGTGCACGGAGCAACCTTGTAAGTATCTCATTTTGCGTAGTTGTTACTGAGTCGAGGTAGTGTTGCTGACCTTTGATAATCTCACCAGGAACCGAAGCACTTGCGTTGAATTCTAACTTGTGTAATTGGAATGGATCAGACATATACAGGAAGTTCTTGACACTGTCAAGATCAGGATCGCTCTTCACATACTCAAAGAGATTGTATATGTAATCTGCTTTTTCTCCTAAGGTGAAAAGAACGCCATTGCCTGTTATGGTGTTTGTGCTTGTAAAAGGCTTACCAGAGAATGTGCTGTTGGTGAGTCCGAGATACTTGCCGTTCATCATGCGAATGGTGGTATCTGGTGACTCGTTTGCAATGGAATAGTTGTACAAGGCGATGTGGTTCATTACAAACTCCTTAATGGCAGCATTCTTCTCGCCTTTCAAACCTTTGGCAAGTTCAGCCTGATACTTGTTTATAATGTCATTAGCATCAGCATCAGTGAAGGCATCATTTGTTGGGGCGAAGACAGTGAACACCTGACTACTAGAAAGTGACTTGTGATAGCCTGTTGCCTCAATGACCCTTGCGAAGTTTGAAAGCTGCTGATTATTCTTGATAGACTCCCATAAGGTGCCTTCTCCCATGACTCCTGTCTGGTAGTGCTCGTCCCATGTGTCAGTACATGAATTGAGGCCGAGTGAGCTTAGTGTAAAGAGTAAAGTGTAAAGTGTAATGTAGAATGACACTTTACTTTTACTCTTATTTATATGTCTCTGAATTGAACTTTTCATATCGTATATGCTATATACATTAACTCATTAATCTATAATCTTTAATCTTTTTTAGAGGTCATCCTCGGATGAACCGCTATCGGATACACCATAGACGGACTTAGGCACGAGCTCAAGGTAGTCAAGTGTTGCTTCCTTTTTCTTTGGAAGGATCGTTGATACGTTCTTGATGCGAAGGGTATGTGGCTTGCCTGCTTCGATATATACAGTACATAGTACCTTACGTGCACAGTTAGATATATTTGACAATCTGTTACTAGCACCTTCAAGGGTCTTTGCGTCTTTACTTACGAAAAGGGAGTAAGGGCCACGATAATATCCCTTGTTCTTCAGAATCTTGAAGTCTTCCTGACGCTTTTCATCATCGTCACGGATATTTGCATAGTCAGGGAATGTCGTAGAGCCGTAAACACTTTCATCCTTGATACGCTCTGCCATATTCAATGGAATACCTGTGGCTTTGTTGTCGAAATAAACCTGCATCTGACCACGCTCTGCACGGTCATCCTTCTTGTTCATTGGAGGGAAGCCAAGACGAATCTGCCACTCACCAGAGAAAGGAACAGGAGGAAGATTGAATGTGATGTCGAATACTTCCTGTGCATCCATCTCGTCACCATGGCTGCCCCAGAAGTGTGAACGTGGGTACCAGTATGTGAGACGGCTGTCACCTCTGAGAATCACACCCTCAAGATAACCTTGTGGGAACTGATAGTTCTTACCACCTACACCATTCTGACTGATGGTCTTACCATTCATGCGGATATTATTAGTCATAATCTCCGGGAAGATTGTAGAGAAGTCCATACGGATGCGACAGTTGTGAACCTTGTCACGTGTGTCCGCATCGAACTTCAGGAGATCATCTATATAGAAGTATATTCCGTTTATTGCATTATTGTCATACTGTTTAGGAACAGTTGGCAGAACGTGTACGCCACTTATGTTGTGAGTGTCGTCATAGCGACGGTTTAGGTATCGGTCACCTACTATGCCTGTTGCACCAGCCCACTTGCTTACAGTGAGTTTCTCCACCTTTAGCATTGTATATGGAAGCAAGGTGGTGTACCAATCAGTAGGGTTAACGATGTTGATATCGATACCTGCATCATCACGTACCGTAAGGAAGTTGTAGCCCTGTACGTTACGGTCAAGTATATGATACTGCATAAGACGCTTCAACGGATTTATTGAGTCTTTGAGGTTCTCAAATTTCCAACCGTCCTTGTCAACGTCTTCAGGATAGACAGATGAATAGATTTTCACTGCCTCATCGTAAAGATCCTTGAGATTATATATGCCTTTGCTCTTGAGGACTTCATCAGGTACTACAAAAGCTGTGAAACCATACTTCTTTGATTCTGGATAATATACTGCTTCTGGATCACGAGAACCAGTTTTAATTGTTTGTACTGCCCATTTTGAGTTCTTGTATCTCTCGTAGTCCTGAGCATACTTGCGATCCTCAACACTATCCATTCTCTCCTCAAGGCCAGTTTCATGGATCGCATCAGCAAAGATTGAAACCTCCTCGTTCTGCATGATAAGAGAAGCTACGGTCTTTGTGGAGTTCTCAAGGACAACGTCAATCTGATGTACTATGCCATTTTCCACAGAGTCGTCCTGATGATTGAAGTATATTGTAGAGTTGCTGTTTACTACAACTACTGAGTTGTTATCAGCATCACTCTTGTGCTCAACCTGAACATTACGCTTAATCATGTTCTGGCTTGCAAGCATACCATCTGGCATGTCAGAGACAGAGAAAATCTCTGGGATGAGGTGTGTGCGGGCAATAGTATCGCACTGAGCATCCGACAGGTCATCGATTGATGACATGTTATATTTTCTCAAGTATGTGTTCACCGCATCATTGTCAGGCAGGAAACATGTATAGTGACCATAGGCAGAAAGCTGGTCCATGAGGCCAGCACGCTTAACAATGGTGGCAAACTCACTGAATTCCTTGTTGTCTTGTAGATATTCACTCATCATCTTACCAGTGAATGTATAGTAGTGTTCTGCATCCGGCTCGTCAGAGCAAGAAGAGAAGGTGCAACTGAGTGTAAAGAGTAAAGTGTAAAGTGGAATGTAGAATGATAGCTTACTCTTTACTCTATACGCTTTACTCTTTAAACTTTTAATATGTTTTTGAATTGATTTTTTCATATCGTATATACTATTTACGTTACTCGATACTCTTTAGTCTTTTAGTTCGCTTCGATACTACTGCTTTCACCGCTTCCGAATGCAGAGTTCTGATGCAGATTAGGATTTACCTTTATCTCATCAAGATTGTATGGCCAGTAGATGGCATCCATTTTCTTCATCTTGCTCTGAATGATAGACTGCAGGTTTGTGTCCTTATTAGCACATTTAGAAGCCAGATAATCAGTGTTACCGTCACGCTGTGACCTGCGGACTAGGTCATAGTAGCGTTTACCCTCGAACATTAGTTCACGATGACGCTCCTCATATACGAGGTCTGTTATAGCACTCTTTGTCTTGTAGTTCTTTAGTACAAGGGTGTCCTTGAGAACCTGTTCACCGATAGAACGCTTGTTGACGGCATTTACTAGTTTGAATGCATTGTAGAGATTCTGGACATCGGCATCAGATGTAACGTCACCTGCATCCTGTGAAATCAACTGGCTGTAAGCTTCTGCTGCAAGGAGCATGATGTCTGACAGACGATAGTAGATGACGTTTGCCTTGTTCTTGGATGTACCCATTCCTTCTGTAGGATATTGACGTCCCCATGAGGAGTTCCAGAAATTGTTTGCAGTAGGTGCATAGAGAGTGATTTCTGTATATGCGGTAGTCTTGCTGATGTAGTCAGGCTCATCCTTGCCTCTCCATGCAATATTCTCGTATGCACGCATATCGAGTCCCTTGTTCTGTTTGTCAAAGACTTTATAGGTACCATTCAATTCATCGAGGGATACGTATGAAGAGGCATTTACCCATGGCTTACGGTTCTGGCCTCCGTAGAAGTTACCGTAAGGGGCATTAGAGGCAAGATTATCATTGCCCTTGATGAAGGTAAGCTCAAAGATACTCTCTATGCTGTTACCATCAACGTATATTTCGTTAAATGCCTGACCGAATTGTGTGCTTGATCCTTTGTATCGTGTACCGATAAGAGGATAACCATCCCAGTGGGCAAAGTCTTCAGCGGTGTATGTCTTCAGTTTTTTTACTTCCTGCTTTTTATGCTCAATAATCAAATTGGCAAACTCTATACATTTGCCATAGTCTTTCTGCCAAAGGTACATCTCACAAAGCATGGCATATATAGCCCATTTTGTAATGCGTCCAGTGCTGAAATAACTTGAGTATGTATTAGATGTTTGTGGATATCCCTCAAGAGCATCTTCCTTCACGGCTTCGAGTGAGGAAATCAGGTTTGAGAGCACAGTATTGAAGTCTGTGGCTGGAAGTGCCATCGGCTGCTTTCCCTCACCCTCACTGTCATCCTCATAACAGGTCTCGGTGTAAGGTACGTCACGGAATGTGCGTATGAGATAGAAATAGCAAAGAGAACGGATGGCGATTACCTCCGCAATGTCTGCCTTTAATTGTGACTTTGTGTATGAAGGGTCAACTTCGGCAACGCCTGGGGCATATTTTAGGATGGTGTTACACTTGTTGATGACACTATAGAAATCTTGCCATTTTGTATAACCATTGTTGGCAGTGAGATTTTCCTTCAGTACCTTTTCCAGATTACCGTCCTTATGGTCGGCATCGGTATAAACGACGTTCTCAGAACGGTACTCGCCCCATATCATCATACGGCTGATAATGGCTTCTGACTGTAGCTGAGAATAGCATCCGGCAATGACAGATTCTACGTCGGTTTTTTCATTCCAGAAATTCTCAAGGACTGTTTCGTTCTGAGGCTCAATCTCAAGGAAATCTCCGCAGCTTGTCAGCATAGCAGGACTCATAACACCTAATGTTAGTGCCATTAGCGAGATGCTGTTTTTGCGTATTTTATTTTTTATATTGTTCATAGAAATTACAAATTACTTTGTTTTAATAGTGTAATCTAACATTCTTCCTCTAGGGAAGGCTTTGTTAGGCTTTAGAAGAATACCGTAACGCCCAGTGTATATGAGCGTACACGAGGGAGTTTACCGTTATCCTGTGCAGGACTATAACCTCCAGCTGAGATATCAGGGTCAACACCTGTGTATTTGGTAAGGACGAATGGGTTGTTAGCACTAAGATAGAGATTGATCTTGTTGAGACCTATTGGTTTGAGCAGATCCTTCTTCAGCGCATAAGATAGCTGGATATAGCTGCAACGTAGATATGAGCCGTCCTCAACAAAACGGTCTGAGATAAGCGTATTGTAGTTGGTTTCAGCACCGTACATAGCACGTGGAATTGTAGTAACATCACCTTCCTTACGCCAACGGTAGTTTACAGCCTGACTCTGGTTGTTGTTATTAGTCATAGCCTCTGCATCGAGACGTGCGAGGTTAAGGATATCTACACCAACACGGTATGTGAACTGTGCTGTGAGTTTCAAATCCTTGTAGTTTGCTGAGAAACCGAATCCACCAGTGAGTTTAGGAAGTGAAGATCCGAGGTACATGATGTCGAGAGCATTGATCTGACCATCATGGTTCACATCCTCATATATGGCATCACCACCGCGGAAATTATAGTTCTTACCTGTACCGTCGTTGGTGTAGTTGAACTTCATCTGAATAGGATCACCGTTGTCGTCATAGATGATCTTACCGTCGGCATTGAGGGCTACTGGAGCTGTGTTGCCGGCATCGATGAATGCCTGCTGCTGTTCTTTTGGCATGTTCTTGACTGTCTCGTACTGGTACATATACACACCTTTTGAACGGAATCCGTAGATGGCGTTAAGAGGGTTGTTGAGCTGAACTCGTGTGAGAACCTCGCGGTTACCGTTGTTATAGGTAGAGTTCATTGATTTCAGTACACTTGCATCCATCTCAAGCAACTCGTTGCGGTTATTACCGAAGTTGGCATTGATGTCAAGTGAGAAAGCACCCTTCTTGATGAGTCGGTTGGTATTGACATGGAATTCCCAACCTGTGTTGCGTGTCTTACCTGTATTGCGTGTTTCAAGACTTCCGTAACCAGAGCTTGAAGGAATACGATAATTAGGCATCAACATGTCAGAACGTGTGATGTCGTAAATCTCAAAGGTAATATTAAGACGGTCCTCAAGGAAACCAAGGTCGAAACCTAAGTTGAAGTTCTGTACTTTTTCCCATTGAAGATTTGTTAGCTTAAGGTTCTTAGGAGTCATGGCACTGATGCCAAGATACTCAGATGTACTTCCATACTTTGATACATAGAGATAGTTCTGGTTAGGCGCAGTACCTACCAGACTCCATGATGGACGTATGGAGAGCATGGACAGTCCCTTACCCTTGATCTCTTTCATGAATGGCTCGTCGATGATATTCCAACGGCCAGAGAACTGTGGGAAGTAGCCCCATCGCTTGTCTGGTCCGAACTTGGTCGTACCATCCATACGCAATGTAGCATCGAGGTTATATCGGCTCTTATATGAATAGTGAGCTGTGAATGTATAGTACAAAGAGCGAGACTCATTGAATCCGGATTCGAGTTTCGTAATCTTACCACCTGCATTAGGGCTTTCAATACCACCGGAAGGAAGTCCCTTACCTTCTGTTGACTGGTTGCTTGAGCTACCAGCCTGTACCTCCATACGTGCCATTGCCATTAATGAGTGGTCTTTATTTGGCAAGGAAGGAATGTATGTCAGAGAGTGTTTTGTGGTTAGCGAAACACTCTTGGAACTTGCATCTCTAGAGGTGTTGTGTCCTGCGTTCCATGATGTTGTGACCAGTTCTGACGGATAGAATTTCTCTTCATAGTTGTTGAAGATATTCATATAAACCTGCCCCTTATAGGTGAGGCGGTCGTGATCTTCGTCCATACCCATGAGTTCATACTTGAGAATGAGCTCTGGGGTTAGGTCATACTTGGTCTGGTCGTTCTTTGCCAGATGAGCACTTGCGACTGGATTGACAAATGTGCGTTGATCTTTTTCGAATACGCTTGAACCCATTGACCGACCGCTCTGAAGCATGTTGTAATAGATATTGGTATCATTACCATTTTCATCCTCTTCATATACACTCATATTAGGCATCTTCTTTAGGGCGATGTCGTAGAGGTTGTCATAGTTGTGGTTGTACTTCGTATAGGTCATGGCGAAGTTTGTCTGCACGAGGATTCGCTCACTGACATTATAGTCAAGGTTCACACGTGTAGAGAAACGTTTCATCTTATCTTCTATAGAAGTACCAGTCTCATGGTCGAAACCGCCTGAAATACGGAAACGCGCCTTTTCACCACCACCGTTTACGGTGATGTAGTGGTTCTGTCGGAGTCCGACCTGAGTAACTTCCTTCAGCCAATCCGTATTATCGTTGTACTGGTGGTACTCAGAGAAATTTATAGGATCGTAGTTAATCTCTGGAACTGAGCTCGCTGCATCATTCTGACGTGGATTGAAGTAAGACTCCTTTAAGAGCATGGTGTAGTCGTCACCATTGAGAAGTTCCATACCCTTAGGCTGGTATGTTCCTGTCAGTTTGAGAGAGTATGATACCTGTGGTTTACCGCGGCTACCACGCTTTGTTGTCAGCTCGATAACGCCATTACCACCCTGTGAACCATAGAGGGCTGAACCGTCCTTCAATACGTTGATGCTTGCGATATCCTCAGTGTTGATGTTAAGGAGCTCGGCAAACTGATCGTCGCTTGCCGTGTTTGCATCAAAGTTTGAGAGGTCAAGCTCTCGCACGTTGCCATCCACTACGATGAGTGGGTTCTGGTTGGTGAGTGTTGACAATGAACCACCACCACGAAGACGCATGGTAGAGCCAGAGCCAAGAGCACCGGAGTTACCTACGATGTCAAGACCAGCGATACGTCCCTGAAGGGCTTCATCGATGGTCGTGATGCCAAGACCTTCAAATTCCTTTGTGTCGATGGTCTGCTTAGCGTATGAAATCTCATTTTCTGGAATGGCAAGACCATTACCATTTGCACGCTTCTTGGACTTTACAACAACTTCGTTAAGAGTTGTCGCATTTGTCATAGTAACGTTATATGTGGTCTTGTCGAACTTGAACGTCTGGGTCTTTAAACCAACGTATGAGATGCGGAGCTTATCCTTTGGATTCTTCACCTTCATGGTAAAGTTACCGTTCATGTCGGTGATGGCTGACTCAATGATACGGCCTGTGCCGTCAATCTCACAGACGGTTGCTCCCATCAGAGGACCAAGGTCGTCACTGACGGTACCATGTACCTGTGTGATATCTTGTGCCATAGCTGCTATGCTGCAAAGCGACATAGCACATGTCAGCAGTGCAACCCGACATTTATGGCCTCCTATATTGTTTTTCTTTTGTATCATTCTGATAAATTACAAATTACAAATTACAAATTACCTTTGGCTTTTGCACTCCGGCTCCCTCCCAATGGGAGAGGGAGGAGAGGCCGTTTTACTTCCATTTTGTCTCCTGACTCTTGTCGTAGAGAAGCACGCCATTGATTTTGTGTATTACGGCATTAGAAGAAGCTGCGATAGAGCATCGGAATGAATTAGAGCTGAGATTGTCCAACTTCACACCAGAGCCCCATTCAACCCAGTATTCTCTACAGCACTTGTTGCTTGCTGCCACGTTGGCGGTACGGGTATTGCCTAACTGATCCTTAACAGTCAGACTGTTTCCGTCCTGAGTTACGTAGATAGAATAGTAACGGTTGTTCTTTGGATTCAGCTTGCCTGACTCATACTGGAAGTTAGAAACCTTGTCACCTCCGATATACACGGAATTATCCTGTATGTGATAGCGTACAAAATTGTGTATTCTGTCTGCAATGACCTTTTTCTCGTCTTCTGAATCAGTATTATTGTAGTCTTCCCAAGTTGGGAGATAACCATTGTCAATCATCTGCTTGATAGCTGCATCTGTAGGAACATAGATTGTATAATTGTAGTTGTCAAACACGGTTAGGTTCTTATTTCCCGCAGGGTTTAGGCAATAGTATTTACCGTCCTTTGTTCCAAATAGTCCCTTACCACTTTCGTCTGCAAAGATCAAATTGTAGAACAAATGGTCGCCTCCCTTGTCGGACTCTTCTTTCAATATTTCATATACGGACTTAGCAGAAGTCATAGGAATCTGTACCTTGCCATATTCGTAATTATCCGCATCGTTTACTCCATAGGTCGTTCCGTTGCCGTCGCTGCCCATGTCGTAGATATATTTGCTGGAAGCTTTGATTTTCTCACCAGTATGAAGCTGAAGCCCGCCCTGGAAGCACATATCATTGCCTTCCTTGAATGCCTTGATTACACTGCCAGCTTTTGTCTTGTACATGGTCTTGTCAGGTGTGATATCCTCAAGAAGAATTGAGTTGTCAAGATAGTCATAGAGACGATTAACTACAACATCCTTATCGAGAGGGTTTGGCGTACCGTTTGTACTTGTCCATGAACCATCTGAAGCCATGATGACAGGAATCGCAACACCATCAATCATACTATTATAATAATAGAATACTAAAAGATATTGCTGTGGCAGGCCATATGAGCATGGGTCGATGAAACTAAGGAATTTAATATCTCCTGTATTAAATTTCAGCCAATCCTCACTATTGAAAGGAATAATAAGACTGAACTTTGAATCCATAGCCGTGAGGTATGGGGTGAAATCCTTTGCGGCACCATTAGTATCTACGTATTTTGGTGCATAGTTACTTGTGAGTGCTTTGTAAATCACACTGTAGTTATTTTCACTCTGAATGAGTGCAGGGAACATTACGGATGAATACTCTGCAGGGGCAAATACCTTATTAGTGATATATACAACACCATTGCATCCCATGATACATGAGTCAACATCTGCAATGGTTACGCCCATAGAACGCTGTGAATCATCAAGTATGGAAGCGAACTTTGAAGGAACTGATGCCACGAATGACTCCTGCATGTTCACATTAAGAAGCTTTACGAGGGTTCCGTATGGAATGTTAGTTAGCGTACCAAAATAATCCTTCAAAACCTTACCAGAGCCATTGTTAAACCATTCGGTTAGGGCTTTGTCGTTAGGTACGAGCATGGCAGCAGCATCGTTTTGCAAGATAATATTCGTGTTGTCTGCCATATACGTATTCCATCCTGGATCAAATTTGAGCAGATCGCCATCACTAAGTGGCATTTCTGCTTTGTTATTAGTAAGAGTGTTAAGGTCGTGATTTCCACTATAGTTTAGATAGCGAAGATTATATATTGAATCAGTATTCTCATATTCAGGGTGCAGAAACCAGAAGTCCTGCTGGGCTGTCTTGTCCATTGCAACGGGAACGCTGAATCTGTCGAGCAGTTTTGCCCATAGCGTGGTATTACTGTTTGTTCTGATAATCTCTGCCATGTTAGGCGTTGACTCAATTACTCCGTCAACAACATATATGTAGCCATTCTTACAGGTCTGCTCATTGCTGATTACCTTCCTGCCATTCACCCATGAATCCTGTATTGACTCAGACCTGTGATTGGAGATGACATAAAGGTCGTTATCCTTGATATTGTTCTTCTCCATGAACTGAGGAAGGAAATGAATCATTGGTGCGGAAGTGTTATCCTTGAGGATATGGATAGGCTTCCCCTGACTACGTACACTTCCCCAAGCCCTGTTTACAGGGTCATTTGCGATTTCCGTGTTTATAGGAAATTCTTCTGGCTTCATAACTGGGATGTTGTCAAGACTGCTTGCGGCTGTCTCACGACGCATACACATACCGCTTTCCGGCAGTTTTTTGTCGTCAGTTGATGGTACGTTTGACATGAGTTCAAGAAGGTACGCATTATTAATCATCGTACCATTGAACAATTGTCTCTTCTGGTCCTTGCTCAGTTCATCGTATGATCTTACGCCAAAAATGTTGTTAGAATTGAACCATGCCTGATAGGCATCATCAGATGCGACGAATAGTGTCTTAGAACCCGTCTTTGAAAGTGTCTCCTTGTAGTCAAGG
>JAEEGJ010026755.1_pt1 | contig 11657 bp, 8 predicted proteins | sample 8958761 | NCBI WGS metagenome assembly JAEEGJ01 (sample SAMN16246546, study PRJNA631951) | gut metagenome | biome: gut microbiome; feature: rumen; material: RS-attached | host: Bos | place: Iran: Karaj | collected 2018-10
AGGTGTCTGCATTGTTTTGTTTTGTTTTTTAATAAAATTGTTTACGTTCGACTGAATCAATCGCATAGTAGCCACCGCAGTTCCCAGTGTGAGTCTATGCGATTTGGATACTAAACTCGATATAGCTCACGCTACACGTAGCGCATCTATATTTAATAATGTGAGCAAGCATCTGGACCACGGCAAGCCGCAGCCCGTCGTCATGCGGCGATTAACGCTTGCTGAACTGGAATCTCTTGCGGGCCTTGGGCTGACCGGGTTTCTTGCGCTCTACGGCACGCGGGTCGCGGGTCATGAAACCCTCCTTGCGCAGGGCACTCTTGTCCTCGGGGTTGATCTTCACCAGGGCGCGGGCGATAGCGAGACGCAGAGCCTCGGCCTGTCCCTTGTAACCACCACCAACGAGGTTAACCTTGATGTCATACTTCTCGGCAACATCCAGCGTGTTAAGCGGTTGCTTGATCACGTATTGCAGGATGGGGTTGGGGAAGTAGTCTGCCAACGGGCGTTTGTTCACTGTGATTTCGCCAGTACCTTCTTTCACATACACGCGTGCGATAGCGGCTTTGCGGCGACCTACTGCATTAATCTGTTCCATGCTTCTTATTTGAGTTTGTTAATGTCAATAACTTTGGGATTCTGGGCCTCGTGGGGATGCTCGGGGCCGTTGTAAACGTGAACGTTCTTCAACAGCTGGGCGCCCAGGCGGGTCTTGGGCAGCATGCCCTTGATCACCTGCAGGTACAGCGGGTGCATACCCTTGCGGAGGTCCTTCTTCTTCTCACTCTTAGCTTGCAACTGAGCAGGGGTCGTGAAGCGCTGACCACCAGGATAGCCAGTGTAGCGTACATACTGGTGCTCGGTCCACTTCTTGCCAGTCATCTTGCACTTGTCGGCATTGATGATGATCACATTGTCACCGCAGTCAACGTGCGGGGTGTAGTTGGGTTTGTACTTGCCACGCAGCAACTTAGCCACCTTGGAGCACAAGCGACCCAGAATCTGGTCGGTAGCATCGACTACCACCCATTCCTTTTGAACGGTTTCGGCATTGGCCGAAATTGTTTTGTAACTTAAAGTATCCACTTTTAAAATCCTAATTAATAGTTAGTTAATTGCCCAAGCAACACCCTGCGGAACGGCCAAATTCCACACGACATTGCCATAATGGACTCTTACTTTGGATATAATCGGCGCGCAAAGGTACTGCTTTCCCCCGACCTGACCAAAACATTTTCCTCTTTTACCCACCCAACCGGCCAAAAACCGTCGTGATTTCACTTCTTTTAAGAATAATTAACGGTTCGTCTTCTTCTTTTCCTTCGATTTTCATCCTCAATCGACCATTTTTGCCTCAATTTTAAGTGGAAAAAATGAGAGAAATTTTCACAGGAACACACTATTTTAAATATTAAGTTTTATCTTTGCATTTTACAAACAGCTTAAATCTAAACATTATGGCTAAGACCTATATATTTTTATTGCTGGCTCTTGCAACACTTTCGGTACTGGCAAACGACAGCAGAATCATTGCTCAGTCACCGGGCAGCATAACGTTTGAGGTTGATGAGAATCTTAAACCGGTTGACGGCTGGTTCTATTTAGAAGATGGTGAACAGATCGCAAAGTCCTTGTTGCCAAACCCGGATTATAGGAATGGAGAAGACGGGAAGTATTATCGCATTATCGCCACAAGTTTTTTCAATGAGAATAACTTGGTGAATAAAGGCGAAACTCCTTTCTACGAAACACTGATCTGGGCTTATTCAATTCACAGTTCGGTCACGCTGTCGCCCGACATGATATGGTTGCTCATCAGTCAGGGGTTCGCCCGCTATGTCGACGCCCATGCCGAGGAACTCCGCTCCCTGTTCGTCGACCATGAAGATAAAAAAACACTTATAGTGACAGAGCCCATTCCTTTTGAGGATACTGATTGGTCTAAGATTATAGGTGATTTTGCATCCCAAATTGAGGAGAACACCAAAGGCGACATCGCCCAAGTCATTACTGCCGATTTCTCTACGACGGGTCCCGTTGAACGTGTGGCATCGCAGATAACGTTGATGGAGAGTGTGAAATCCTATTTTACTTATGAATATTATACCACGTGCGGTATTCCCTCGATTACCTTAAAGGGTACACCTGAGGACTGGCAGCGTGTGCTTGAAAAGACACAGAAACTCAGCCAGTATGGTCTGGATGGATGGGTCAAGGAATTGGAGCCCATTTTGACTGAGTTCATCCTAGCGGCAGAAGGGCATCCCAATCAACAATTTTGGCAATGCATTGTCAAGAAAATACGAGAAGATATACTGAGGGCTGCTGGTGAAGGTTGCGGCGATGAAACGGAGCCATCTATACTTGATGGATGGTTCTTGAAACTCTTCCCGAATGAGGAAGGGAAAACAAAAGGGTCCGTAGTGATGGGGGAATCGATGCCATCTGAAATGGTACATGTTGTGTTCAAATGTGATGGGAAGGACATGGAACTTTGGGCTGGATTCATCGCAACCGAAGTGGATTCTGCTGCCAACATGCTGACTCCAAAAATCGGCTGGATGGTAGTTAACAGTTCTAAGACCCTTTATACAATAAATAGGTATTGGCGCCTGATCCTGTGCCTTACAGCTTTGCTTGTTATTATCTTAGGCTTAGGCTTTTTGGGCTGGAAAATAATCAAATCCCGCAGGTCTTTGCGCTAATGGGCTATTACTTTAACGTGAGATCGACGAGAGTAAAGTGCTGATGATCAATTTATCAGATATGTAGAGACGCAATATTTTGCGTCTCTACTAGTCTTTTAATAGCTAATTAGCTGAGATCTGGAATCATTAGTGTCCGGTAAATAATTGACCATGCCCAAGAAATAGCTGATGATTATTACTCTAATTGCAGCTTTATGTGCAGGGGCTTACTTATAAGCCCGTAGGGCTGTCAGGTTATAGGCAGGTGGTGTAGTGATGCGAAGCAGAACGGAACCCCTGTGCACTAGCGACACCCCGAATACTAGCCCTATCGGGGCGACAGAATCCGTGATGGATATACTGCCGCCCCGATGGGGCTTGAATGAGCGCTCAACTTTTGCAGGGGCTGCACTCGGCTTCGCCTCGTTGCACCCCTGCCTATGCCCTGACCGCTCCTAACGGAGCTTTTACCGGACATTAATGAATGTTTTTATGTCTAAATGCCTATTGTCTGTGGTGGTTATCTCAGTTCAACATCGGCACCTAGAGCAACGAGTTCGGCCTTGAGCGCCTCGGCCACGTCTCTTGCGACACCTGTCATGATGGTGGCGGGAGCATTGTCAACGCGGTCTTTCGCATCCTTGAGCCCAATGGTGAGCGATTCTTTTATCTTCTTGATCACAGCAAGCTTTTGGGCACCAGGGCTCTTGATGAAAATGTCAACTATTGTCTTTGTGCTATTCCCGTTACCGCTCGGACCTTCCTGGGCTGTCGGCTTTTGGCCTATCAGTTCGACTTCAGCACCGAGTGCGACAAGCTCAGCTTTGAGCGCCTCGGCCACGTCTTTAGCTACGCCTGTCGCGATGGCGTAGGGGAGTCGATCCATCAACTCCTTCGCATCCTTGAGTCCAATTTTGAGCTGCTCTTTAACTTTTTTGATGACTTCAAGCTTTTGGATGCCTGAGGTCTTGAGAATGACGTCAAATGCGGTTGCGGTGTTGTCTTCGGCTGTCGGCTTTTGGCCTTTCAGTTCAACTTCAGCACCGAGAGCAACAAGTTCAGCCTTGAGTGCCTCGGCTACGCCTTTAGCGGCACCTGTCATGATGGTGTGGGGGGCATGATCAACCCAATCCTTCGCATCCTTGAGTCCCACTTTGAGCCGCTCTTTAATTATTTTGATGACCTCAAGCTTTTTTGCGCCAGAGCTCTTGAGGACAACATCATACTTCGTGTTGTCATCGTTGGCATTACCATCGTCGTTGACGGGCGGTTGCGGCTCATCGACAGGCGGTTGCAGGTCATCGACAGGCGGTTGCAGGTCATCAATGGACGGTTGCGGCTCATCGGTTGTTGGTTTATGGCCTATCAATTCGACTTCAGCCCCTAGAGCAACGAGTGCGGCCTTAAGTGCCTCGGCTGCGTCTTTAGTTGCACCTGTCATGATAGTAGATGGGGCCTTGTTAACCAACTCCTTCGCATCCTTGAGTCCAATGCTGAGTAACTCTTTGACTTTTTTGATGACTTGAGTCTTTTTTGTGCCGGGCTTCTTGAGGACAACGTCAAAAATGATTACGGCATCGTTATAGTGCGGATCCACAAGGTTATCGCCAGTTTCCCCTTTGTTGCCACCAGATTCCTCACCGTTGCCGCCAGATACTTCACCGTTACCTTCAGGTACCTCACCGTTGCCATCAGGTTCCTCACCGTTGCCGCCAGGTACCTCACCGTTACCACCAGGTACCTCACCGTTGCCACCAGGTTCTCCTCCAGTGATTAATTCTTTGCCTACCAACTCGACTTCAGCGCCAAGAGCAACGAGTGAAGCCTTGATGGCCTCGGCACTGTCTTCGGTGATGCCGTCTTTGATGGTGACAGGGGCTCTATCAACAAGAGCCTTCGCATCTGGTAACCCGATATTGAGCAGCTCTCGAAGTTTTTCGATAACAGGAACTGGATGGGCACCAGCGCTCATGAGTAAGACGCCAAATGAGTTGCCCGGTAATGCCTCGATGACAGTTCTTGTCGTTACTGGAGCTATTTCTGACATTTCCTGGTCGAGAATTTGGATGAGTCTGGAAATGCCAGCCGGCTGGTCGATCGATGATGCGCGCAACTTGATGTTGATGTTCTGGCGTGACGTGGTCTCGGTAAGGGTTGTTGTGTCCCTCTTGTCCTCGGCCGTGTAAGTGGGATAACAAGCCTTCAACTCATATTTGTCATTCGTCTGTCCCTTATCGCTGAAAGTGACCTGAGCCTGGAAATTCAGATCCACATGATTAATGTTCATGTAAGGAATGGGAAGAATTGACATGAGCGGTATAGAGAGCTCATTGTAGCTGCCGTCCTTAATGAAGTAGAAATACATCATTACGGGCTTGTAGTCGGCAATATCATTCTCGTCTTTCTCGAGCATGGCCGATGTCATGTAGTTGGTAGTGGCACGTGCCGATTCTTCCTGGGCTTCGACGCAAGCCTTGAGCGGGCCGCCGATGATGTATCGGAAATCCAGGGATGCGAGTTTGTTACCGCCATCGTTAGTGCCTCCGCTGCCAGAGCCGCCTCCGTTAGAACCATCATCACCCGAGCCTCCGTCACCCGTGGTGTTGCCATTGTTACCTCCAGGTTTCTGCTCCTGGGCAGGAATGGTGATGACCGTTTGGGCATAATGACTCATCCGTGACCCGTTCTCTATGATGCAGGCCTGAGCATGGAAAACGTTCTCCCTATCTGTCTTGTAGGCGAAAAACAGGTATGCCCGGTCCTTTTCCTCATATTGCAGGTTATCAACGTCAAGTCTCACGATACCCTCGCCGGTGGCGATGACGGTGAGCACGCCATTCGAAGCATTCCATGTGATTTCAGGAGGGTCAGGCAGGACGGTTTCGATAAAGATCTCCTTTTCGGCCATGCAAAGGGGTTTCCCGTTATGCATAATGAAAGCTCTGGCCATGAAGGTGTTACTCTTTCTGACTTCGTATGAAATCTTCAGTGAGGCTGAGTCTTTATGCTGGTTTGATTGATTTCCGATTTCCAGTTTCACCTCTCCCTCGCCGGAGGCAGTGACCGTCAGCACGCCATCCTCATGAGTCTCATCGATGAGGGGCTTATCAGGAATGATGGCTGCAATCTTGATTTTCTTTTCATCATGGCACAAGGACTTCCCTTTATACATAATGTCGGCCACCGCCTTGAAGTTGTTGTCAACAAAAGGCTCATAGGGAATGCTCAGTGAGACTTCATTCTCTTTCTGATCCACAAATTCCCCGACTTCCAGTTTCACCTGTCCCTTACCAGTGGCAGTGACCGTCAGCACGCCATTCTCATAAGTCTCTTTGATGACAGGCTTATCAGGAATGATGGCGGCAATCGTGATGTCTTTTTCTTCGGTACAGAGTGCCTTTTCTTTATACATAATGGAAGCCACCGCCTTGAAGTTGTTGTCAACAAAAGGCTCATAGGGAATGCTCAGTGAGACTTCATTCTTTTTCTGATCCACTAATTCCCCGACTTCCAGTTTCACCTGTCCTTCACCCTTAGCGGTGACCGTCAGCACTCCCGTCCCTCCGAACGCCCGATGATCCTCTTTGATATCGGGCTTATCAGGAATGATGGCGGCAATCGTGAATATCTTATCGGCATGGCCAACAGACTTCCCTTTATACATAATGTCAGCTTCCGCCGTGAAGGTGTTGTCTACTTTTTCGTCGTAATCAATGTTAAGGAAGACCTCGTCTTTTTTTGATTTCTTCTTGTTGCCTACTACCAGTCTGACGATTCCATTACCCTTGGCGGTGACCGTCAGTTTACCATTCTCAGGAACTCCATCGATAAGGGGCTTATCAGGAGTAGTAACGGCAGGCGGTTCTGAGGTTTTGGCGTCAATCTGGAAGACTTTCGTTGCAGGGCTGACGGGTTGTCCTTCCAGCATGATCCAAGCTTCCGCTGTGATGGTTATACCTTTTTTAGGATTATAGGAAACATTCTGGATGGCCGTGCCTTTTCCCTCTTCAATTTTATTTCCTATTTTCAGTCTCACAATCCCCTTACCAGTGGCGGTAACCGTCACCTCTCCATTCTTGTGATCCTCTTCGATGAGGGGCTTATCCGGGAGCTCGACGGGCGGCTCCGGGATGCTGGCGGCAACTGGGATTTCCTGATTGACATATTGGCTCACACGTTTCCCCTGCTCTGTGGAATATGTGGTTATCTCAAATGTGTTATTGACCGTCGGATCATAGGAAAGCTGAACGGTTACCTTACCGCTTTTCTCATCTTCCTTGAGATCTTTCTTGTCCTTTTTGTTATTGACCTTGAGGTACACACCATAATCGCCCGTGGCTGTTACGGTCAGTACACCATCTTTAGCGTCAGCCTTTTCAATTATGGGCGCTTTCTTGTCGTAGGTAGGCTTTTGTTCCTTGGCTTCAATAACGCGTGTTTCACAGGCGTCATTGCTCACAGGTTTGTGAGATTTGTCCAAAAAACGTGCCGTTGCCTCAAAGGTGTTCTTAATGTGTTGGTTATAAGGTATATTTAAGGAAACCTTTTGCTTTAATACCTTCTCATTATCCCTAAATTCCGCCCCGTTCAGTTTGACCTTTATCCATACAAAAAGATTTTTATCAGCACCCGAATTAGCGGAGACCGTCATTTTGCCATTCTTCTCTTCCCATTTAATTTTGGGTGGTTCCTTTTTGAAAGTTGTCTCTTTAGCATTAATAGTAATGCTTTTCCGGGCAAAATCACTGCATTGCGCTCCTTGCTCAAGGACATAAGCCTTTGCCTCGAATGAGTTAAAGATGCGATCATTATAAGAAAACGTTAGGGCTGCTTTGTGTTCACCAATAGCTACCTGATAATCATCCGGATCCTTCTTATTGATAACCATCAACCACACTCCCAAATCAGCATGTGCCGAAACAGCGAGTGTGCCATCCTTATAATTTGGAGTAATCTCGGGCGGGTTTTTTTTGTAAGATTGCTTCTGTTTGGTGGGAATAACCACTTCATTCTCTGCCTTAACGCCTGGACTCTTAGTATAGAAAGCGGTAATTTTATGTTTATTACCAGGTTTGCTGGTGATTGAAATATAGACAAAGTCTTTATCTTCACGTTGCTTGCTATCGATACTTATTTTGATCTTGCCTTTTCCAGTCGCTACGGCAGTGAGGCGACCATCCTGTTCGTCCCAATTATAGATAATGTCAGGCGTTTGAACTTGTTGACCTGCGGGAGGCTGGACGGTCGGTTTATCCTTTGCCTGTAGCAGATCTTTAAAGAATGCAATATCGGCTTCCTTGGGCAGGAAATCCTTGTATTCAAACGGCCTACCGGGTTTGCCGAGTTGGAATATTAGGCTGTTAATGTCTGTTTTGGTCAGTTGATCAGCAGTGCTTAAGGAGGTGTCTGTTGCTCTTTTTTTGAGCTCTTCAGTAGATAGCTTCTCACCATTGCCCCATGTCTTCAGTTTTTCATATAGGTCGCACATTGACTGAAGATCCTCAGACGCAATAGAAAGGAGAAACTTATTGCCCTCCTCAGGTGGATAAGTCATATCATAGTCTACTTGGCCCTCAGTCAAATCAGAATTAAAAAAGGCATCGGCAATCATTACCTTGATTTCCGTCCAAGTTAACGGGCCGGAATTCTCGTTGTTATCCGGATTGAAAACCCCGTCCCATATTATGTTCTTAAATTCATCTAGAGAGAAACACTCTGATTTCGGTCGTAATAATTTGGAAATTTTACTTCCTATCGAGTAACGTATATCCCATCTTTGTTCAAGAGTAATATCAAGATAAAAAAAGCTGTCTTTGTAATACTGGACTTTTTTTTGCTTCTCGTCCATCAGTGTAGAAAGCGCTTTATCATCAAATCCCTCAGGAAGAAGAGACCTGTAATCATAGTGACCTGATTCATTGAAAGTAAACTCAGCCATCAGGATGTTGAAGTCACGATCGGTCAGACGGTAACTAACTAAAACGTTTTCGGCAATTCTTTTTAGAGTCTCAGGTTTGCGCTTGGTAGAGCTAAGCATGTAATAGAGGTTTTCCATACTATTAACAAACTCTGCTTTCGATTTGAAATAGAATTCATCAGCATCTTTAGGCAAATGCTTGCTATATGGATAGGAGGAGAACTTGCTTTTGTGATGGACAGCATCGTCAATCATCACACAGGCTTCATCCCATGACAAATATAAATAGCAGTTTCCATATTCCGGCGCATTAAATAAATGAAGAGCAAAAAGCATTTCGGCATCAAACTGTTGATAGGAAATACTTTCACCATGTGTTTGTTCATATCGCAGAAATGCGTTTGTGATCGCATCTCTAATTATCTCTTTTTGACTTTCTTCGTAGAATTCCATATTGCGCTCTATTTTTCAAAAAATGAACATATAATATATGGTAGTCGATTATTTTGGGGATTCCTCAATCAAGGGCTTGTCGGTCGTGAAGCGGTCACCGAAGAGCTGGTATAGTTGTGCGATGCCCATCGGGATATCTGTGGCCTCGGCCCGTAGTTTGATTTGTAAATCCCCTTTAATCGTAGTTTCGGTGTTGATGTTGGTGATGTCCTGAGGCCTCAAGATGGAGATTTTCTCACTGTTGTATCTTGTGACCGTTGCCGAATAGGAGAATGTGATGTCCTGGATTTGTAGCATTGGGACAGGAATGATGCACATGAGGGGAATCTGCATGACGAGATGCTCTCCCTCGTCGTTGGTGAACTCAAAGGTGACAAAAACCGGAGAGTAGGTGTTGTCGCCCTGCTTCTCGCACAGGTGGTTCATGAAGATGTCATGGGCTTGCATTGTTGCCTCCTTTTGAGCATCAATGCAGGCCTTTAATGGCTGAAGGATTACATGCTTGAATGATAATCCCTTGTAGGCTTCGGTTGTTGTGGTTACATCACTCATGATACATCTGTGTTATGTTGTTGGACTGTCCTGAGTGGGCGATAATTGGACAAACCTCGACATCTCGTTTCCAAGAACCTGGATGAGCTTGGAAATCCCAACCGGCTGGTCGGTTGTGCTGGCCCGGAGCTTGATGTCGATATTCTGGCGTACCGTTATATCGCTCTGCGTGGTCGTATCTATGTTGGTCGCATCCCTGAAAACGGGATAACAGGCTTTCAACTCATACTTGTCGTTACTCTTGCTCTTGTCGCTGAAGGTGACCTCGGCCTGAAAATTCAGGTCCACATGCTCAATGTTCATGTAGGGGATGGGGAGAATCGACATGAGCGGTATGGAAAGCTCATTGTAGCTGCCGTTCATGATGAAGTAGAAGTGCATCATCACGGGCTTGAAGTCGGCAACGCCATCCTTGTCTTTCTCCATCACGCTGGCCGTAAGGTAGTCGTAGGTGGCTTGGGCTGCTTCTTCCTGAGCCTCCACACAGGCCTTGAGTGGACCGCCGATAATGTGCTTGAAGTCAAGCGATGCAAGCTTGTTTTTGATGTTTAGCGGCTTGCTGGGCTTATACGTTTCGGGATTTAGCCTTATTTTTTCAGCAAGCAACACAGTGAAGAACGCTGAGTTGGCTTGGGTTGGGAGGACATCCTTGAATTCGATCAACCGCACCGTGTGCTTGAGATCCTCGATGATGATCTCAAGGTCTTGTGTCGTGAGACGCTGGGAATCGATCTGGATGGGTTCGAGCGCTCTCTGGCGGAGATCAACCGTAGTGAGGGGGCGACCTATCTGTCGGCGCCATAGCCTGAGTTTCTTCGAGAGTTGATTGCGCAGGTCGCGACCTTGTAACAGGGCGTCAAAGAATTCAAGATTGGCCTCGGCAGGAAGAAGGTTCTCAAAGGGGTAGGCACCAGGTTTGTAGCTCGGGTCGCTTTTCTCCTGCAAGCGATTGCGTATGACGGTTAGCTTTACCCACGTGAACTTAGGATTGAGGTTATAAAAGGCCTTTGAGCATTCCTGTTGCAGCTCTTGAAAAGGCACGGGTTGACCGCCGTTCCATGCCTGTAGCACAGCCATGATACGTCGTTCTACTCGTTTGTCGATATATATGTTATAATCCATATAATTGTTCCTTGATGGGTTGCTTGATCAGTCATCGTGAATGCGGCTTGCCGTTATTCGATGGGCTTAATCGATGTCCCGTAGGTGGTAGCTAGTTGCAGGAGGCGAGCCATGCCGCCCGAAATATCGGAATTTTGCCCTTTGATCTTGACATTGATGGCATGATGCTGTTTCGGTACTTCGCTTTTAGCAATGGTGCCTCGACGCAGTCTTATTAATGCTTGTTTGCGAAGTAAAGCCCTACTCTTAGTGAGAACCACCCTGTTTATCCTTTTCGTGCCGCTAGAATTTTGAGTACTTTGAACAGTAATCGCAAAATCGATCTCAACGTCCTTGATCTGAATGAACTGTGCCGGAATAACGCTAGCCAGCGGCATCTTCAGGAGATGCTTCTGCCCGTCGATGAAATAGGTAAAGCTCAGCATCTGCAGCTCTTTATTTTTAAACATGGTCTGCAGCAAGTAATCCTTCATCGTTTTAGCCGCATCCATCTGGGCATGTGCGCTCTCCTTGAAGGCTCGGGAGATGATACTCGACAGGAACACAGCCCCTTGATTGTAAGTTTCGTTGGAGCTGTTTTTCTTCTTGTTCTGTTTATTCTCTTCGGCCATAGCGAGTCACTGTTTTACAAGGAAATCAATACACCAGATTGCCGTCAAATGTCTTGGCCATCCTGATTAACCTTTCCACCTCATTGATCGATGGCACCTTGTCAACGTAATGCTTCTTGTTGTTGATGATTACCATTTGCTCATGCAGTCGGTTGGCATTGTGGCTCCTCAATGCCTTGATGGAGTCCACCCCCGAGTCTTTAAGCAGTTTGGCAAGGTCGGGGTCAACCCCTTCAAGACGCAGGATGTCGGCATTATTACACAAGGCAGTGATTTCTTTGGTGCTCATTTTGGTGGTTTTTTACAAATTGCTCC
>JAEEGJ010026757.1_pt1 | contig 11656 bp, 5 predicted proteins | sample 8958761 | NCBI WGS metagenome assembly JAEEGJ01 (sample SAMN16246546, study PRJNA631951) | gut metagenome | biome: gut microbiome; feature: rumen; material: RS-attached | host: Bos | place: Iran: Karaj | collected 2018-10
AGAGGTAATAGACGCGCTTGACGTCTTTTTCGTAATAGGTGTTCTGCGTCTTGATCCAACGGTCAACAAGACGGTCACGCACGGCGTAAGCCACAGCGAGGAACTTTTCGTGGTCCGTCACCGTGTATTTGCTGCGGGCGAGCGTGTGGTGGATGTGGTCGGTAAATGCCTTGCGGAAAGCTTCCGCATCGGTACCGAGCACTGTAATGTCACTTGCATTCTTGGTAGTTTTAGCCATAAATCTAACCTGCCTGGTATTGTTTATTCAATCCAAGGAAAAGTTTAGAAATTTTTACGAGATTTGCAATACGTTAATTCTGTAAACCTAGCTTGTAAGCCTTTTCAGGATATGTAAAGGATGTGGGCTATCTATGGTAATATGTGCTGTGGAGCTTTGAACCTGTGCAATTTTTTCACAGGTTCAAACACTAAACGGATTTTTCCCGTTATGCTCTTTTAAATAAGAGTGCTTGCGTGCTTCCATTTCGTCAATTTGGGCAAATGATACCTTGAGTTTTAGATGACGAGGGTGTTTTTCGCTTTTTTCTGCATTTTGAATAAATGATTCTGCAACTGAACCTGTGAGAATTGGGATGTTTCTTATTTTGAATGTCATTGTTGTACGAAAAATAAGTTTTAGGAATTTGCAAAATATGCAAATTGCTTTTTTTTGGGGGGATGAAATGTTTATGCGACTATAAATGGTGCAAAAATTGCATTTTTTTATTCCTGCTTGTTAAAAAAGAGCTATTTTACAAGATAACATAGCTTTTGTATTCTGAGCTTGTCAAGGAATTCAAAAGCGTCCGTTTTTATTGAGTATTTGCTCTAGTCTCTGTTTCGAAATCGGCAAAATTTCACGTATACGAGAATAGGGCAGACAGCTCACGTCCCAATTGGGGCGTGGGGTGTTTGCGTTTATTGGTATACATGGCTTTGCCGAGCCTCGAAACACAATAAACGATGTAACAACTCCACGCCTTTTTTTATATAAAGAATGCGTCTAGTTATAAACCTCGTGAGATTTTAGGGGAAATCGTATTAAATGAGGTTTTGTATATGACGGCTCACTCATCAGAGTGTAGTGGTGTTTCGTTGGAATCCCTTTTCTCAGAAAAAGGGTTTAAACCGAATGACAATCAAAAATTGGCTATTGAAAATACCAAGGGTCCGCTTTTATTGACTGCGGGGCCTGGTTCTGGCAAAACACGAGTCTTGCTTTGGCGTTGTGTAAACCTGATTGTTTTTGAAAATGTATCGCCAGATGAAATTTTCCTCGCTACATTCACCGAAAAGGCAGCCTTGCAGTTAAAGCAGGGCTTGCAGGGACTGCTTTCCATAGCGAGTTTATATACGCATAAACCTTACGACATTGCAGAAATGTATGTGGGAACATTGCATTCTCTGTGTCAAAAGCTTTTGACTGACCGCCGTTTTAAAGAATATGGTTTACGCAGTCGTCGTCCGCTCATAATGGACGATTTTGGACAGTTTCTTTTTGTGCGTGACCATTTTAATAAACTACTTCTAGAATCTGGCTTTGATGCTGAAAAAAACACCGATTCATACAAGGAAATAAATGGGTGGTTTGATTCGCGTAAGAGTAATTCGGCTTCTCGTACTGATGCTATTACCAACTGCATTTCTTTCTTCAATCGCATGAGTGAAGAAGATTTTAGTGACAAAGAATTTGCTTTGAATCTTGGGGACAAGACTCTGTCTAAACTTTTCAAGATGACATTTCTTTATCGGCAATGCCTTAAAGAAGATGGTGTAGACCGAGTAGATTTTTCAACATTACAACAGCGGGCTTACGAGTACATCTGTCAGAAAAATGGGGCCGGCTCGGTGTTCAAGCATGTAATCGTTGATGAATATCAAGATACAAATACGATTCAGCAGAAAATTTATCTAAAACTCGCGGAGGGAACGAAGAATATTTGTGTCGTTGGAGATGATGACCAAGCTTTGTATCGATTCCGTGGTGCGACCGTAGAAAACCTAGTTGACTTTGAAAATATTTGTGCCAAGACAATCGGCGTAAGACCGACACGAATAGACTTGAACATCAACTATCGTTCTCGCAAACAGATTGTTGATACTTACACAAAGTTTATTGATCTTGTTTCTTGGGAAAATCCTGTTAAGCGCAATGAATTTTTCAGAATTCAAAACAAAAATATCTCGGCTCACAGCACAGACACTCAGACATCCGTTGTTTTTGAGTCTGGCGATAAACAAACTGTTGCAGTAAATGTTGTTGCTCTTATCAAAAAATTGAAGGAAACCGGCAAAATTAAAGATTACAATCAGTGTGCCTTTTTGTTCCCAACTATCCGTGGCAACGCTAGTGGTCAAATGGCTCCCAAAGTTCAGGCCTTTGCAGATGCTTTAGAAGAGGCTGGTATAAAGTATTATGCTCCACGTGCCAAAAATTTCTTGTACACGGAAGAATCTTTAATTACTTTCGGACTTTTTGCAAAAATATTCAAGCACGCATCATCTGATTGTGCTTATGGCGGAATGAAGGATTACTCAAATTGGAGCAAAGCAGCTCTTGGGGCCGCGGAAAAAATCATAGGTCTCGACAAGTCTTTAAAGAGCTTTATCGAAGATACCCAAAATGCAATTAAATCAAGTAAAGAAAACTATAGATGTCTTAAAGAATACTGTGTGAAAAATGGGATAGCTATAGATTCCGAATTGACGGTGGCATTGCTCAAAAAGTTTGCTCAAATTCCTAAAATCGAAGATTCCGTTCGAAGAGTGCTGATGAGCAAAAACCTACTTGCTTTCACAACGCGTCGCGAAAAAGACGGCAAACCTTTACACATTTCATACGCTCTTTCTCGTGCAACCGCTATGGACTGGACTCTGCTTGACTTGTTCTATAAACTCAACAGCTTTGAGTATTTTTCACAGAAATATGAGCTTGCAGAAAAAGGTGGTGAAGATTCGGGTCTCTATAATCTTGGAATGATAACAAAATACATTGCCCAATATCAAGAAACGACGAACCCAATTCTTTCGGGTTCAACATTTGATGGCGATATCATCCGCAAGGTTTTCTTTGGCTCGTATATGTATTCGCTATTCCGCCTGAACGAAACGGAATACGAAGATGCTGACGATCCGTTCCCAAAGGGGTGTGTGCCGTTCTTGACTGTCCACCAATCTAAGGGCTTGGAATTCCCTGTAGTTATTTTAGGTTCGCTTTCGCACAATACGAGGCCTCCGAGAACTTTAGATGTTGTTGTTCGCAATATGCAAGAGCATCTAGGCATATTGCCGACGGTGTGCGAACCTCTAGATTCAATGGATGCCTACGATACTATGCGCATGTTCTATGTTGCGTTGTCGCGTGCGAAAAATTTACTGATTCTTCCGCAATTTAGAGGCCAAGGACAAGCGATCTATAGTCCATTTAAAACATTGGTTGAGGACTGTAAGTTTGAATCATGTCAGAAGTTTGAGGTCAATACATTCCCGGAATCAGAAGATGCATCGGACAGACTTCCACATGTCTATACCTATACAGCAGATTACTTGCCCTATAATAATTGTCCTCGCAATTATATGGTGTTCCACAAATATGGCTTTGTGCCAAGCCGTAGCCAAACAATGTTCTTTGGTTCTTTAGTTCACCAAACTGTAGAAGATCTTCAGAATTTTGTGATGGAGGGACGCTAAATGAATCAGTCTGAATTTGAGAAAAAACTTCGTGAAATGTTTGAAGACAATTTCCGTTTTTTACGCGAAAATGCAGGACATACCATTAATGATTATATGAAGGAACTTGCGTTCAAGCAAGTTCTCTGCTATTACCGCAAGAATAAGAAAATCATAGAGCAGATTACACGAGCTGAAGTAAAGTTGTCTCTTCCTGAACAGAAAACGCCCAAGGATAAAATTCCTTATACAATCGAAGGAATTGTGGATATTGTGCGCGAAGGTGAACAAACATGGCTTTATGATTTGAAAACTCATGAACCTGAACGCATCAAGGCTGAGCCTCAAAAATACAAGGAACAGCTGAATATATACGCTCATATTTGGAAGGGGCTACAGAAAAATAAACTTGACAACACTGCTGTTATTGCAACACCACTTCCAACTACCTTAAAAAGAGCACTTGAAGAAGGAAACGAAGATAGGCTTCAAAAAGAATTTGATAAATGGCAACCGGTTATTCCTTTTGGATATGACGAAGACGAAGTTGCTGATATGATTGAAAATTTCGGCAACACCGTAGAACATATTGAAAATTCGGAATTTAAGCCACCTGAAGTTTCTCGACTTGAAACAAAAATGCCGGGAATGAAGTTCAACTTTGCAACGCATGTTTGCCATAACTGCGATGTTCGCTATTCCTGTTCTTCGTTTGTGGGATACATGAAAAAAACTCGCAGTGCGACAAAAAACAACATGCTCAAGTACATGACGAATTCTGCCGAAGAAAACGACGAATTTATTGAAGGAAATTTAAACGAAAATTAGAGAGGATTACCAAATGGAACGCAATTCTTTTATGGATGCTACGGCTCCCAAAGACGAACGCTTTGAAGCTCTCAAGCAACTCTATCCAGAACTTGTGCGAGATGGAAAACTGAATACAGAAGCATTAAAGGATTTATTTGATGCTGAATCTTATGATGAAAGCGATGTTGGTTATAACCTTTATTGGCCAGGCAAAAGAAATGCTAAGAAATTGGCTCGTAAAGCTGCGGAGGGAACTCTTGAACCCGTTATTGGCGATGGTGTAAACGAAGATAAAACCAGTAATATTTACATCGAAGGCGATAACCTTGAAGTATTGCGCTGCTTGAAAAAGAGCTACGGCGGTCGTGTCAAGATGATTTATATCGATCCTCCGTATAATACTGGCAAGGATTTTATCTATCCCGACAATTTTGCAGAACCTGTTGAGGATTACCTAAAATTTACGGGGCAAGTGGATGAAAAAGGGGTTACACTTGTTGCCAATCCCAAAAGCAGTGGTGCTTATCATCGCAAGTGGTTGGACATGATGCTTCCGCGTTTGCAACTTGCTCGTGAAATTTTAAGGCAGGATGGAATTATTTGCATTAGTATAGATGATAACGAACAGGCAAATCTGAAACTATTGTGTGATGAAGTTTTTGGGGAAGAAAATTTTGAGGGCCATATACATTGGAGAAGACGCCATAATCAACCAAATGACAAAACAAAAATGATTGGCTTGGTTGCGGAACACATTTTAGTTTATGCGAAAGATTCCGCTGCGTATAAAGAGGCTGGTGTTGGTAAACTTGATTTGACTGCAGATTTTACAAATCCAGACAATGACCCAAAAGGTCCTTGGGCGAGTAAACCTTGGAAAGTTGGCTCGGATCAATCTGGTTCTAAATATGACATTGTAGCACCAAATGGTAAAGTGTTGTCTGGAGAATGGATGGGTGAAAAATCTACATATGAGCAGTTTTTAGCAGAAGGTAGAATCTATTTTCCAAAAGGTGGAGATGGAATGCCTCGAAAAAAATATTATCAATCTGAAAGAGAAGAAGAAGGGCAGTGCGCTACTAATTGGTGGACTCATGAACAATTTGGTCACAATCAGGGTGGAAATGATGAATTGACAAATTTGTTTGGAGAAAAAAATATTTTTAGTAATCCTAAACCGACAAAATTGCTCTTGAATCTGTATAAAATTTCAAATGTAAAGAAAAATGATATTGTTTTAGACTTCTTTTCTGGTAGTGCTTCTGCTGCAGATGCCCTTCTTCAGTATGGTAATGCAAAATTCGTAATGATTCAGATGCCGTTTGATTTAGATGTAGAAGCGAAAAGTGGAGTAGGTGATTCGAAAAAGCAAGCGGAAAATGCCGTTAAATTTTTAAAATCAATAAAGAAGTCCAAACATACTATCTGCGAAATTGGCAAGGAACGCATCCGTCGTGCAGGCAAAAAGATTCTCAAAGAGCATCCTGAATTAAAAGATAAACTTGATGTCGGTTTTAAGGTCTATCGCCTTGCAAAATCCAATATCGCTGCATACAAGCCTACAATAGGTTCTGACCAGTTGGCTCTTGACTTAGCAATTGGCTCCATGGAAAAGCAAGTAACACCACTTCGCGATGGTTTTGATATGAATAACCCGAACGATGTTCAAGGACTTCTCGTTGAAATCATTCTGCGTCAGGGTTTTGCCCTCGATTCTAAAATCGAAAAAATTACAAGTTTGGCAGGCAACACAATCTATCGCATTGTGGATGAGGGCCGCCCCATCGTTTTGCATGTATGTCTTGATGAAAAAATCAAAACTGAAACCGTCAAGAACATCACTTTTGAAGAAAATGATAAATTTATCTGCTTGAATTCTGCTATTGATGATGAACTCTATGCCCAACTTTCGGATAAAGGTAGGGTCGAAACAATATGAGTAAAGTAAAAATTAAGTTTGATGAAAATCAGGAATATCAAATCAAAGCTGTCAATGCTGTTGTTGATTTGTTTGATGGCCTTTCTCGCACAGATGATGATTTGAGCTTTGAAAGTATTACTTCAGCCGATGTTGTGGCTAATACGGATGAAGTCTTTGAAGAATATTGGCTTGCCGAAAATTTAGCCCAAATTCAGCAACGCAACGGTATAGAAGTTCAGAGTGAACTGAGTACACAGAATTCAGGTGACACGCTTACGGGAGAATTTGATTTCTATTCTTATCCTGAATTTACGGTCAATATGGAAACTGGTACAGGTAAGACTTATGTCTATCTGCGAACCATCTATTCTTTACGTGAAAAATACGGGTTCCGCAAGTTCATCGTTGTTGTTCCTTCAGTTGCAATTTATGAAGGTGCTGTAGCTACATTTAATGCTACTAGAACGCACTTTCACAAACTATTCCCACAGGGGACGATACCGAATAATATTATTGAATACGATGGGAATGTCAAGGCTTGTAAAGATTTTGCTCAATCAAATTCTGTGCAAATCATGCTCATGACGATAGATTCTTTTAACAAGGCTTCGAATGTCCTGTTCAAAGAAACTGACAAAATCATGGGTGGCAAACTCCCCATTGAATTCATTCAAGAAACACGTCCCGTTCTCATTCTTGATGAAGTTCAAAATTATCAGACAGATACAGCTCGTCGAGCTTTACGAACTCTGCATCCGCTTTTTAGTGTTGGATATTCGGCAACTCCGGGGACAAATCCGCCCAATCTTCTCTATAACTTGACACCATTCGATGCCATGCAGATGAATCTTGTCAAGAAAATTGAGATTTTTGGTAGTGAAGAAGATACCGCTGCTTCTGAAAAAGAAGACTATTTCAAGATTCTGCAAATAAATAAGAAACCCTTATCTGTAGAAATGCAGGTCAATTGTAAGATTGAGGGCTCTCTGAAATCCCAAACATTAACATTTAAGCAAAACGATTCTCTTAAGTCAAAGACAAAAAATAATTCATATCTCGATTTAACTGTTACCGATATTAGTGCAATAAAAGACAACGAGTATGTTGAATTTTCTAATGGTTTCCGCTATGGTCTAGATGAATCTAGTTGTGCATCTCTTAGCCGTGAATCCATTTTTAGGGAAATGATTCATAATACCATTGAAGCTCATATTGAACGCGAAGGCTTGTTAAATGCTGCAGGTTATAAAGCTAAAGTTCTGAGCTTATTCTTTGTTGATCGTGTTTCAAGTTATAATGGCGAAGATCCAATCATCAAACGCATCTTTGATGAAGAGTTCAATAAGATGAAACTCGCCTCTAGTCATTTTAAAGACATGAACGCGGAAGATGTTCGTACTGCATATTTCGCCAAAAAGAGGGATAAGAAAACTGGCGAAGAAACCGAAATAGATATTGGTGAAAGTGGAAAAATTGCCACGGATGAAAAGGAAGCGGAAAAGGCTGCTTATCAGTTGATTATGCAAGATAAGGAAAAACTGCTGGATACGCGTGAACCGCACCATTTCATATTTGCACACTCGGCTTTGCGTGAAGGTTGGGATAATCCTAATGTATTCCAGATTTGTTCCTTGCGTGAGATAAAGAGCGAAGGCACTCGACGCCAAGCTATTGGCCGTGGACTACGTTTACCTGTACAGGAGGGGACTGAAAAACACCCTGAATTTGCTGGTACGCGAATCACAGATCACGAATTGAATAAGCTTGTTATAGTCGCTAGTGAAAGTTTTGAGAAATATGCTAAGTCACTATATGAAGAGTATCGTAAAGATGGCATCAATGCCGATAATATGACGAAACCCGGAAATTATCGCAGAAATGTGCCTGTTAAGCGTACTGCTAAATTTGATAGCCCCGAATTTGATTCCCTTTGGACAAAAATGAATCAAAAGACGACTTATAATATTCGAATCAATACTGAAGAACTCATAAAAGAGGCTGTTGAAAAAGTGAATCGTGCTGCCTTTAAACCAGCGCAAATCGTGACTACCAAAGGTCAATATGTCACGACTAAGTATCGTTTTGCTCTTAAAAATATTTCGAAAACGGGTTCAGCAACATTGCTTGTTGAAATAAGTGATTCTAACGGTCGTAAATTTGAAAATAACCGCAGTGAGAAAGAGATTGCAGCGGGAAAAGCGGTTGATAAGACCGATGCTGTTTTGGCAAAAATTAAGGTACAATCCGTAAATACCGAAGATGAAACGGTGTCGGTGAATATTTTCAAGGAGCCTTTGGAAAAAGATGTTCCTCGAGAATTTGAATTTCAGTCGGGGCAAGCACTTACAGTAAATAGTAAGGATGCTGAATATCCTGATGTCCCAAAACCGAATTTGCTTGCGCGTGTGTCAAGTGAGGTTCCTTTAACTCGAGCAACCATTCTCAATATTTTTAAGGGAATTAAACAAACTCATCAAATGGAGTTCCTTAGGAATCCGGAGGCGTTCATTGCCCAATTTGTTCAGATTTTGAGTGAGGTCGTCAAGGACCACATTGCAAAGTATATCGAATACACGCCAACATCATCTTCTGGGGAAGATGATAGAAACGAATTGTTCCCAGATAGCAAAACATTTCCGGCCTCAGAATTGGAAGTCGCTAATATTGATCAATCGATTTACAATAAAATTCAAGTTGATTCCAATGTAGAGAAAAATTTTGTCAAGCGCTTAAATGAAATTGGTGCTCCAGGCAATGTTCAGCTCTATTTCAAGTTCCCTTCACAATACAAAGTCAAGTTGCCCAAAATTATCGGAAATTATAATCCGGACTGGGCTATCTTGCGAACGGATGGAGCGAATCAACAACTTGAAATTGTTCGTGAAACCAAAGGTACGGAAGATGTCAATGCGTTGCCTCACTCTAACGAAGCAAGAAAGATTATCTGCGGTTATAAACACTTTGCGGCTGTAGGAGTCGATTATCGTTTTGTTGATGACAAAGATGAAAAATGGTTCGAAAAATCCCCTGTAGATTTGCAAAGAAGGCTGTTGGAGGATGAATACAAGATTCCACAACAACCTGAATGGTCTATGGCGGCAGAGCCAAGAGCTCCATATAAAGCATAAAGTTAAAGAATACGAAACGGGTCGCATTTGCGGCCCGTTTTTTGTTGAATACCCAAATGACCTTGAAAACTACTGATTTTCAAGGTCAAAATTTTTGACTTTGAACAAAAAGACAACTTGAGGTCAAAATTTTTGACTTCAAGTTGGATGGTATACTTGTATTACGAAAAAACTTGAGGTGCAAAAAATGCACTTCAAGTTTGATATAATAACGGGTTTATAGGCGGATTGTTATTGAATTTCCGCAAAACTCAGCCCCCTTGCACCACAGTTTGGATAGTGGTATATTATTCCCTATAGATTGCATTAACCCTGCCGACGCCGATAAATTCAGGGCAGGAAGTTCCACTATCTGCTTGACGCCGACCTCCCTTTGTTCCGCTCGACAGGCGTGAAAATTCGAGGCAGCATACACCCTATGGGGAAACTGGCCCCCTGGCGATCAACGTAGAGCACCGTCTGTCGTTAATGGCGGACGTTAAACGCATGTCATTGAAAAATTTGCAAGCGGATTGCCCGACGGTGACCGTTATTTTGCGTTATAACTTAAAATTTGGAGATTCAAATGAATCGTGCTCAACATTATTCCTTGCTCAGGGCAATGGAAATGGACAAGAAGAACCTTCTCAAGTACCAGGAAATTTATAACTACGCCTACATCCTCAGCGATGGCATCTTCAAGATTGTCTTCGCCGAAGAAAAGGACCATACGCTCCTCATTTCACTCGTGAATGCGATGCTTGATTTACACGATGGCGATGCGATCAAGGACATCACGCTCGAAATGCAGGAATTCCCTGGAGTTTTCTGCAAGAAGGACTGCATCGTGGATATTATCGGCACAACCAACGCGGGAGAAAGGGTGTTGGTCGAGGTGCAGCAACAGGGGGACGAATTTTACCGCGACCGCGTGGAATACTACACCTCCCGCGTCATCGAGAATCAGGTGCATACAAGCGAAAAGTACGAATTGCCCCGCATTTACTTCCTCGGACTCTTAGACTTTACGCTTTTTCCGGAAGAACCGCAGAAGTACATCCATCACGTTGATGAAATGTGCAACGGAAGGAAATTCTTTCCGAAAATCCAGAAGATTTTTGTGGAAATTGAGAAGTTTTTCAGGCTTGAAGAAAAGGGAATTTCCACGAACGACAACTCAGAAGCCGCTCAGTGGCTCCGTGCTATCAAGGTTGTTATCAACGAAGAACCCGTTCCCGAAAAGATTATGCAGAATGAAACGTTCCGGAGGTTGCTTGACTCGGTAAAATTGATTAATTTTGCAGAAGAGCTATTCAATTGCGAGGTAAAGAACGTGACGGACTTAATGGCAGAACATGAAATCGGATTTGCCGAAGGCAAAAAGGAAGGTCATGCTGAAGGGGTGAGCGAGGGCGAACTCAAAAAGGCTCGTGAGATGGCTAAAAGTCTTAAGGAGCAGAATGTCGCTATGGCAATTATCGTGAAATCTTCTGGCCTTAGCGAAGAAGAGATTAACTCTCTTTAATTCTCGGTTTTATCAAATAAAAATCGGCAGCCCGCCTCTCGCGAGCTGCCGTTGCTATTTTCTGCGCTTTCCGATTGCGTCGTCGCGCGTCTTATTATGACTTGTCGACTCTCGTTTACAACTGTTCGGGGAGTACTAGCTTTTCCTTAGGTGGGAAGCTGGCTTCGTACTTCTCGAATTCTTCGGGCATTCGTTCGGTTACGAAATAGCCCTCGGGGTCTTTGTACGAGCCTGTCACTCCGTTCAAGAATCCCTCGTCGAGTTCCTTGCACAAGAAGTATGGCGCGTCGCTGTTCGGGTCGTCGGCGTATCGGATGCCCTTGGTGTAAGCGGGGACGAATCCGCTCTTGCCGTAGAATCCGATGTTCCCGACGATGAGCAGGCAACCTGCGCCCATCTTGCGAGCGAGTTCCATGGAATAGTCGAGGAGTGCTTTGCCGTATCCCTGCCGTTTGTAGTCCGGATGGATGCTGATTGGCCCGAAGGTCATCATGCGGATTTTGCGTCCGTCGTCGGCGTCGATTTTCGACCACGCGTACATCACGTGTCCGATAATTTGTCCGTCAACTTCCATGACGAGCGAGAGTTCCGGGATAAAGCTTGGGTCGTTCCTGTAATGGTGGA
>JAEEGJ010026759.1_pt1 | contig 11656 bp, 4 predicted proteins | sample 8958761 | NCBI WGS metagenome assembly JAEEGJ01 (sample SAMN16246546, study PRJNA631951) | gut metagenome | biome: gut microbiome; feature: rumen; material: RS-attached | host: Bos | place: Iran: Karaj | collected 2018-10
GTCGCCATCGCCGCAGGCTACGGTCTCTACCGCGGCACATGGCCGCAGACGAGACCGCCGTGGAATCCCGTCATTACGCTAAAAGCGCAATTCAAATCTGTCCTGCTGACATTTCTGACATTGTTCTGCTATCTGATTTTCACACGCGGCAACATCCGTTATTCTCGCGTGATTCTCGCCGTCTCATGGTTTCTGCTCATCTGGCTTCTGCCAGCTGGCAGAAGCATCGCCAGACGAATGCTCCATCTGCCTGCGGTGCAATTAGATTTCAACGCCAAATTGCCGCAGCACAACGGCCTTCTTCTGCCGATTCCACGACTTTTCAAAGCCGTCATTGAAAAAATCATCGCGGCGTTGTTTTTGCTGTTGCTCAGCCCGCTGTTCATCATTCTCACGATTCTTGTCAAACTGACCAGCCGCGGCCCTGCATTCTATGTCTCCGAACGCATCGGCCGCAACGGAAAGAAGTTCAAGATCCTCAAATACAGGACGATGCGACTTCAATCCGACGAACAGCTCGAACAAATTCTTTCCGAATCGCCTAAACTTGCGCAAGAATGGAGCCGTCAATTTAAGCTTGACAACGACCCGCGAATCACGCCGCTCGGCCGTTTTCTCCGCAAAACCAGTCTGGACGAACTACCGCAATTATGGAACGTGCTCTGTGGCGACATGGCGATCGTCGGTCCGCGCCCCATTGTGGATGAGGAGATTCCCAAATACGGAAGTTATTTTACAGAAATCACTTCCGTCAAGCCCGGCATCACTGGATTGTGGCAGGTTTCCGGCCGCAACGAACTCTCCTACGATGAACGCGTCCGCATCAATCTCTACTATATCCGCAACTGGTCCATCTGGCTCGACTACTACATCCTCCTCAAAACGCCCCACGAAATATTTTCTGCGCATGGGAAATAGACTTCTAGGCTCCAATCACTGCTTCCCCAACGCGTGGAATTTGGCTTCCAACTTCAGTACATCACCAGTCTTCACAGGAATCGCCACGATTCGCGGCGCATTATGCCAAACCGTCACAGGCTCAGTTAGATACGACTTTCCATTTACGCTGAAAGTGGAATATTCCACCATGTATTTCTGGATGACGCCATTTTCACGGATATCAGGCCCCATCAGTTTCACGATCAATATGCCATCCTTCACGGCACGGATGGTGAAATGACCTTCTCTTCCAGCCGGAACGGCCTTGAACTGAGCAACAAACGAATCGCCATGATTCAGCCATTGCGGCCGCTCAAGACGGCCTGCATTGCCTTCATCGACCGATTCCAATGAGCCCCCCGGCATGTACACATCCATGCGAGAGGCTTTCGTCAGATCGGAGAGATACGCTTCGTCTTGCATCTTCCCGACAGGGCGTTCCTTCAGCAACGGACGCTCCACCAAAGTTTTGCCGTCCTTTTGGATGGTGATTTTACCACCGATATCGCCATCACGGTTGAACATCACGGTGCACAACAATCCTTCTGCCGTTGTAAACGTCACACCATCCTGCGTATCCGTCGTGACAAGATAGCTCGCGACCATCGACGGAACTGTATCATCCGCTGTCTGAAGGAGATGCAGAAAACGCGTCTTTTCGCCTTGCTCCTTCGGCGAAACCTCCAGACGGTATTTTCCCATCCACAACTGGGCCTTGGACTTGGCCATCCATGATGTGGGATCGATGGGATAATTTACGCCACCCGCCACGAACTCATGGCCCGGACCGCCGATAACCTCCACATGGTTTTCCTGCGGCAACAAAGTTTTCGTGAACAGCGCGCCGCCGCCAATGCCGCTTCGCCAAACACGATCCGTCAACGTCGGAGCACCTTCCGAATGGAGCAAAAACACTTTCTGCTGATCAGACTTAACGGATGTCACACGATCATAGATGACGAAATAGCCGGGCTTTACGAAAACAAACTGACGGACGGCCTCACGGCATTTCTCCGCGCTGTAGCAGGCCGTCGCATCACCGCCCGTCACGACATGGTAGTCGCTCTGCTCGAAGCCGAGCGAACGACACATCTTGCGGAGATTCTGCCCGCCGTCGCATGACGGCATTTCCGCGATGCGCGGCGCGTTCGCGGGATACCAATGACGCGGCAACGGCTCGTCCGCCATGCGAATGAGAATCGAATTATGCGCGACCGTCTGCGGATAGTAGAGCAGATGGTGCGGCGCGTTGTTGCGCGTTCCCGTGTCCAATGCCTGAAAGCCGCGTTTGTAGATGATGAAACTGTTTTCGTCATAATGTTGATGCTGATCGACGGTCGCGCCAGCCTTGATAGAAGCGTAAGTATCGAACTCTGAGAAACCTGAACGCATGACCGTCAGACCAAATGTAGGGAAATGCTGTGCAAGATTCTTCGACAGCACAACGGCGGCGGCTTCGTCATTTTTCACATTCGGATCGAATTTGTCCAGAATGAACGGCAGATAGGGATGCCCTGTCAAGTCATTGAAATTACGCGCTCTCTCAGGTAGAAGTTCAATGACGGCACGAGCCTGTCGCGCGGCTTCCGGATAGGCGTCGCCAAACAATTGAATGACCTGCGCCATATGGTTGTACATGAGCCAGACGCTCATCGAATTGTTGGTATGCCCCGCATCCCCCCAGCCGAATTCGCAGAAGCCGTCATTTAATTTTGAATTTGGTATCGACATCCACGAGAAGAACATAGGATAGTCGCGCATCTGTGTCCAATGCTTCGTCATATCTAAATTCGCCGCGCTTTTCAGCGTATGGAGAAAATTACAACTCGCCCATGGATACGCTCCGAAGACATAGCCAGACGTGATGTGCATGAGCAATCCCGTGCCAGCCGACATTTTTTCACGGGTATTCATCATCATGCAATGCTGGCGATATCCCTTGGACAGAAGCTCTTCCGCAAGATTGTCGCAATAGCCGTCCTTCCATGCCGCAAGCCCTGCGAACCACATCAAGCCGGGCTCGCCATAGTTGCCGGATTCGATGCCGCCACTATTCTTCTGGTAACCAATGGCTCCCTGCATGTAGCGGATATATTCCAACATCGGCACGATGAATGCTTTACGCTGTTCATCCGTCAAATCATCATGAAGCCAGTCATAGGCGATCAATGCGCATTGCCGCGAATAATGGTACCATTCGGGCAGAATCCGCGAACGTTTCGCGAGTTCGCAGAACTGGATAGACAGCTGTAACCAATCATTCGCTTTTTTCAGATATTGTTCGTCACCCGTGCCCAGATAGACCAATGCGCATTTCAACGCTTCGGAGCCGCCGTGGCGTTTCAAACCGTAGGCCACGGCGTTCTGGTCGCCGATGTTCCGTTTGAAAACCATCTTGCCATCAACGATGTCGATGATGTCCGCCTTGTATTCCAGTTCGGCCTTTTCTGGAAAGCCGTCCACTTCCTTTTTCAACTTTGCAAGTCGTTCAGCGCAAGGGCCGTTCAGCCGCGCTTTGAACGCAGGCAGCATGTCCGTATTGATAAACAGACGTGGATGAGACTGACGGATCATCCCCTTCAGTTCCTCAAAGGACGGCTCCGCCGCGACCAATGGCAGAATGCTTGCGCAACACATGGTTAAAATAATTGCTGTCTTTTTCATGTATTCACCAGTTTCTGTAGAAAAAATGCCTATTCGTCCCTTAAACTTTAAGGAAATGTAGTCTAACCACCATGAAAATCAACTCCATGGCTTCTTTTTCCTCTTTACCATACTCATCTAGCAACATTATTTTTTTATACTATATTATACATCCTTAACATGGGACTACTGGGATATCTGGGACATCTGGGACTGTTGCATTTTTATCATTAATCATTAATCATTAATCATTTATCATTAATCATTAACCACCAACCACTATGAACCGCTTCCCCCTATCCTGCCTCGCACTCTGCCTCGCCTCATCCCTCATGGCCGCCTCCACCGCCCAATGGATCTGTTATCCAGAGCCTTTTGACGTCGGGCTTGAAAAGCCACGCTATTTCAGAAAGGACATCACTGTCAAAAACGGCCTGAAAAAAGCCATATTCTACACACTCATCGATGACTCCGGCTGGGTTCAAATCGACGGAAAAACGGTCGGCAACGAAGGACGTTTCCACGACCATTATCTGAAAGGGAATGATGTCACGCCCATGCTGAAAACAGCTGGTGTCCATGCACTTGCGTCGCAAGTCATCAATATGGCTGGAAGCGGCGGCCTCATTTGCCGTCTTGAACTACAATATGACGACGGAACCGTCGAAGAAATCTGCTCAGACGACAAATGGCTCTGCTCAACGGAATCGCCGGAAGGCTGGAACATGCCTGGCTTCGACGCCGCAAAATGGCTACCGTCCCGCGCTTTCGCAGACGTTCTCTCACAGCCATGGGCCTCTCTCACCGACATGACGTTCATGCTGACGTTGGAGGAAAGCGTCGATCTGCGCCGCCGCCTCGAAGAGGATCGCAAGACACTCGCTGAAATCCGCAAAAAGCTTGAGAACGAAACACTTCCGCAATGCCGCGTCGTCTACCGCAAGGGGAAACCCGTCGTCAACATCGGCGGAAAGGACTACAATCCATGCTACTACAACTGCTCCTACAATTTCGCCGACAAGGATGACAATTTCCGCAAGCAATTTGAAAAGTTCCACGAAAACGGCTTCCGTCTCTTCGGCATGGGAATTTCCCTTCAGCGTTGTTGGAAACAGGACGGCTCCATTGATTTTGCGGAAATCGACCGCCGTCTCGAACAGGCCCTCGTCATGGCTCCCGAAGGCTATTTCCAATTCTGCATCTCTTCAAGCGGCGTCCCCCGCTGGTGGCTGAACAGTCATCCAGATGAAATGATTCAATACGCCTCCGGCCCCATCAACACGCATGAAGGTGACACGATCCGCAACGTTCTCGCCCCATCCTACGCATCCGATGTCTGGCGGAAGGCTTTCACCGATGTCATCTCGCGTATTGTCAAGCACATAGAAAGCACGCCATACGGCAAACGAGTCTATGCGTACCGCATCGATTTCGGCGTCTATCTGGAATGGCACTACTACGGCATGGCCTCAGACATGCCGGATACAAGCGTCCCCATGACTCGTGCCTTCCGTTCATGGTTGAAACAGCATTACGCTGACGAAACCGCTCTGCAAAAAGCATGGAACGACACAACCGTCACGTTCGACAACGCCAGCGTTCCAGACAAAGTGGAACGCCGCCACAAAGGCGCATTCACACTCCGCAGTCCAGTCGCCGACAGAAAGACTTGCGATTACCTAACTTGCATGGGCGAAGTCGTCCGCGACTGCCTGCTCGTCAGCAACCGCGCCGCGAAGGAGGCCTGCAACAATCGCGCCCTTTTAGGCAACTATTGCGGCTACTTCTACCACATGCCCTTCCCCGCCGAAGGATGGCATTTGAACAACGAAGAGATTCTTGATTCGCCCTACGTCGATTTCCAAGTCTCGCCGCAATGCTACGGCAGCATTTTCCGCTCCATCGGCGGCTCACAGCCATCCCGCAGCTTGGCGGAGACCTATCGTCGCCGTGGTAAGCTCGGGCTCATGGAGGCGGACGGCCGCACACATTTGGCTCTCGATGATGGACACAAATACATCAACAATCCGCGGGAAAGCGTCGCCATGTTGACGCGCGATTTCTGCCAGGCCCTCGCCCTCGGCTGCGGTTATTGGTATTATGATTTCGGCAAAGCATGGTATCTCGATCCCGCCATGGAAGAATGCATGAAACCGATGCAGGAGATCCGCAGTCTGAACGTCGATTGCAATTCTGCGGCGGAAGTCCTTGTCATCGGCGATTATGAGAACGCCATCTACTCCGCCACGGACATGCCGACGCGTCTTCTCAACATCTCCACGTCCTACCAGATGAAAGAGCTCTCCTATTCAGGAGCTCCCTTCGATTCCGTCTCCTTTGCGGATCTCGCCAGCGGTAAACTACGTGATTACAAGATCTACATCTTCTTGAATGTCAATCATTTGACTCCTGAAAAACGCGCCGTCATCAACAACTTGAAAAATAACGGACACACGCTCGTCTGGCTCTTCGCTCCTGATTGTTTGACGGATAAAGACATCTCCGATACGACCGCCGCCTCCGCCATGGCGGGCATGAACATCGCCTTCAATCCGACGTTCTTCTCGCCCTTCACGAAGCTTGCGGACGGACGTCTCATGGGCACGAAAGACCATGGCGACATCGGCCCGTTGTTCTCCGTCAATGACGCGAACGCCCAAACGCTTGGCACATTGGCAAGTGATTCAAAATTCGTCACCTACGCATCACGAAAATTCGACAATTGGGAAAGCGTCCTCTGCACGACCGCCTTGCTCGATCGCGTCGAATTGCGAAAATTCTTCGCCGACCGCGGCCTCCATCGTTTCAATGACAATCCAAACGATGTCATCTACGCCAACAAGTCCTTCCTCGGCATCCACGCGAAAGAAGGCGGACAGCGCCACATCACCCTCCCGCGTACGGCTCGCGTGACGATGTTGCTACCAGAAAAACGTCTCATCGGCGAAAATCTAAAAGACTTCACCATTGACCTTCCCGCCGTCTCTACAACATTATTCCTTTACGAATAAGAACGCAAGAGAAACAAAAAACAGAGCCGCCAGACAGTGTTTTGTCTGGCGGCTCTGTTTTTTTATAAATCACTAATCACTAATCACTAACCACTAACCACTTATTCCAGTTCCCATCCTTCGCGGTAGGGTTCGCCGTTGATGATGGCGTCGGCTTCCGGAACGCCGATGGCCTTCATGTTTTCGTAGTCCCATTCGATCTTCTTGCCAGTACGGATAGCGACGACGCCCAACAGCGCAAGTTCCGTCAAACGAGCGGCATAGCCGAATTCCGTTCCGCCAGGCTTGCCGCCCTTAATGGCGTCGATCCATTCGCGATGATGGCCGACCGAACGCGGAATCGACGGTTCAGGACGCGTGTAGTTGTCGTCATACGACTTCGGGAACAGTTCGGGGCGACCACCGAGATCGGGGCACAGCATCGTGGCCTTCGTGCCGACGAACATGGAGCCGCGGCTCGGCCATGCACGACCTTCCGGCCAGCAGGCGGGAGTTGGCGGACGCAGGCCGCCATCCCACCATGTCACATGCAGATCAGGCTTGTTGTACGCGCCTTTGTAGAAATAATGGCAGATTTCCGCATGGGGCGTCAGATCAGGCGATGTCTTGCCGGCTTGGAATGCTTCAACTGTCGTTGGCGCAACAAGATCCAGCGCCCAGCAGATCAAATCCATGTCATGGCAAACGAAATCGCCGATGGCACCGAGACCGAAGGTCCAGAAGTCACGCCAACGGACAGGAGCGTACACATGATGGTACGGTCGAACGGGACGCGGGCCGAGCCAGAGGTCCCAATTCATGTCCGCAGGAGCGGGCGGCGTATCCGTCGGAACGGCCGTCATCCATTTGTGCCAACGGGCGGCGGGAACCCATGCATGGGCCTCCGTCACCGTGCCGATGCCGCCGTCACGAATGATTTCGATGGCTTGCCGCATGCCTTCGCGAGCATGGCCCAGATTGCCCATCTGCGTCGCAACGTTCATTTCCTTCGCGACTTTCGCCATCCATCTGACTTCACGGATGTTATGGCCGAGCGGCTTCTCGCAATAGACATGTTTTCCATGGCGCATGCAATAGACGGAGACATAGGCATGCAAATGGTCGGGCGTCGCGCAGACGACGGCATCGATGTCTTTGTCCATTTCATCCAACATGACGCGGAAGTCTTCATACGCTTTGCAGACATGGCCGGGGAAGCGTTCGCCGTAGAATTTCGTGTATTCTTCCGCCGCTACTTCACGGCCGACGGGGCGCTTGTAGAAGAAATCGTCCTGATAACGGCCAATCGGATCCGCCACCGCCACGACGCGCACGTCTTCAAACGGCTTCAGATTGTTGATGACACCCATGCCCATGCCGCCGCAACCGACCAGCGCCACATTCACAATGTCGTTCGCACCTTTGTAACCCATGTCTGCTCCTTGTCTAACAATAATAAAATACGTAAAAATATTAAAAAACAATCAGTAAAGAATACACGGCATTCAAGCCTGTGTCAAATAGTTTCACCACGAAAAAACATCCTTTTCCACTGTATTCCAATTGAAACGGCTTTGTGATACGTTAATGTAATGGTAAGAGAATCCATCAGCCCTAACGGACCACCAGCCGTATTAGAGCGCTATCCTCCCAACCACTAACCACTAACCACTAACCACTAACCACTAACCACTATAATGAGCATCAACTGGATCATCGTCATCACCATTCTGGCCCTTCTCGGCCTGGAACGCCTCGTCGTTACCACTACAACGAAAAAGCCGCAATTCATCAAATGGTATCGTAAATTGCCGCCGCTTCATCCGAACGGCATCTCCGTCCTACGGCTACCAATGGGATTTATCGCCGCCGCGTTGGCCGCCCATGACCACTGGATCGCAGCCACGCTATGGTTCGCTTTCTTCATGATCACCGACCTCTCCGACGGAACAATCGCCCGAAATTGCGACCTACAGACGGAAATGGGCAAATGGCTTGATCCGCTGTCGGACAAATTCATGTATTTTCCCGTGCTGTTCTATCTATCCTGCGGATCCGTCTTATCCTTTGGGCTTCAGATACTTCCGTTCCCATGGGTCATCGCCTTTATCATCATCGACTCGCTTGGACAGGCCTCCCGCCTATTCGTCCAGAAGAAGGCCGCCAACTCCTTCGGCAAAGTGAAGACCGCTCTTGTCACCGTTCTGCTTTCATTGATCTCCTTGAACCAGATTGAAACATTGCAATTCGGCAACTTCGTGCTCATCAACCACATGTTCGTCTATTGCATGACGCTGTCCATCACCATTCTTGCTTTCCTGTCGTTCTACTGCAAGATCATTCCAGACATCTGGTACGCTAACTCCTTCACATTGGCCAACTTCCTCTGCGGTATCTCCGCCATCATCTGCGCTTTCACCGCCTATCGCACCGACAAACTCAAATACTACATCATCTGCTATGTGCTCGTTTTCGTCGGACAATTTTTCGATCTCTTTGATGGACGGATGGCCCGCAAATACGGTTCCACGCCCCATGGTGCTGTTTTCGACGACATAGCGGATGCCACATCCTTCGGCCTTGGCATTGCGTCACTTATCTTCTGCAATCTTGCCTTCAGTGAAGACTGGATTTCACCGTGGGTCGCCGCGCTCATCGCGATTTTCTACGCAGGCTGCCTCTTCTACCGCCTCTATCGCTTCCTGCATCCCACCCGTGAAATGCCGAAAGGCGTCTTCCAAGGCATGCCCGCTCCGGCCGGAGCCATTCTCGCAGGCAGTTCCGTGCTGTTTGCGACGCTGTTTGAGCATCCCGCCGTAGGCATCCTTTCGGCCATCATGGTCGTCATCACTTCCCTGCTAATGATTTCCAACATCCCCTACCGCCATTTCGGACAGGTCCTTTGGCCGACGATGCCGCGCGGCCTTAAGATGTTGATTTTCATCTTGATGATCATTTTCGTCTGCTTCACATTCGCCCATAAATGCTACCGTCCCGCCTTCGTCTGGTGGTGCTTTGGCATCAGTCTCGCCTATGCATTCTACGGCATCAACTGGCCATTCTTCAAACATCAAACAACAGACCAAGACCCTAAAGAGTAACACCATGAAAAAGAGCCTATTACTACTTCTACTGGCCCTTCTCGCAATGCCTCTACCGGGCCAAACCCTCTCCCGTAAGGATTTCTTCGCAGAAATCGTCAATCGTTCAAAAATCTACCAGAAAGTCAAATCATTCGACAAAAGTCTCGGCTCCCGCGACCTCTTCTCCTACGCTTTCTTCGTCTGCGAATCCGAAACAAATCTTGACCAATTGGACGACATCTTCGCCCATGCCGCCCGCATGCAGGACCGCGACAAGACGTCCGCCGGATACGGTAACTACCGCTGGTCATGGCGAGATGGCATGGTCATGGATTTCAATGCCGTCGAATTCTGCATGGAGACGGGCGCTTTGATCTGGATCCTCCATCGCGACAAGCTGACACCGTCGCAAACGGCTCTGTTCAAAGAACTTCTCGACTATTCCGTCGAAGGCTGCATCCGCCACAAAGTCTCGCCATCCTACACGAACATCAGCATCATGAACGCCCAGAATCTCGTGCTTCTCGGTGAAACGCTAAACCGCCCGGAAGTGTTGGCGGAAGGCCTCAAACGCCTCCGCGCGTTCGCATTGCAGACGGCTTTGTTCGGCATCTGCGAATACAATTCGCCCACCTACACAGGCGTCGATCTCGGCTGTCTGCAGGTCTTCAACCATTTCACCGTCACGCCGGAAGCGAAGCAGATTACGGATAAGCTCCTGCGGCTCTTCTGGTCTGAACTCGCCGCCAATTCATTACCGTCCGCCAAACGCTGCGTCGGCTCCCATTCACGCGACTACGATTATCTCTCCGGTCGTGGTGTTGTCGATGCATATCTCTACGCGGCTGGTGTTTACAAAGAAGATGATCCGAACAGACGAATTCCCTATACAATGCTGATTTCCGATTGGCGGCCGACAGAAGACATTAAGCAACTCGCCTTTACGACGCCGCGTACAGTCACCTATACATGGGGCGCGAACAACAGCCAATACAGCTCCTTGTGGATTGGAAACGACATCGCACTTGGCATTGCGGGAGCTTGCTACCACAACATGGACATCCCCCTCGCCGTCAATTTCAAAGGTGAAAATCCATTGCTCCCGCGTGCGTATTTCATCGCGGATGGCCGCCGTGATCCGTATGGCAAAAAAGTCATCAACGAAGGCTCCGGCCCTCATCAGAAAACCTTGCATCTGAAACCTTTCTGGGCTGGAACACAGGCGGAACGGGATGCTCTTGGTCTCGTTGTCTATCGCCCCTCTGACTACTCGACCGCTGCCAATCCCACTCTCGAATCTCACATCGTCCTCCCTCTTGAAGGTGATGAAATTTTCATCGATGACACGCCTGTCACCATCGCTCCCGCAGAAACAACGGTCATTCCGCTGACGACGAAATCATGCGTATTCGTCCGTTTCGGCAAAACCGCCGCCGCCTTCAACGTGCCGATGGCGACGAACATTCAAGGCGGCAATGCGCAAATCGCCTTCGTGCTGGACAACAACGCCTTCAAGGTTGGTCGAATCACCGTCGCCCACCATGATATCTGGGGAAATCCACCGCAGAAAGCCGCCTTCCCTGCCGCCGCGTTCCACGTCCGCGTGACGGATAGCGAAGGTGTTGACGCTGAACATTTTGCCAAATGGCGCCATGATTTCATGGCCGCCAGCCGTAACGCCGCAGTCGTCCCGAACGAAAGCCTCGACATTGCGGTTCAAGGTGAATCGTCTGAACTCCAAATAAAGACGGTCCGCCCATTTAGCATGACGTCCAAATGCGTTCCCGCCCCCAAACGCGACATTTTCGCCGTCAATGGCCAAGACATTGGAAAAGAACTTCTTGGCGATACGCCCGGCATCAAGGAGTATTTCGAAGAAATCGCCAGAATGGAAAAGGAAATTGTCAAGAACACGATTCTCGTGCTTCCCGGCCAGCCCGTCGCATGGGAGGCGGAAAAAGGCGTTGTCGTCTCTAACATGGCCATTGGAAAAGACGAACT
>JAEEGJ010026760.1_pt1 | contig 11656 bp, 10 predicted proteins | sample 8958761 | NCBI WGS metagenome assembly JAEEGJ01 (sample SAMN16246546, study PRJNA631951) | gut metagenome | biome: gut microbiome; feature: rumen; material: RS-attached | host: Bos | place: Iran: Karaj | collected 2018-10
CGATGGCAAGACACTTTCCGATGTGACTGAGGCCCTGAAAAGCACCGACTGGTATAATCTCACACACGGCGGCAAGTTCGTCAGGTGCGAAGTGGATGTCTGGCTACCCAAGTTCGAGACAAAATACGAAATCGAGCTCAATAAGATCCTCTCGGACATGGGAATGCCTGCTGCATTCAGTCCAAAGGCAGATTTCAGCGCCTTGTCTGAGACTGCTTTCTTTCTCAGCTTGATAAAGCAGGATGCCGTTATAAAGGTGGATGAAGAAAGGACTGAGGCTGCTGCCGTATCAATGACAGGATGGTATGGAAGCGCCGGACCACTCCAACCCGGGCAGCACATCGTCTTCCACGCAGACCAGCCGTTCTTGTACGTGATTGATGAATGGGGTTCCGGCTCCATCATATTCGCCGGCCGCTTCTCTGGCAAATGACATTTCCGGTTATATCTTTGCAGCAAAGAGTATTGTTATGGCACAGGAAATAGAACGCAAGTTTCTGGTGAAGGGAGATTTCCTCGGGGAAGTCTATGAATCGCACCACATCGTACAAGGATATCTGAACTCCGCGAAAGGCAGGACCGTGCGCGTGCGTCTGAAGAACAGCGAGGCATACATCACAGTGAAGGGCCCCTCTGAAGACGGCGGACTCTCCCGCTTCGAGTGGGAGAAAGAAATCCCGGCCGAAGATGCGGAGAAACTCCTGGAACTCGCCGAGCCGACACCCATCGAAAAGACGCGCCACCTCGTCAGCAGCCTAAACGAACACCATCCCTGGGAAATCGACGTATTTGAAGGAGCAAACGCCGGCCTCGTAAGCGCAGAAATCGAACTTGACGCCGTAGACGAGCCCATCAGCAAACCCGCCTGGCTGGGCCAGGAAGTCACCGGCGACAGGCGTTACTACAACTCCTACCTTTCAAATCACCCTTTCACGACTTGGTAAACTTGGGCCACTCGCCCACTTCCATATCCTTGAGTTTACCGTCTTCTATGCGGAAACGGAGGGCGGTGCGCACCAGATGGAAACCCTCGACGCCGCAGGCGCCCGGGTTGAGAACCATCATATCGTAGTGTTTGTCGTAGACCACTTTGAGGATGTGCGAATGTCCGCATACGAATACCTGGGGACGGACCATCTCAATCAGACGCAGGGCACGCAGGTCATAATGGCCAGGGTAGCCACCGATGTGAGTCATCAGCACACCCATACCGTCCTGTTCGAAACACTCCACGCCTGAATGGCAACTCCGCACGTCATAGCCGTCGCAGTTGCCGTACACCCCGACCAGAGGCTTGAAAGCAGCAATTTCCTGCGCAACTTCGCCGGTACCGAAATCCCCGGCGTGCCACACGACATCGACCGGATCGAGAAACTTGCGGAGTTTTTCGTCGAAATAGCCGTGCGTATCTGAAATAAGACCTATATATGCCATCTGCCTGCAGTCATCTGACACAAATATAATCTATTCAGAAAAAAACCGTATTTTAGTACAAACAATATTGAGCCTTATGAAAAAGCTTTCGACCTCTTTGTCCATATCTGTGATACTGGCAGTTCTTACCCTCGGTTTCGTGATTGGCTGTACTCCGCCTGACGACCCGGTAGTACCAGTTTCCAGCGTATCGTTGAGCCAGACCACAGCCGCTCTTGAAGTAGGCAGCACAATCAGCCTCAGCGCTACCGTCTCGCCCTCCAATGCCACCGACAAGGAAGTCTCCTGGTCAAGCTCCAACACCAGCGTGGCAACCGTATCCAACGGTGTCGTGAAAGCTGTCGGCGAAGGCTCAGCCAACATCACCGCATCGGCAGGCGGCAAGAGCGCCGTATGCCAGGTGACGGTAAGTCCCGCCCGCATACCGGTGACCGGCATCAGCCTCGACCTCAAGGAAGCCTCCATATATGCAGGTGAAACATTGATTCTCGTGGCAACCATATCGCCGGCCGACGCTACCGACAAGTCCGTCGCCTGGACCACAGACGACCCCAAAGTGGCTACAGTCGACCCTAAGGGAGTGGTGACCGCCGTCGGCCCCGGCACCTGCACCATCACAGCGCAAAGCGGCGATTTCTCCGCCAAGTGCACGATCACCTGCATCCAGGGCGGCCAAGGTTTTCCCGAAGGAGAAATGCCTGCCGACAACGAGGTCTGGTATACCACCTCTGACGGAAAGGCCCTGACCAATGTCAACAACCAGGGATCTGCCACACTTAAATCCAATCAATACAACACATCCAGAGGATATGGCGTTCTCCAGTTCAGCGGCCCCATCAAGCAATTCGGCCAGTTGGTAAGTGACGAAAAAGAAGGACAGAGGCTGACCGGCATCCTTATTCCCGACTGCGTGGAAACCATTGCAAATAATATGATGATGTTTAATGACAACATCACTGAATTCAGGATTCCCGCCAGTCTGAAAGAAGTCGGATCTTACTGTTTCTCAAGCTGGCAAAAAGCCAACCTTGAACGTTTCACCGGACACCACGTTTCTGAAGACGGCCGCCTGGTCATCCTCGACGGAGTGCTGTACGGTTTCGCAGCGGCAGGTGTCTCTTCATACGAAATTCCTTCAGGCGTAGTCAAGCTTACCGAAGGAGTATTCGCGAGAACCCCGGGACTGAAATCAATCGTGCTTCCAGCAGGATTGGAAACAATAGGTGATATGTGTTTCCTGGCTTCCGGGCTGGAATCCGTCACGATTCCGGCATCGGTCAAGGAAATGGCGCATTACGCTTTCAAGGAGTGTTTCGAGCTGAGGAATCTTCTTGGAGACAGCCATTTCATTTCCGCCGACCGCAAATTCCTCTACGACCGCGATTGCGCTTGGGCTCCTATGAGTCTGACCTTCTTCGCTGGAAAGGATGAGTCATCTTATACAATTCCCGAGGGAATCCGGCACATTGAGAATTATTCCTTCGAAGGATGCAAGAAACTCAGGAGTCTGACTGTCCCTGAATCGATGGAAAGCATAGGAATGGCTTTCGACGGATGTGACAATCTGGAAAGCCTGAACGGCAAATACGCCACGTCCGACCATAAGGGCCTTATGAACAAAGACAATGAACTGATGGTTCTGCTGCCCAATATCGATGCAGATTATGTCATCCCCGACGAGGTCACGAGGATCGGGGATAAACTGTTCTACGGAAGGGAGAACCTCCGTTCCGTGACGATGGGCGACCAGGTCACTTCCATCGGCGCATACGCCTTTGCTTATTGCACGTCCCTGAAGACCCTGACCCTGTCAGCGAACCTCAGGAATTTCGGAGGATGGAATCCCATTATGGGCTGCAGATCTTTGGAGGCGGTTTATTTCCGCAGCCTTATCCCTCCTTTCCGTGGCGACCTGCAGATGACCGATTCGCCCAAAATGAAGTTTTATGTGCCTTCAAGGACACTTTCGATCTACACCAGCAATGGGGAATGGAGCCAGTATTGGGACATAATGGAGCCCTATGACTACAAGGATCTGCCCGAACCCGACTTCTACATCTCAAGCGACTATTCCGCCGAAGGCGAAGTGACCGTCTACCAGACAGCCTCAGAAGGACGTGGCATAGACCTCGTCGTGATGGGTGACGCATATTCTGACAGGGAAGTCGCAAGCGGCAAGTATCTGGAGGATATGAAAGCTGTCGTCGAACAATTCTTCGCCATAGAGCCTTACAAGCCGTTCCGCAACCTCTTCAACATCTATTTCGTCACGACGGTTTCCGCAACAGAAGGTTTCGATCGCGGCGGACAGAGCCTCGGGTCGACCTTGGTCGGTGGAACACAGATAACAGGAAACGACCCGAAGTGCTTCGAGATGGCCCGCAAGGCCGTCAAGGACGATGAGCGTATGCAGGAAGTCCTGGTGCTCATCTGCGGCAACCAGCCTGACTTCAGGTATTACGCCGGCACTGCCTATATGTATGATCCAGACAAGTGGGTTAAGGACAAGTATGCAAGCGGCCCGTCCCTTGTCTACTTCACCAAGCTCGACGACAGCTTCGAGAGGACAGGTGTCGTGCTCCGTCACGAGTGCGGTCACGGTTTCGGAAAATTGCTGGACGAATATTTTTACGATTATACCGGTCCCCTTCCGAAAGACAGGAAAGACCAGATCGAGAGCTACTCCGCTTACGGCTGGTACGCCAACATCGACGTAACTCCCGACCCCGCGAAAGTGAAGTGGTCCGTTTTCCTTGCCGACGAGCGCTACAAGTACGATGAACTTGGCGTTTTCGAAGGCGGTGACACGCACGCGACCGGAGCATGGCGTCCTTCGCTGACCAGCATTATGGACAACAATGAAGGACGGTTCAACGCACCCTCACGCTATGCCATCTGGAAGAGAATCCACAAACTGGCTTTTGGCGCCGACGGCAGCTACGAGGACTTTGTGGCCTACGATGCCGTCAACAGGAAGACGTCTGCCGGTGCCCCGACCGCAACCCGCACGGCAGTACGGACACAGCAAAGGACTTCGGCTCCAGTCGTGACAGGACGAAACTGGAGAAAAGCTGAATGGAAGAGATAGCCTGCTTTATTCTATAGCCGTCATATTCTTCCGCCAGTGGAAGTAGCCATACACGCTGGCGGCAAGGTAGACTACGAACATAAACGCCGGGGCCGGCATACCCTGCAATGCATACATTGCAATCTGCAGAATATCTGAGATTATCCAGATGAACCACACCTCGATGTAGGACTTCGTCAGCCAGTATGTGCCGACGATGCTGAGGGTCATCGTCACTGAGTCCAGGACGGGCTGTGGATCGTCGAGAGACCTGAAAACGAAATAAAGGGCGGTGGCGGCGACCGCAAATACAGCCAGGGATATCACAAGCGTACGGCCGGACAAAGGACGCACGACTATGGTTTTGTCCTTTTCTCCGGATGAGCCATCTGCCACCGAAGCCTTGTCCTTCGTCAGACGGTATATGCCCAGGAAAGCCATTATGATGTAATAGACATTCAGGCACACAGACCCCCAGAGATACTGATGGATGCCGATGGCAACATATGCCAGCGCACAGAAGATGTTGTAATACCACATCGACACCCTCTGCTGAACCTCCTTGATCACATACAGGATACCCAGGATCGTAGCTACAAGCTCAATCCAGCCCCATATATCTGACAACGAAAGGAAATCCATAAGAAGCTATCGTACAATCAGGCGCTCCCCTATCCTCAGCGTCTTTTTGGAAGATATGTTGTTCAGCTTGCAGATTGCCGAGACGGTGGTGCCGTATTTCTTGGCGATGCCGCTGAGTGTGTCGCCTTTCCGGACGGTATAGATTATACGGTCTGAAGCGGCCTGAGACTCATTGTCGCTCTGGCCATAGTGTGAATAAATGCTGAAATAGTGTTTCTTGAGGGTTAGCACAGAATCGCGCAGCGCACCGGTCTCGAAATTAATCACGCGCTCCGCGTCGAAGGTCTGGCCCTTGTACCTTGTCTCGAAGTGGAGATGCGGCCCCGTGCTGCGTCCGGTGCTTCCGCCCAGGCCTATCACGTCACCAGCCTTTACCGGGTCGTTAGGCTCGCAGAGAGTCTTCGACAGATGGCCATAGTAGGTCTCAAGACCATTCGAATGCCTGATTACGACAAGGTTGCCATAGCCTCCTGTTTGCTTGGTCGTGCCCACATAGCGCACGATTCCGTCAAATGCAGCACGGACAGTATCACCCACGTTCAGGGGAATGTCGGTCCCCTGGTGGGAACTGCCACGGCGCACTTTGTAGCCGCTGAACACCTTTCCCTGGATCGGAGGGCAGTAGTTGTTGAGAGAATCAGCCAGAAGCAGCTCGAATTCTTCAGGAATAAGGCTGGCAGGATATGAACTGTATGCGTGCATCTCGGTGTTTGTCCAGTACTCGTCGAAGAGACTTGAAGTGTCGATCTTCGGATGTCCAAGGTCATAATATGCCCAGGTATTGTCGTCAAATAGAATCACACGGGTATATTTGTCCTGAGTATCAAGAGTATCCAGCGGAAGCCTGATGCGGACTGCGCTGTCGATGACCGGCAAGTCCTGCGCCATACACGCAAGGCTGGACAATATGGAGAAAACAACGATATATATCTTTTTCATAATAATTCTTAATTCAGGTGGCGAATTTAGGCATAAAAAATGATGAATTTCTTACTTTTACACGATTGAATTGTTTTTATGCGAAAAATTCTCCTTTGCCTGCTGTTCCTGGCCCAAGTGCTTTCTGCATCTGCGCAGAATACGCTCAGGTATGAGTCGATGATAGGCAAGGAAGAACTGTACGAGACTCTGGAATACCTTGCCAACGATATGGCCGAGGGCAGGGCAACCGGCAGCAAAGGCAAGCACAGCGCAGAGCAGTTCATCCGCGAGCGTTTCCGCAAATACGGGCTCAAACCCTTCAACTGGAACTACACCCAGTCTTTCAGGGCGAAGGACACCCTGGCCGTGAGGAATGTGGTGGGAGTGGTTCCCGCCAATGGGATGAGCGACGAATATATCGTGATTGGAGCGCACTATGACCACCTCGGAGTGCTTGGAGGCAACACCTACAACGGAGCGGACGACAACGCTTCCGGCGTGACCGCCCTGCTCGACCTTGCACGGGTTTTCGCAAAGATGAGGGCCGACGGTGCCGGGCCTAACCGCAATCTCGTGTTCGTAGCATACGACGGCAAGGAACTGGACTTGCTGGGCAGCGACTATTTCGTGAGGCACCTTCCCTTCCCTGCCGAGAAGATAGTGTGCGCAATCAATATGGATATGCTGGGCACTACGCTCGTACCCGTCCACCGCAACCGACCCGACTATCTCATCGTCCTCGGGGAAGAGACCCTGCCTGACCGGCTGCAGGGCATAATACGCTACAGCAACTTCAGCGACCGTTTCGGCATGGATATTGACTACTCGTTCTACGGCAGCAAAGCCTTCACGGAAATGATATACCGCACGGGAGACCAGTATTCTTTCAGGAACAGGAGAATTCCCTCCCTGCTGTTCACCTCAGCCTTCCACGACCACACGTACAAGCCCAGCGACACTGTGGACATCATAGACTTTGAGATGCTGCGCAAGCGCACTGCCCTGATTTTTGACATCATTTACAAATACTCGACACTGTGATGCTTTCGAGAAGACACATACTGCTCGTCCTGATCGGAATACTGTCCTGCATAAATGCAGCAGCCCAGTACAATCCCGATCATTTCTATATGCGCGGGCGGCGTGCCCTTGCCGACGGCAAATATGCTGACGCCATCGCCAGTTTCAACGTGCTTTCAAGGCTGGATACGTCAGACTACGAGGCATTCTTCTTCCGCGGCATCGCAAAGTATGACCTCGGCGACTACACGGGCGCCGAGAAAGACTTCGACCTGACGCTTCAGAAGAATCCCATATACACCCTGGGCTATCACTACCGCGCCATCGCCCGCAGCCAGAGCGGCAAATACGACGAAGCGCTCGAGGACCTTGCGACAGCCGTAGGCCTGCGTCCCGGCTATACCGGCCTCTATTTCAGCCGCGGCGTGGTTTACTTCATGTCCCAGCAGTTCGAGAAGGCGGTGGAAGACTTCAACAGATATATCCGTAACGAACCTGAAGATGCCTCCGCATATATCAACAGGGGCGCCAGCCACCTATTCCTGGGCGACACCACCAAGGCACTCGAGGACTACAACCAGGCCATCAAACTCAACCGGCACGATGCGGAAGCCTTTGTCCGCCGCGCCAGAATCTATGCATTGAGGGAGCAGTTCGAGGATGCCATAAGCGATCTGGACACTGCCATCCAGCTGGACAGCACCAACACCCTGGCCTACTTCAACAGAGGCCTTATGAAATATGACAACAAGGATATCGGAGGCGCCCTGGAGGACCTTGGGAAAGTGCTGCGGGACGACCCCGGCAATGCCCTGACACTCTACAACAGAGCCTTGATCTATTCACAGATAGGCGACTTCGAGAAAGCGCTGGACGACTATGACCGCGTCATCAACATCAACTCAGAGAACGTGCTTGCATATTTCAACCGAGCTGCAGTCTTCCTGGAGATGCGCCGCTATGAAAATGCGATAGACGACTACAGCAAGGCCATCGATCTCTATCCCGACTTTGCCAAGGCCTATATGAACCGTGCCTATGCCCGCAATATGCTGGGACAGTGGGCCGCTTCGCAGAGAGACTACGAGACAGCCCGCGTGAAGATCCGCGAATACCAGCAGAACACGTCCACAAAGGAAGGCTACGATGCATTCGCCGATACCACACAGGGCTACAGTCACCTTATAGATTTCGATGCAGACTTCGCCAAGAAGAACTTCGACAACGAACTGCTGCAATACCGCGACGTCGACATCGGACTCAAGCCGCTGTACAGGTTCGCAATCGCAGGCAAGACCGAAATCAGCGACCTGACCGCGCTGTCCAGGAGGCTGCAGTACGAAAAGCTTGACGAATTCTACAAGGGAGTGCCGCTTGAGATAGCCCTGACCACGGACAAGGACAACCTCGTGGAGAACACATCCTCCCGGCTGGCGGCTGTCAACCACGAAGTCATTACCAACAAGACTGCCGGGAACCTGTTCGCGAAAGCCATCCTGGAAAACAGCCAGAACCAGTTCAACACCGCGATGGCCTGCTACAACGAAGCCGGCACGCTGGAGCCCGACAACGAGTTCGTCTACATCAACAGAGGCGTCCTGCAGGCCGATATGACCGACTTCATTTCGTCGATGGACAACAACATCCGCGTACTGTCCCTGGACAATACTGCCAGCACGAGGGTTACCGTTTCCGACAACAGCACCATCCGTACATACGACTACTCAGCTGCTATCAGCGACTTTATGAAGGCTGCCGAAGTGGCTCCGGACTTCCCCTACACATACTATAACCTCGGCAACCTGTTCTGTCTGAGCGAGGATATGCTGACGGCAATCAGCCAGTACACAAAGGCCCTAGACCTCTATCCCTACCTGTCCGAAGCATACTACAACCGCGGCCTGGTGCTGATCTTCCTCAAGGACAAGGAGAAGGGGTGCCTCGATATGAGCAAGGCCGGTGAACTGGGCATCGCCGACGCCTACAGCGTCATCAAAAAATACTGCACGGAGCAGCAACAATAGTCTCCTGAGAGTTTTTTTATTAAATTTGTAACAAACAGCACTATTATGTGGCAGCGGTTCCAAACCTTACTATTGCTCATCTGCGCAGGGCTTCTCATCTCGATGTTCAGCGCCGATATGTGCTATGTGATGGTTCCCGACGCCGGAGACACGGCGGGAGAACTCACCCGTTTCTCCATCAAGTTCGTCAACCGCTCCCAGTTCATCATATTCACTTTCGTGACTATGGCGCTCAGTGTCATAGCAATCTTCTACTATAAAGCCAGGATACTGCAGATACGTATCTGCATAATCAACATACTGCTTCTTCTGGCATACCAGATATGGATACTGGTGTATTTCTTTGAATTCAAGAAAATATATACTTTCACCGTTCCGTCCCTCTTCCCCTTCGTCTGCACAGTGCTTCTGCTGATAGCCATCAGATACATCTGGCGCGACGAATCGGAAGTCATCGCATACCACATCATACGCAAGAACAAGAAGAACGGGAAAATCCCGCCCAAAGCATCGAAATGAGAAGGATAGCAGAATCAGAACTGATAATCAACGGCGACGGATCCGTATTCCATCTTCACATCCTGCCGAAAGACCTGGCTGACACCATCATACTGGTCGGTGACCAGAACCGCGTCCCTGCCGTGGCCCAGTACTTCGACGAAGAGAGCATAGTCTGCGACAAAGCTTCGAGGGAGTTTCACACCATCACCGGCAAATATCACGGCAAGCCCATCACGGTGATGTCCACCGGCATCGGCACGGACAACATCGACATAGTGATGAACGAGCTGGACGCACTTGTCAACATAGATTTCACGACGAGGGAGCAGAAAGCCGAGCGCAAGGCTCTCAACATCCTGCGCATCGGCACCTGCGGCTGCGTCCGTCCGGACATCCCTCTCGGCGGGTTCGTGCTGTCGGAAGTCGGCATAGGCATCGACGGCCTCCTGAACTGGTATGAAGGCGGTCCCGACATCAGTGACAGCGGAATGGAGAAGGCCTTTATGAAGCATATGGGCTGGGATAAGAGGCTCGCCACGCCCTACTGCGTATGGTCGAGCAAGGAAATCCTCGACAAGTTCCCTGACTGTGCAAGAGGCATCACGATGTCTGCTCCCGGGTTCTACGGGCCTCAGGGACGCTCTATCCGTATGGGGCTCACCATCCCCGACTTCATCCCGAAACTCGAGCAGTTCGAGTACAAGGGCGTCAGGATGACCAACATCGAGATGGAGAACTCAGCCATCGTAGGCACCGCCACCCTGCTGGGGCATCACGCCGCCACGATATGCTGCGCCATAGCCAACCGTTTCAGGCTCGAGAGCATTCCCGACTACAAGCCTTACATAGAGAAACTGATCGTTTACGCACTTGATTCACTCACTGCATAATGGCTGACACAAAAGACCTCGAATATCTGGTTGACCTGTTCGACGATCCTGACCTTCAGGTTGCCTCCGCACTGGACCGCAAAATCCGGCAGGGCGGTCCCGAACTGCTGGATGCGTTGCGCAATATGGCCATCGAGACTGAAGACGAAGCCCGCAGGGACATCATCAACCGCAAATACATCTATTACAGCGCCGCTTCGGTGCTGGACCAGCTCGAGCAATATGCTGCCCTTGCAAAAAGGGAGGAAGCGACTCTTCTGGAGGGAGCATACCTGATAAGCGCTCTGATCACTCCGGGCTACAAGAGAGCCGCTTTCTATGACGACCTGATTCCGCTCATCGGCGAGATAATGAGCGAGACGTCGGAAGACAAGACAGCCGTCGAGAACGCCCGCATCCTGAACCACATCTTCTACAACAGATACCGTTTCACCACCACTGACCCGTTCTCTTTCTCGGAAGACAATTCCCTGTTCATAAATGTCATAGCAAACAGACGTGGCAATCCAGTCGCCATTTCGGTGCTGTATTTCGCCGTGGCACACGCCGCAGGGCTGCCGATCTATCCGCTCTGCTTCAAGGGAGGTTTCGTACCCGTCTATGAAGAAAATGGCAAGATACTCTTTTACCTCAACGTCTTCCACAAGGGCGAAATCTTTATGCAGGACAGCCTTGCAGCAATGATGTCAGCCCAGGGACTGAACCTTGACACATCGGCTATGGTAGTGAAGAAGGACGCCACCATACTGACGATGTATATGGAACTGATCGCATTCTATTACGACCAGAAAGGGAACAAGGCAATGGTGGAACTGCTGGCCAAGGCAATGAGCTTTTTCGGAAACCAGCGGTATATGGTGATCGACGAAGAAGACGAATAATCCTATTCCTGAAGCGCCTTCCCGGTAGGGAATTCGGGATGTTTTGCAAGCTCTTCAGGAGTTCCCTCGAATATCAGTTCTCCACCCTCGTCACCTGCGTCGGGTCCCAGCTCTATCAGCCAGTCGGCAGCCTTTATCACGTCCATATTGTGTTCGACCACAATTATGGAGTGCCCTTTCGCAATCAAGGCATCGAACGATTTGAGAAGCTTCTCTATGTCATAGAAATGAAGGCCGGTGGTCGGCTCGTCGAAGATGAACAGGATATGGTCTTTC
>JAEEGJ010026762.1_pt1 | contig 11655 bp, 10 predicted proteins | sample 8958761 | NCBI WGS metagenome assembly JAEEGJ01 (sample SAMN16246546, study PRJNA631951) | gut metagenome | biome: gut microbiome; feature: rumen; material: RS-attached | host: Bos | place: Iran: Karaj | collected 2018-10
CCTTTGATAACTGGGAGACTGGCGACGACCACGGTCTGCTCATCTTCGGCAAGGCCAAAGACCAAAACGGCAAGGAATACTTCATGGGCAAGAACTCGTGGGGCGACAGTGGCAAATACCACGGCATCTGGTACGTCTCTGAGACTTTCGCCAAATACAAGACCATGAACATCGTCCTGCACAAGGACGCACTTCCTAAGAACATCGCCAAGAAACTCGGTGTGAAATGACACGCTAAAGAAGCGCTAAATAAAACGCAAAACCCGCTGAAACCAGCGGGTTTTGTTGTTGGTGGGACGTACTGGACTCGAACCAGTGACCTCTGCCGTGTGAAGGCAGCGCTCTAAACCAACTGGGCTAACGTCCCTCCCGTTGATACAAAAGACGCTTTGCAGCGTCTTCGTGTGGGGCGAACAAGGATCGAACTTGTGACCTCATGCCTGTCAAGCATGCGCTCTAAACCAACTGAGCTACCGTCCCAAATGCGGGTGCAAAAATACGGCTTTTTCCCAAACTGACAAGAAAAATTCTTTCTTTTTTTGAAAAAATTATATCTTTGTGCAATCAAATCTATTTGTTATGAAGTTTAAATACCTATTAGTCAGCTTGTTCCTTGTTTTTGGAACGCTTTCGGCTACGGCCCAAGAGAAGAAAAACTTTGATTTGGAAGACCTGTATATGCGTCCGACGTTCTATGCCAAGAGCGTCAGAGGCATGAATTCGATGAAAGACGGCAAGACTTACGCCTCTTTCGAGAGGGGTCAACTCAACATCTACAATTACAAGACCGGAGAGCTTGAAAAGACTTTGTTCGGCATTGCTGACCTCACCCTGCATCCTGACTCGTTGCCTATCGGACTGCAAGACTATGAGTTGAGTGCCAATGAAGATAAGATGTTGTGCGCTACCGAAATGGAGAGCATCTATCGCCATTCCTACCATGCCACCTATTATGTCTACGATTTCAGCACGAAGACCTTGCAACCACTTTCGGAGAACGGCAAGCAACGCCTCGCCACTTTCTCACCCGATGCTACCAAGGTTGCCTTTATGCGCGACAATAACCTGTTTATCAAGGACCTGAATACAGGGAAGGAGAAGCAATTCACCAAAGATGGCCTTTACAACCATATCATCAACGGTGCGCCCGACTGGGTCTACGAGGAGGAATTCAGCTTCTCACAGGGCTTCTATTGGTCGCCCGACAGCAAGAAGATTGCTTACATGAAGTTTGATGAGAGCAACGTGCGCGAGTTCCAGATGGAAGAGTTCGAAGGCCTCTATCCCGACTGGTACAGCTTCAAATATCCCAAGGCTGGCGAGGACAATTCCATCGTCGAGATTTTTGTGTACGACCTCGAAAGCGGTAAGACGGTGAAGATGGACACGGGCAAGGAAACCGATATCTATCTGCCGCGCATCGCTTGGACAAAAGATGCCAATGTGCTGGCCATTCAACGCCTCAACCGCCATCAAAACCATCTTGAAATCTTGGCCGCCGATGCCACCACGGGCAAGAGCCGCGTGTTCTACGATGAGACCAACGACTATTACATCGATATCACCGACGATTGGCATTTCCTTGAGGACGGCAAGCGTTTCCTCATGACTTCAGAGAGAAGTGGCTACAACCACATCTACCTTTGCAACCTCGATGGCACGGAAGCAAAACAACTCACCAACGGCCCTTGGGACGTGACTAGCGTTTATGGCTTCGACGGCAAGGAAGTGTATTTCCAAGCTGCCAAGAACACTCCGGTCGACCGTCAGATTTATGCTGTCAACCTGAAGGGCAAGTTGCGCGAGGTGATTGGTCGCGAAGGCACCAATTCGGCCACTTTCAGCAACGACTTCAGCTACCTTATTAATATAAACAGCACCATCAACCAACCGCGTCAATTCGAACTTTATACCAATAAAGGTAAGTTGGTGCGCGTTTTGGAGGACAACCACGAGTTTGCCGAAAAACTGAATACCTTCAACCTCGGCGAGAAGAAACTCATGAAAATCAGTGACCCCGCTTTTACTTTGCCCGATGGCACCCAAGTGGATGTGGACGCATGGCAAATCCTGCCTCCCGACTTTGACCCGAACAAGAAATACCCCGTGTTGATTTATGTGTACGGTGGTCCCGGCCATCAGACGGTCAGCAACTCTTGGGCCAACAGTGACTATTGGTGGATGCAATTGCTGGCACAGCATGGCATCATCAGCGTGTCCATCAACAACCGTGGTAGCGGTGCTCAGGGTGAGGTCTTCAAGAAGATGACCTACCTGCAACTGGGTAAGTACGAAACTGAGGACATGATTACCCTTGCAAAGTATATGGCCAAGCAACCTTACGTGGATGGAAGCAGAATCGGCATCTATGGCTGGAGCTATGGCGGTTTCATGGCTGCCAACGGCATCACCAAGGGCGCGGATGTCATCAGCACGGCCGTGTCAGTGGCTCCCGTGACAAATTGGCGTTATTATGACAACGTCTACACCGAGCGCTTCATGCGTACGCCTCAGGAGAATCCAGACGGTTACGACCTCAACTCGCCCGTCCACAACACGGCGATGATTAAGGGCAACTACCTGCTTTGCCATGGCAGTGGCGACGATAACGTCCACTATCAGAACGCTATGGAGCTCATCAAGGCCATGATTTCGAACGGCAAGCAGTTCGACTTGATGATTTATCCCAATAAGAACCACGGCATCTACGGCGGCTACGAATACGGCAGTGGCGAATGCCGTATGCATTTGTTCAACAAGATTGACAACTTCTTGTTTGAGCATTTACTGGGTGAGTAAAACCTCCTAAGTAGGACAACAAAAAAGCGAGCGACAAACGTCGCTCGCTTTTCGTTTTGTTGAAAACCTCAAATTATAAGGTGTAGCCAAGGCCAACAAATAAACCATTGACCTTTAAAGTGATGTTGTCGCTTGAGTTGAGGTCAAGCAGGCCGAGACGATAGCCACCAAACAGGTTGAATTGGCTGAACTTCACATCGGCGCCAAACACGGCATAGAGGTTGAAACGGTTCAATCTGCTGTTGTCGCCATACCAATTGGATGTAGTAGTACTGTTGCCAATTGATGTTTTGGTATTGCCCGCAAGAGCTAAGCTCACCATGGGACCAACGAATGGTGTGATTGTAAAGTCACGGTTAATATCGATGCCATAGTTGAGCAGAATCGGAACATCGATAAGGGCTTGGGTGCTCTTGCCCGTTCCAAATCCGAAGAAGGCATCTCCACTCTTGGTGTTCATGCGGAATTCGGCACCAGCGGCAACGCCAATGCCTTTTGTAAGGCCAAAGTTCTTGGTGAATCCGGCAAAGAAGCCTTGGTAGTTGCTGCTGGTATTCCCTGAAACGAAGGATTCAGGAGCGTAACCTGCATAGATTGTTGTTTGTGCCTGCACATTTCCGGCAACGAACATTGCGGCGATAAGTGCCACGATTGCGAATGCTTTTTTCATTTAAAATGATTTAAATTGTTGGGTATTAGGTTAATAATATGGTTCTCAATTATTGTATCGCTAATAAATATAACTTGAAATCCAATCAATAATTGTACCATTGACAAATAGAAGTTTTTCAATTTGTCAATCTGTTTGCAAGATTTTGTATTTCAGAATTATATTTTTCCTCTCCTAATGGGTGGTGTCAGATGTGCTTCTTTCCTTAAACACATATCCTTTCCGCTCCCAAACTGGCATTTCGCGAGTGACAATAATGCTGTAAAACCGCTCAAAGCTAGTGGAGTCAGGACAGGCGTTCCATGCTCTTTCAGCCACACCGAGGGCTTTTGGAAGTATCTGATAGGTGGCATCATTGAAACTGCGTAGCTGCGACGACCAAAGCTGTGCCTGCACGCCGATGATGTCGCCTTTGAAATCATGAGGATTCAAAACAAAGGTCTTGCGCTCATCGACATAGCCTGCCCAGGAAAGGCCGATTTCATCAGGAGCATCGCTATAGGCGAGGTCGAGGTAGGTGTAGGCAGCTGGCGATAGCACCACGGGGAAGTCCTCAATGCCGTCAGTGTTCCAAACATTCAGGAAATACAGTGAACGTTTGAGCCTTTCTTGTGTTTCTGGTCTCAAGCCACGAGCGATGTCTTCCCAACCTGCAAGGCGGATGTCTCGCGCTTCGGCAAGGTCGAGCATGTTGTTGGTAAAGATTTCCTTCATTTCGTGACGGTCACGGCCAGCCCATGCGCCGTCGGGTACTTCGTCGCCACCAATGTGGATGGCGGGCAATGGCACACCCGCTTCTTTGTGCAGACGAATGACCTCGTCGAAGACCTTCCCATAGAAATTGTACACACCCGGTAAGTCGACGCTCAACACATTATCGGTGAAGTCCTGTGCCGACCAATAGTGTGAAGTGTCCACTGGGTTTTGGAGACGGAAACTGCTGTCGCCCGTGCGTCTCTCGTATGCTTGCATGGCTTTGATGGAAGCCCGAGAGTGTCCTGGCGTGTCAAACTCGGGAATCACTGCGATGCGGCGTTCCCATGCATAACGGAGAATGTGTTTGTACTCTTCTGCCGTATAATAAGTTACATTCCCGATGCGTCCGTTGGCAGTGGGCTTTAACGCAGCGGTCTCCTGTAGGTTCCAGTCGGGAAGGGCATGATGCGCGCCATATTCAGTGAGTTCAGGAAAATCCTTGATTTCCAAGCACCATGACTCGTCGTCTGCGATATGGAAATGCAAGGCGTTGAGTTTCCACGAAGTCATGAGGTCGAGGATTTGAAGCACCTCGTCAACGGTTCGGAAGTCGCGCACCACATCGAGCATGAAACCTCGGTAGGGCATGTCAGGCCAGTCCTCAATGGTCATGGGGCGTAATGGATGTGGCAACTTGGCGAGTGTGGTCTGGGCATAGAAAGTTCCGTCCTCGTCATCGGCTTCAACCATAGGCTCTCCTTTAGCGTCAATCGTGATGCAGTACCAACCGATGGGATGATTTTCAGATTCTTCTATAGGTTCAGTTCCATACTTCACCCGTTTGACTTGTGGAATGATGTCGCTAGGTTGGACTTCATCATTGCTGGCAAAAGCTTTGTCGAAAGCTTCTTTTTCGGGCAGTTCCAAAAAATGGTAGGTCACCTCCAAAGGTAAATCAGGTTTTCCTTTTTGCTGGAGGATAAAGGCTTCAGGTGCCCACGAACGTCTTGGCAAAGGTCGACCGAAATACTTCAGCGTAACAGTGCCGTTCGTCGGGATGTCAATGTACCACGAGGTTCCCTGATAATGGTTCATTTTCGGTCCTTCCACGATGGTCTTGCCGTCAAAGAGCTCCTGAAACCATATCCGCGAGCCTTTGGACATGTTGTTGAGTACCAAAGTATGCAGGGCTTGGCCATCGTCTTGCTTGGCGCCTTCGGTCCATTCCACTGTGGGCACACGATGACAAGCTGCTGTCAACAGAAGAATAAGTAGGAAGAATGACGTGTTGCGCATGGCGTTATGTGTTTTGCCGCATAGATGACGGAGGACACCTGAATGGCGTCCTCCGTTTTTTGCACGATTACATCTGTTTCAGTTGCTCCACAAATTCATCGATGCGGTGCATCTCTGCGGGGATGTCGATTTCTTGCGGGCAGTGCTCAGTGCATTGGTTGCAGCCGATGCAATGGCTGGCTTGCCGCAATCCAGGAATGTTGCGGTCGTAGCCGATAAGGAAACGTTTCCTTGCTTCCCAATAGGCTTTTGCCTCGCGGTTGCCGGTGGGCATATTGCCATGGATAATGCTCTCGTTGTAGTAGCCAAATACAGCTGGAATGTTCAATCCGTAAGGGCAGGGCATGCAGTAGTTGCAGGCTGTGCACGGCACGGTTTTCAGCTTGATGAACAGTTCGGCTACCTGCATTAAAAACTCGTCTTCTTCGGGCGTGATGGGTCGCAAGGGAGAATAGGTCTCTACATTTTGCACTAGGTGCTCCATGTAAGTCATACCGCTCAGCACGGTGAGGATGCCTTCAGGCGTGCCGGCAAAACGGAATGCCCAGCGGGCGACGGGTGTCTCGGGCTCACGTTCCTTCATCTGCTTCACGATGTGGTCGGGTTGCTTGGCGAGGCCTCCTCCAAGCAGCGGCTCCATAATCACTGCGGGGATGCCACGACGGTGCAATTCCTCGTAAAGGTATGACGAGTTGACGCCTTCGCCTTCTATCTCGCCGAAGCTCCAGTCCACGTAGTTCAATTGGATTTGCACGAAGTCCCAATGGTAGCGGCCTTCGTCGTGCCATTGCATCATGGTGTCGAAAAGTTTCGGGTCACCGTGGAATGAAAAACCGAGGTTGCGGATGCGTCCGGCCTTTTTCTGCTCCACGAGCCAGTCGAGGATGCCATTGTCCATGAAACGGGCGTTAAACATCTCCATGCTGGTCAAGTCTTTGTTTGAACCGCCGATGCTGTGCATGAGCAGATAATCGATGTAGTCGGTCTGTAGTTGCTTGAGCGAGTTCTCAAACATGGCTTTCGAAGCCTCCGCGCTCCATGTTGTAGGGCTGAAATTGGAGAGCTTTGTAGCGATGTAATAGCTGTTGCGTGGGTGCCGCGACAAGGCGATGCCGGTGGAAGTCTCGGAATAGCCTCTTGTGTAAACAGGGGCGGTGTCGAAGTAGTTGACGCCGTGTGCCAATGCATAGTCAACCTCCTCGTTGACCATTTCCTGGTCGACACGGGCGTTTGGGTCTTTTCGCATGTCTGCACCGTTTTCGATGGGCAGACGCATCATGCCGTAGCCCAAAAGCGACACCTTGTCGCCCGAATTAGGATTGGTGCGGTAGGTCATCTCGCCTTGTCCGTCGATGACGTTTTTAGCGATGGGTGTTGCTTCGCTGTCGTTGTTTTTGCAGGCGGAAAGCACTACCGATGTGGCCACTGCCGCGCTGCCTATATGCTTTATGAATTCTCTTCTATCCATTGTCGTGTGTTTTATGTTGTTGTCAATTTGTCATTGCGAGGAGGAACGACGAAGCAATCTAGGGAATAAGCTCTTTATCTGGATTGCTTCGTTCCTCGCAATGACGCAAAGCGTGTCAATTGGTGTGGTGCATTTCATTCCCTTCCACATAAATTGCGCTAAACGGTCGGGCAGGGCAGAGGTTCTCGCAGGCACCGCAGCCGATGCATTTGTTCTCGTCCACGGCAGGCACTTGCACCTTGCCGTTCGGGCCTTCGTAATCCACCATCTGGATAGCTCCAGTGGGGCAGTGACGTGCGCAGTTGCCACACGATACACCGTCGGTCAGTACCACACAGTTTTCCTTAATCCATACGGCATGTCCGACATGGATGTTGGTCTTTGCCTCTCGGGAAATGGGCTTGATGGCACCGGTAGGGCAGACCTCGCTGCAACGTGTGCATTCGGGACGGCAGTAGCCGCGTTCAAACGACATCATGGGCTGCATGAAGTGCATTAGGTCGGTGGAGGGACGCAAGACGTTATTTGGACATGATGAAACGCAGAGTTGGCAGGCCGTGCAATGCTTTTGCATGTGGCGCGCCGACACCGAGCCAGGAGGTGTGATGATTGTATTGCGCTTTGGCGCCTTCTTGTCTTCAATCACGGCCAAGCCGCCATCCACCTTCATCTCGGTTTGGGCCAAAGCTGCCGAGGTGCCGGCCACTGCTGCGCCTACGAGGAAGGCACGACGTTCTGTGTCGACGGGTTTCGTTTCTTTTGCGGTTTTCTTCGCAGTATAATGCAAAGCATCGAATTTGCACTTGTCGAGGCAATCGCCGCAAACCACGCAGCGTGAATAATCGATTTTTCCTTCTTTGAAGTCGATGGCTTGGGCTTTGCAGTTCTTTTCGCACATGCCACAGCTTTTGCACTTGTCTTTGTCGAAACGGACACGGAATCCAAACCCGGGGATACGCGAGATGAAACCGAGGGTGGTGCCAACAGGACAGATGGTGTTGCAGTAAAGACGGCCTTTGCGCCAAGCGAGGAAGGCCAATATTAATAAGGTGAGGATGGCTACCACAAAGGTCGTCACGCTACGCATCCAGATTTGGACTTCGGTGAAATTGTAACGGTCGTTGGCGGCATCGAGACCTGCGAGCCAGTTGTTGAGCAGGTCATAGAGCGGCTTAAATAGGCTGTTGACGATGCGGCTGTAGGCACTGTATGGCTCAAACAAGGTTGTGACAGGTGCAAAACCGATGATTAACGCAAGGGCGAATACGCCGAGGAAACCATAGCGCAGCACTTTGTTTTCCTTGGCGTAACTGAAACGGTTTTTCTTGGCTTTGCCACCGAGCCACGAGAAGAAGTCTTGCATGATGCCCAAAGGACAAATTACGCTGCAATAGATTCTCCCGAAAGTGTAGGTGAGCCAAAAATGGAGTAAAATCACAGGGATGAGGTTCAGGGCCAACAAGGCAGGCAAAAACTGGATTTTGGCCACCCAGCCGGCCCAGAGATGCACTCGGAATCCAATGCCGAGCAGCAACAGGGTCACTAAGGTCATCATGACCACTTGTAGACAGATTCTGATTTTTCGTAACATATTAGATTGATTTTGAATTAGTTCTTTTTACAATAAGTATACTTGCTTCATATAGCAGATAAATGGGCAAGGTGACCAGCGTCAGCGTCACCGCGTCGCCCGTTGGGGTGATGACGGCAGCCACGATGGCGATGGCCACGATGGCATGGCGACGGTATTTCTTCAAAGTCTCAGCTTGGAGCAGTCCAGCCTTGGCTAAGAGATAGTTGACGATAGGAATCTCAAAGAGAATGCCCATCAGCAGGCTAAGCATGAGCAGGTTGGAGATATAGGACGAAAGCGAAATCTGGTTGTACACCTCTGAATAGACTTGGTAATTGAAGAGGAAACGGAAAGCAAAGGGAAAGATGATGAAGTAGTTCATCAGCACGCCGAGGATGAAAAGCAGCGTTCCCCATATTAAAATAGGTGCGGCATGGCGTTTCTCCTGGTCGTAGAGTGCGGGCGCGACGAAACCGTAAAGCTGCACGATGAGGTAAGGCGAAACCACCACGAGTCCCGCCCATAGTGCCACTTTGATGTGCGTCATGAACTGCGCCGCCAATTCCGTGTTGATGAACGAAGCCTGAAAGCTGCCTGGACAGAGCGACTGCCAACCCGTTTGGGCACACAACCAAGCCAAACTTTGGTAGGAGACAAAACTGTCCATGGATGGGGCAAACAGCAGGCGAAACAAAATGTCCTTGAAACAAAACGCCGTCGCAGCCCCGATGGCCCAGGCAATCAAGCAGCGGAACAGCACTTTCCGAAGCACATCCAGATGGTCCCAGAAACTGCTGACCTCCCGTTCGCTCATTCCTTCTTTTCCTTGTCTTCCTTGATTTCAGGTTCTTCAACGCCGTTCATGCCATCTTTGAAGTTCTTCACGCCCTTGCCGAGGCCTTTCATCAGCTCCGGAATCTTGCGCCCGCCAAAGAGCAAGAGGACAAGAACCAGGATGATGATGATTTCTGTCGTTCCAATAGTAAGCAAATGCATATTTCTAAAGGTTTAGATGAATAAAACTGCAAAATTAGAAAAAAGATGGTTTTTGTCAAATGTTTGTTCCTAGATTCAAAACTTTTGCATTTTTCCACAATTTTTTGTTGCAGAAAAAGAAAAAGTTGTACTTTTGCAGCCTCAAAATTAAACCATTAGTACTAACCATTTAAAAGAAGGAAGTGTTTTAAAATGATTATTGTTCCTGTAAAAGAAGGCGAAAGCATCGACAGAGCTTTGAAGCGCTACAAGAGAAAGTATGAAAAGACCGGCGTCGTGAGAGAATTGCGTGCCCGTCAACAGTTCACCAAGCCCTCAGTCATCAAGCGTGCACAGCTGATGAAGGCTATCTACGTGCAGAAACTCCGTCAGGCTGAAGAGAATATGTAATTCATTCCGTATTAGATACGGGACGCCCGCTTAGGAAAAATAATTTTTTTAGGCAAACTTCGCTGTGAATTGGTAATTTATTACTAATTTTACAGCGAAGTTTTTTGTTATGCTCATCGAACAGTTCATATCGTTCATCGAAGCAGAGAAACGATTCTCAGTATTAACGGTTGAAGCCTACAGCCGCGATATGAACCAATTTGCTGATTACATTGGAAATAGCTATCATCTCGACGACCTCACACTAGTGGAAACGACGATGGTGAAGTCGTACATTGTCAAGCTGAAAGAGGATGGGTTGACCAACCGAAGCATTAACAGGAAAATATCCACGCTGCGTACCTTCTATAAATACTGCCTCCGCGAAAACCTTGTGGAGAAGTCGCCGATGGCAGGCGTGAAGGCATTGAAGCTTCCTAAGACTTTGGTCAAGTTCGTCACCGAGACCGATATTAATAAGGTGTCGTTCGGCGACGAGGCCGATTTCCCGACCTGTCGCGACCGGCTGCTCTTCGAGATGCTGTATCAAACGGGGATGCGTCAGGCTGAGCTTCGGGGTTTGATGGATGGCGATGTCGACAAGATGGAAATGCAGCTGAAAATTCACGGCAAGCGCAATAAAGACCGCATCGTTCCGTTATCAAGGGAGATGATTAAGATGATTAGCGAATACCAGTCATTGCGCGATGCTTCCTTTGCGACGAAGGCCGACCGTTTGTTGTTGAACGACAAAGGGGAGGTGATGACGCCGTCCTTTGTATATAATAAGGTGCACCACATGCTGGCTAGCGTGACCACCTTGAAGCAGAAAAGTCCGCACGTGCTGCGCCACACTTTCGCCACCCATCTTCTTGACGAAGGTGCCAGCCTCGTTGCCATCCAGAAACTTCTTGGGCATGAAAACTTAGCCACGACCCAGATCTATGCCCACAACACAATAGAACAACTTAAGAAAATTCATAAACAAGCCCACCCGAAAGGGTGATTAAAAGAAAGGAGTTTATTATGAAAGTCATGATCAATTCAGTTCACTTCAAGGCTGACCAAAAACTTGAAGACTTTATCACGCAGAAAGTGGAAAAACTCTGCTCGAAGTACAACGAGGTAATCAATGCCGAGGTTTCGTTGAAACTCGACAACACCGACACCCCTGAAAACAAGATTGCCGACATTCGCCTGGTCTTGCGTGGCGACGACCTTTATGCCAGCAAGCAGAGCAAGACCTTTGAAGAATCCATCGACACTTCGATTGACGCATTGAAGAAACAACTTGAGAAATACAAGGGAAAAACAGTCAAGTAACCGCTGACAGAAACTCCAAAAACTAACAATTGACACAAGGAGCCAGCCCGAAAACCTAGGGTTGGCTTCTTTTTGGTCAAAAAAGGCGTTTATATAATAAGTTGTAATTCAATAAAATACAAAATAAAACCGAAATTTTTTCGAAAAAAATCAGAAAATGCATTGTCAATTCAGGAAAAAGGTCTATTTTTGCACACCTTTTCAGCGATGAGGAGGGGACAAAAAAGAAGCAAATCGTTCTTTCACGTCATGCCGGTATAACTCAGTTGGTAGAGTAGCTGATTTGTAATCAGCCTGTCGGCGGTTCGAGTCCGTCTACCGGCTCAGTTATTTGAAATACGGGGGAGTCGCATAGTGGCAATTGCAACAGACTGTAAATCTGTCCGGGTATCCGTTCGGTGGTTCGAGTCCACCTTCCCCCACAGTCAAGCGGACAAGCGGAAGTAGCTCATTTGGCAGAGCGAA
>JAEEGJ010026767.1_pt1 | contig 11654 bp, 5 predicted proteins | sample 8958761 | NCBI WGS metagenome assembly JAEEGJ01 (sample SAMN16246546, study PRJNA631951) | gut metagenome | biome: gut microbiome; feature: rumen; material: RS-attached | host: Bos | place: Iran: Karaj | collected 2018-10
TGTTGGCCAGGAATGATATGCTCACGTGGTCTCCGATTTCCTTGGTGATGTTGATGTTGCCCGAGAAGTAGGCCGAGATGCGGTCTGGATTCAGGTTGTAGTTGTAATTGGTCTTGATGACCAGTTGTGCCAATTCGTTGAACAGGGCAGGGTCGTTGTCCCGTGCCCAAGTGAACTTTTCGGCAAACGGCTGAGCGACATCGGGTTGATCCCATGTGGTATAGTATTCGGGCCACAGGGCAACATAGCAGTCGCGCTCCTTGCCTGTGTAAGGCTCGCCGAAGTAGTCAGACGGATTGGCAAGGACATAGCCTCTCGCTTGGCCATTCATGCCTTGGCTCAGCGAGCGCCGTGCGTCATAGAGGGTGGATTCAAGCCTCAGGCTGATGACTAGGCGGATAGCGGGGATATGCGTGACAAGGGTCATATTAGCATTCACGACATCTGACAGGCTGCCGTTGGGCACCGTAGCCTGGGCACTGCCTGTACCCAGTGCGGTTCCTTGGTAGTAACCTATATACTGATATGGGGTGACTCCGTCGCTCATCCATTGTGCTCCAGTAGGCTGTGAGGCAATGAGCGTGTGCTCAACACCGTGGTAATGGTAATAAGAGCCGTCAAGCCTCAGGCTGGTGCGCAGGGACTCAATTTGCCGGAAATCAATGACCCAGTCCAGACCTGATCGGGCGATGGGTGAGCCGTTGGTATAGGTGTTGCTCGCATTGAAGGTGTTGCGTGTCACGCCAGCCAGCACTTGAGGCTCCACTTGTCCCGTGCGGTCACTAACAGTGACCACGCCAGTCGTGCGGTCGATGTGATAGATGCGGTCGGCCGAGGCAATGGGGAAATCATTCTCAAGGGCAGCCTGTGAGGTGAACATGTAACTGAAGGGCGTATAGACAGCGGTGCTCAGGTAAGGACGGTAGGTCTTGGCAAAGAAGGCTCCCACCGACAGGGTGGCCACTGGGATGCGTGCTTCAAGGCCCAACTCCAGTTGTTGGCTGTATTGCCACTTGAGCGAGGGATTGACGATGGATTTGAACGGTGTGACGCTATAGGCGTAGAAGATGCGGTTGTCGGCTGTCGAGCCGGGTACAAACGCAAGCCTGTCGGCATAGGAGGGGCGGGGATAAAGTACTTCAAAGGACGGCAGTTTGACGCTTTTTCCCCAGCCACAGTAAGCGCTCAGGCTTTGCAGCCACCACTCCTCGCGATGTTGCCACAGAGCGTATTTTATGTTGAATCGTGGCGACCAAGATGAAACAGTGCCGTATTGCGATTGGTTGATGTGGGTGATATCGGTTCGCAGTCCCGCCATAAACTGCAATTCGCCTCCGTGCTCGCTCGTGGTGAGGGTGAAGCGGTCTTCGGCATAGAGGGCAACGTTGTGCATCCAGGGCAGTTCGTCATAGCGGTACTCTCGCCACGTCGGGGCATAACGCATATCGTCATAATACAAGCCGCGCCCCTTGTTGCCAGTCGCCGTCCATTCGGCACCAGCCATGATGCGATTGTTGAAAATCTCGCCTTGCTGGTTCCATTTGGCTTTTGCTTTGACCATCAGGCTCACGGGTTTGTTGTCATTGATGCTCTTGATATACCAGTATCCCGTGGGGCTCAAGATAATAGGTGCCGAGGAGTCTTGTTCGTAGTCGGTCGCTAGATAGTAGCCTGCATCAACGGCATGTATCTGGGCTTGGGAACTGCTGCTGTTGGCATTGGTGTTGGAAACCCTCCGTTTGTCGGCAAGGGAAAAATCAGCTTGAAGTGACAGGTTGCCAAGTGCTTTGCGGTCAGTGTTCCAGTCGGTACGCACCGAACCACGCAGGACATGGTCACGCACCTTGGTATAGGTCTCGGCAAACAAATCAGGGTCGGCTTCATTGTTATAACCGCCCAGGTTGCCCTCTAACTTGAGGTTGATAGCCAAGGGCCTTGAGGCTAGTGTTGATGATGTATTGTAATTGACGGTGAGCCCATTGCGCTGGTAGGCGGTGTGGGGTGATGCCAGGTTGCTGTAGCTGCGAGTGTGCTCAAACGAGGCATTGATTACACCGTTGTTCAAGTCAAAACCCTTACTGATGCCCGCTTGCTTGGTATATGGATTGGTGGCGAGCGCCACTTCCCACGGTGTTCTGCCGCGTTTGGTGGTCACCTTGACGATGCCGTTGCTCAAATCACCGTATTCTACCGACGGAATACCGGGAACTACTTCCACGCTGGCGACGTTGGTTGAACTGATGGTGCGTGTGCTGGCACTCGTCGTCTCGTTCAAGTCGGCGTTGTTCTGCAGTCGCAGGCCGTCCACCTCGATGGCGGTGCCGAAGGCGGCATTGCCTTTCTCGCCCGATGTTGCACGCAGGGCGATGCGCTGGTCGTTGATGAGCGAACTGTTCACGGTTTTGCCGCCAGGCATGAGGGTCAAGATATCACTCACGTTGACAATCTGCTGGTTATCCAGGGCCTGGCGGTCGATGAGGTAACTCGTGGTCGCGTTCTCGGTCTTGCGTTGGGCGGTGACGATGACTTGCTCAAGTTGCAGGTTGGTCGGGAACATGAGCAGATGCAGTGTGTCACTGGAATTATTGAGGTCAACCTCGGCATTGATAGGCTCATAACCCACACAGGTGACCCGTAGCACAGCCTTGCCACTACCGTGGACGCGCAGGGTGAAGAAGCCCTGCCTGTCGGTCATGCACCATTGGTCTCCCTGTTGCAACGTGACCGTTGCAAATTCTACAGGCTGTCCGCTGTTGTTATCGGTGACAATGCCGCTCACAGCCACTTGGGCATGGAGCGGGACGATGCAACACAGCACCATTAATAATATGAATGATATCAGTTTCTTCACTCCGTCAGAGGTTTAGTCCAGGGATGGCGCATGAGTCGGGGACTCGCAAAGATGTCAATGTAGCCGAGTAAGTCATGTTCGGCATAAACAAACGGGATATCAAGCCCGACTACCCAACAGATTTCATATATCGAGGGGAAACTGTACTCGTGGTCTGCATCTGCCAGATCGGTGAGCGTCCACTGGCATGGCAACTCATGTCCTTCAAGCTCCCAAGTGTCGATGTTATGGGTTACAAAGTACATGTGTCTGCCACCGGTGTCACCGCCCTCGTGCTGTGACGATACTCCGAAGTACCATGTGCTGGTAGCATCCCAATAGGCATAGGTGGAAGCGTCCCCTGTGTATTGGGTCGAGCTCACGGGGTGCTGGTCGTCAAGCACCATCGAAATGCTGCCTTTGCCCGTACCTTCATCATAGTTATAGAGCAGTTTGAAGTTCGCATCATATTTCAGCCCCTTGCGGTGTGCCATTGAATCGATGTGGCAGTAGATTTCACGGCCATAACCAGGTGTTCCGGGCGCTGCCAGCACAGCGTGATATGGCATCGATACGGCCGATGTTACCATGATTGAAGTCCCTGGCAGGGGCTCACCGTTTGGACTAGCGACAAAGTACCAGTCGCCTGCAAAGTGTTCATAGGGAGTCATCTCACGGTAATTGATTTCCACAATGTCGTCAATGGGAATCGACATGGCCACATTGCCGTCTTGAATGACGTCCAATGAGTAGATGATCTTGCCTTGCACAAGGCTGTGGGTATATTGGAATTTGTTTACCAGTGTATCAGGGAATATTTCCTGTGTCCCGTTCTTCAGGACAATGGCGGTGCGATAGATGCCAGTTCCGCTTGCTAGAGCAGCGCTGGAAATGACCAGAGACAAGACAGTTAAAAAAAGGCGCGTAAAATGAGTCATATCGTTGTAAATATTTAGCACGCAAAATTATGCAGATTAAACCCTGCGGGCAAACCCATAAAATTGGGATTTTGATGCTCAATTCCCCCCTAATAATGGTGAGTTTTTACGTTATGTCATAATGATGTGTGCTTTATAATAGTAGAAAAACAGCTTGCGCCGCCCAATAAGACTTGGACGACGCAAGGCCGTTATTTATGGTAATAATTATCTGGAATTACCAGGTGCCATTCAACAGGTAGTTGATGAGCGCTGTCACATCACTGATGTTGACGCTGCCGTCCTGGTTGCAGTTGGCTGCTTCAACATTGACGTTGGTAGCATCTTCGCTCAACAGGTAGTTGATGAGCGCTGTCACATCGCTGATGTTCACCTTATCGTCATTGTTCACGTCACCACGCATGAAGTCGTTGCCGCCGGCCTCGTTGCTGAAGTACATGTCCTGTACCTCGGCAAGGGCAATGGTAGCAGTGCCGTCAACGTTCTTGATGGTCACGTTAGTGTTATCGTAGGTGAGCTTGAGGCCTTCTACCGAATAGGTCACTGTCGAGCCGTTGGTCTTGGTGAACTTCAAGTAGTTATAGGTCTCGGCGCTGGCGAACATGGCCACCAGTGCAATCAGCATCGTTATAATCGTCTTTTTCATAATTTCTAAGTCTTTTAAATAATGATGTCATTGTTTATAACTACATGATAGATTAATAGCCGGGACCGAAGCCACCACCACCTGAATAGGTCGAGAGGGTCACTTGAGAACCGCCGCTTGCATTGGTAGCACCCTTACCGTTCCAGAAGGTGGTACCACTCGCTGTCACACCCGTGTAGAGTTTCGGGGTGGAAGGAGCAGTGACAACGATGGTCTTGCTGGAAGAGCTGCCACTACCGGGCCAGCCACCGCCGGGACCTCCTTGGCTGGAGAAGGTCGGGGTATAAGCTGCAAAGGCCACGTTGCTGCCGCTGTAGAGGGCAATCCACTTGTTGGCACTGACGCTGCCTTTGTAGCAGGTCTGGCTGATGCTGGCACCGCTCTCGATGGCACCCATATTACCGCCGATGGCCATCAGGTTGGTACCGCTCTTGATATAAACCTTGTAGCCACCCTCGCTGTTGGCGTCTAGGCCTTCCTCGCTACCGCAGCAGAAGATGTAGCCGCCGCTCAGGTTCATGTTGCCGTTGGCGTCGATGGCGTCGTTACCAGTAGCCACAGCATAGATGTAACCTCCATTGAGGTCCATGGTCGATGCGCTGTTGAGAGCGTCATCATAGCTGGTTACCTCAACATAGCCGCCATTAATGGTCATGACCATCTTGGACTCGATGCCCTCAGAGCCTTCACCGCCCGTGGCGCTCACGGTAATGGTACCGCCGTTGATGGTGATGTTGCCGTCCACCTTGATGCCCTTGGGCGAGGAACGCCTGTCGCTATTCGACGAGCCACCGCCGCCAGGATAATATCCACCGCCGCTGCTTTGGCCGTAGCGAGTACCTGTGGTGGTCACCTTGATGTTACCGTCGTTGATGATGAGTTCGCCGTCGATGCTCATGCCCTTGTCGCCTTGACCGGTGGCCTTGAGGTCAAAGGTACCGCCGTCGATGGTCACGTTACCATCGGCCTTGATGCCGGCGCTGGCGCTTGTCGTCTGGTCATCGGCTGTCTCGCCACCGCCGCTCACGGTGCCGCTGATGTTGCCGCCCGTGATGTGGATGTTGCCCTCGCTCTTGAGTGCCTTGCTGGCAGGACCATTGATGCTGTAGGTGATGGTGCCGCCAGTGATCTCCATGTCATAGTCGCTCTTGATACCGTGGTCATAGGTGTTGAGCGTCAACGTGCCGCCGCTGATGAGGACGGTGCCCTCGCTGTGAACGCCCACGGCCTCGTCCTTGACGGTGGTGCACTTCATGCTTGCACCGTTCAGGATGAAGGCATAATCGGCCTTGGCGCACTTCACGCTGCTGGTGTCAACGGTGCTGTAAGCCCAGTCGCCGCCCGAGCAGTTGATGTCGATGTTACCCGCAGTGCAGGTCATCGTGCTGTCGCACTTCATACCGCGAGCGCCGTTACCGGTCATGGTGATGTTAATGACGGCTTCAGCGCCGTTGACGGTGAGATTGCGGTCGGTGCCGATTCCTGTCGGCTCCTTGATCTTGCTATCCTCAGTATCCCAGACGGGAATACCCGTGTGCTTCAGCGTCAAGGTGCCGCCCTCGATGTCGACGTTGCCCTCGGCCTTGATACACTTGGTACCTGCAGCACTGGCGTTGATGGTGAGCGTACCGCCCTTGATGAGCACGTGACCGTCCTCCTCGGGGAGCGTGACATCCTCGGCATCGACTTGGATACCGTCGTCACCGCAGCTCTGGATATTGATGGTACCGCCGTTCATCTGGAAGTACTGTGATACGTTGATGGCGTCGGCCACAGCACTGACGATGGTAATGGTACCAACGGTCTTCTTCACCTCCATATACTCGTTGCAGGCGAGCGCATGCTTCTTGTTACCCGTGATGGTCAGCGAGCCGCCCTTGGCGAACTCGGCATGGCCCTTCACGAGGAAAGCAGCCTTCTTGGTGTTGTTGGCACCGTCGGCCAGGGTGTTGGTCGTACCGTCAACGAGTTGAACGGCGATGCGCTTGCTGTTCTGGATGTTGATGGCGGCGCTGTCAGGGTTGGTCAGGTTGACGCCGTTCAGCGCGAGTGTCATTTTGTAGGAACCTGCATGGTAGAAGCAACCGCTCGTGCTGGTGCCTTGCAGGGTGTAGGTGTACTCAGTGGCAACGTCAGCGTCCTGCATGACGGCAACGCGGGCACCGGTCACCTCGGCGGTGATGTGGTTGGCGATGTTACCGGCCACATACACGTCGGCCACATTGTTGTTGTACTTGACGAGGACATTGTCGTCGGCAAACGTCTCGCTGGCGACGGTCACGCTGTCCACATCGGCAAGGGTGAAACCCTTCTCAAGCACGGTGAGCAGGCTGGCCGAACTGTACGGCATCGTCCCCACCGTCTCGGTGTTATAGGCCCAGTGCACATGACCGGTGTGTACCCACATCGTCTGCTGTGCATATCCCAAAACACCTGCCATGGCAATCAGTGTTGCTAATAGGAATCGTTTCTTCATAAATGTTAAGTTTAATAGTGTTTGGATGTGATTAAAACATGTTATTTGTCGCAAAACTATTAAACATTATTGATTAAGCCAATTCTTTTCAATCAAACCCATGTTTTCATCGGTCAAACACAAAATAACCGCAAGTGAATGGTGGCTCCTATAATCCACTATATTTATTAACTCTTGTCGGTATCAATAAAGCCATCCTGAACAAGAAATCAGGATGGCTTATGCGTTGTTGCTGGTTCATCAGTGTTGCCGGCAACTCGGTGGATTACCAGCGTTCGTTCAGCAGATAGTTGATGAGGGCCGAAACGTCTTCGATGGTGACTCCACCTTTCTGGTTGCAGTCGGCATTCTTCAGGTTCACGCCGTTGTCGTCGTTGGTCAGCAGGTAGTTGATCAGTACTGGCACGTCGTTGATATTGACATTTCTGTCATTGTTCACATCGCCTCGCAGGATGGCGGACACTTCTACCTCGCCGTCAACCCACATGTAGGCAAACATGTAGCGGTCGTCGATAGTGGCAAGACGGTTGGCTTCGCCCGTGGTAACATCTACCTCATACAGCGATGTGTCAAACTTACCATTCTCAATCCAGTTCTGGTCGGGTAGGGGATTCCAGTTACCGCGTTCATCATAGCCCATGCCGCTGTTCGAGTATCCCATCCAGTACATCTTGTTGGGATCATTCTTGCTGAAGCATGCTGCTTGGCGCTTTACCTGGGACATATAGCCCGTGTTAGTGCGATTGTCGGCGATGATGCGTCCGCTGGCCAGGTCAAATTCAAAGAGATGAGCACCTGTGAGCTCGCCGTTGATGTCATAGACCTTGCCGTCCTCGCTGGGCAACGCGGCGGTTCCGCCACTGGTCAAGGCAAAGGCGCGACCCTCGCTGTTGATGGCGAAGGTCACAAAGTTCTGGTAATACAGGCCTGGTGTAATCTGGTTGATGGTCATCGTCTCAAGGTCGATGGTGCAGATGGCATAACCCGTATCGGTTGAGTCGGCAGCCTCGTCGGCAAAGAAGTCCGGGTCATTGAGCAGGGTGTCGGGCAAGTATTTGTTGGCAATATAGAACAGGCCATAGACCTTACCGTCCTTGGGGTTCTTGGCCATACCGGCCGATTGCAGGCAGTCCCATGCGGGACGGATTTCCTGGCTGATGAGGTCGCCTGTCTCGGCATTCCACTTGCGCACGGCAAAGCGCGTCGTGTCATTGACCGAAGAACCGGGAACCACGTATGCTCCGCTGTTGTTGTCCATGTCGGTGCGCGACATCACGGTCGTGAGAATGCCGTTATCGATAATGGCACCTGAGTTGGCGTACATCATATTGAAGTTGGTTGCCCACTGGGCTTTTGCCTCATCGGTGATGGTACCGTTGCTGCTGAATTCTTCCTTATTGATGGCTGGAAATTTCTCGGGCATGGTGAGCATCGAACCGTTCCATTCCATCTTGTAGAGACCTTGTTGAACAATGAAGATGGGTTTCATGTAGGTATAGCTCCAACCCACATACTCACTATATTCTCCATTGGGATAAGCGTTGTCGCGGCTTGTCTGATATACACCGCGCAAGGTCACGTTTTGTGCCACTAACGTGAGTGAGCACATAGCCATGATTACCATCATGGTAAATGTAAATTTTTTCGTCATGTTGATTAAATGTAATTATTAAATGTTAATGGTATGGTAGGCTTTCATGGTGAAGCCTTTGTCCAAATGGACTGCAAATATAATACAAGATTTTCAATTTGCAAGCGTTTTGTGCATAAATATAGCATTTTTTACCCCTTTGACTCTTTTTGGACGCTAAAAGGCGGTTTTCTGGCCTAAATGCTGTCCAAATGGGTGATGGTCCTAAGCTGCAGAGCACATCATGACGACTTTATTTGCTGGGTTCCTGTTTTGTTAGTAAATTTGCCATGTGTTAAATACCGATTGGATATGAAGAAAGTCATTCTGCTCTTGTTATGCCTACTGGTGGTAACCGGTATTCAGGCTAAATCCCGCCAAACCAAGCAACGGGCTGGTCATGTCCTGGTCATCGGCATTGATGGCTGGGGTGGTTACAGCCTGCCTAAGGCCCACGATATTCCTAACATCACTTGGCTCATGCAACACGGTTGCTACACGGCCAAAAAGCGTTCGGTGCTGCCTTCGTCCTCGGGTGTGAACTGGGCGTCGATGTTCAACGGCTCGTGCCCTGAACTGCATGGCTACACGACTTGGGGATCACACACCCCCGAGATTCCTTCGGCCGAGCTCAACAGTCATGGCGTGTTCCCAACCATCTTCTCCATCCTGCGTGATGCGCGTCCCGACGTGGTGACGGGTTGCATCGCCGAGTGGGACGGCATCAAGTATGTCGTGGACACCTTGTCCATCGACAACTATGACCTCGCCATCGGTTGGGAGAAAGACACAACACTCCTGTGTGAAATGGCCGAACGCTTCATCATTGACCGCAAACCCACGCTGATGGCCGTCTGCTGGGACCAGCTGGATCACACGGGGCACACCATCGGCCATGACACGCCCGAGTACTATGACAAGCTGGCGCAACTTGATGTGTATGTGGGGCGCCTACTACAGGCTTTGAAGACAGCGGGCATATACGATGATACCGTTATCATCATGACTTCAGACCATGGTGGAGTAGACAAGGGACATGGTGGCAAGACGCTGCTCGAGATGGAGCATCCGTTTATTATCTACGGTCCCGGAATTCGTTCGGGTGTGGAGATCATTGAACCGATGATGCAGTTTGATACCGCTGCCACCATTGCCTACATCTTGGGACTTGACACACCCCGTTCTTGGGTCGGTCGTCCAGTCCTATCGGTGTTTGAGTAGTCACTATAGTCACTATAGTATCTATAGCTTCACTAATCACTAATCAAAGATTAGATGCTGTCCAAATGGGTGATGGTCCTGAGGACGCTTAGCGCGGTGCTCACGCTGGTGATGTTCTTGATGATGATGCTTCGGCGTCCGTTTTTCTGGCTCAGGTCACAGCGCTTGGGGTTCTGCTGCACGTAGTTGAGGATGCGTCCGAAGGCGGGAGACTGGTAATAGGCAACATTTTCCTCACCGACCATGAACAGGTGCATCCGCATCTGTCGGATGACAAGTTTCTCGATGCCCAGGCGTCGTGCTGTGCGGCGCAGGGGGACGATACGGATAAGTTCGGCCGCCATCTCTGGAATTTTGCCGAAACGGTCCACCATCCGTTCTTCAAAGGCTTCTACCTGATCGTCGGTCTCCATGTTGTCCAGTTCACGGTATAACGTGATGCGCTCGTTCTCTTGTGGCACATAACTGGCAGGGAACATCAGTTCCAGGTCGGTATCAACGATGCAGTCGGTAACAAACTCATTACCTCCGTTCAATCCGTCATCTCCGTCCTCTCCGTTCACCTGAGCGGCGAAGACCGACGAGAATTCCTCGTTCTTCAACTCGGTGACGGCCTCCTTGAGCACACGCTGGTAGGTCTCATAGCCCAGGTCGGCGATAAAGCCGCTCTGCTCGGCACCCAACAGGTTACCGGCTCCACGGATGTCAAGGTCCTGCATGGCAATCTGGATGCCAGCCCCCAGGTCACTGAAACTCTCGATGGCCTGCAGGCGGCGGCGAGCATCGGTAGCCAATGGTTTGCCGGGAGGCACGAGCAGGTAGCAGAAGGCCTTGCGGCTGCTGCGTCCCACGCGTCCGCGCAGCTGGTGCAGGTCGCTCAGCCCGTAGCGATCGGCATTGTTGATGATGATGGTGTTGACGTTGGGCATGTCGATGCCGTTCTCGATGATGGTCGTCGCCAACAGCACGTCATAGTCGTGGTTGCCGAAGTCGATGATGGTCTGCTCCAGTTTTTCGGGCGGCATCTGGCCGTGGCCTACGGCAACACGGGCGTCGGGCACCACGCGATGTATCATGTTCTCCAACTGGTCCAGTTGTTCGATGCGGTGGTTGACAAAGAAGACCTGGCCGTTGCGCGACAACTCAAAGTTGATGGCCTCGGCGACGATGTCGTCATTGAGGGTCCCCACGGTGGTGAGAATGGGGTAGCGGTTGGCAGGCGGCGTAGTCAATGTGCTCAGGTCACGGGCGCCCATCAGCGAGAATTGCAGTGTGCGCGGGATGGGCGTGGCGCTCATCGTCAGCGTGTCCACGTTGACCTTCATCTGCTTGAGTTTGTCCTTGACAGCGACACCAAACTTCTGCTCCTCATCGACGACCAGCAGGCCCAAGTCATGGAACTGAACCGTCTTGCCAATGAGTTTGTGGGTGCCGATGAGGATGTCGATTTTGCCTTCCTTGAGGTCGGCGAGAATTTGTTTCACCTCTTTGGGCTTGCGGGCGCGGCTCAGGTATTCCACCCTCACGGGGAAATCCTTTAACCTTTCGCTGAAGGTGCGCCAGTGCTGGAATGCCAGCACGGTCGTCGGCACGAGCACGGCGGTCTGTTTGCCGTCGGTAGCGGCCTTGAAGGCGGCACGCACGGCAATCTCGGTCTTGCCGAAGCCCACATCGCCGCAGATGAGGCGGTCCATCGGCTTCGCGCTCTCCATGTCGGCCTTGACGGCCTGGGTGGCGGTCAACTGGTCGGGCGTGTCCTCATAGATGAATGAAGCCTCCAGCTCCTGCTGTAAGTAGCCGTCGGGCGTGTAGGCAAAGCCCTGCTGCTCACGACGGGCAGCATACAGGCGGATGAGTTCGCGGGCGATGTCCTTCAGGCGGCTCTTGGTGCGCGACTTGATTTTAGCCCAAGC
>JAEEGJ010026768.1_pt1 | contig 11654 bp, 9 predicted proteins | sample 8958761 | NCBI WGS metagenome assembly JAEEGJ01 (sample SAMN16246546, study PRJNA631951) | gut metagenome | biome: gut microbiome; feature: rumen; material: RS-attached | host: Bos | place: Iran: Karaj | collected 2018-10
TAACTCTCTGGATGAATTGATGTTTCATCTAAAGGATTAACTCCCCCATTAATTCTTAAGAAACCAATTGATTGTTCATATACCTTTGGTGTTAATATCTTTTTAAGTTCTTCTCTAGACATTATTTTCTTAACTTTTTCTCTATAATCAACTAGTTTTTCGGCCATCTTTTGAGTCATTCCTGATACGTATTTAAATAAGGAAATTGATGCAGTATTAACATCTACTCCAACTAGGTTTACACAGCTTAAGACTGTAAAATCTAATGATTCTTTTAAGTTCTTTGCTGTTACATCATGTTGATATAATCCAACACCAATTGATTCTGGATCTATTTTAACCAACTCTGCAAGAGGGTCTTGCAAGCGTCTTCCAATTGATACTGCACTTCTTTGCTCAACATGATAATCAGGAAATTCTGATATAGCAAGTTTAGATGCAGAATATACTGAAGCTCCTGCCTCACTTACTAATATGTATTCCACTTTTCTGTTTAATGATTTGATAACATCTGCGATAAAGGCTTCTGATTCGCGTGAGGCTGTACCATTACCGATTGATACAATATCAACATTATATTTATTAATTAAATCAATAACTATTCTTTTTGCTTCTTCGTATTTGTTAACTGGCTCATGTGGGTATATAACAGATATATCTAGAACCATTCCATTTTTATCTAATACAGCTAATTTACATCCAGTTCTATACGCAGGGTCTAAAGCTAGTACAACTTTTTCCCTAATTGGAGGCTGCATTAATAAATTCTTTAAGTTGTCACTAAAGTTTTTTATTGCCACAACTTCTGCTTTTTCAGTTAATTCACTTCTTATTTCCCTTTCAACAGATGGATATATTAATCTTTTATAAGAATCTTCGATAGCATCGCTAACAATATCTACTACATATGAATCTTTATTTTTAATTATTTTATCCTTTAAATTATCTATCAACTTTGTTTTAGCATATTCTAATGATACAGTTATAACTTTTTCTTTTTCAGCTCTATTAATTGCAAGTACTCTATGAGATTTAATATATTTTAATTCTTCACTAAAGTTATAATACATCTCATATACTTTCTTTTCGTCTACTGCATCTTTTTTTAACTTAGAAACAATTTTTGCATTATTGAATAAATATGATCTTATATATTTTCTATAATAAGCGTTATCACTAATCCATTCCGCAATAATGTATTTTGCGCCTTGAATTGCCTCTTCAGTATTCTTAACTTTGTCATTTATAAATTTAGTTGCTAATTCTTCGATAGTTCCTTTGGTAGGAAAACTCATAATCATCTTAGCAAGTGGTTCTAAGCCATTATTGATTGCATCTGTTGCTTTAGTCTTTTTCTTTTCTTTAAAAGGTCTATAAATATCTTCTAATTCAACTAACTTAGTTGCATTATTAATATTATTTCTTATTTCATCAGTTAGAAGTCCTTTTTCATCAATTAATCTAATATAATCTTCTTTCTTTTTTTCTAGATTAACAACATATTCATATCTTTCTGATATTTCTCTTATTTGAGTTTCATCTAGTCCATGCGTAGCTTCTTTACGATAACGAGCTATAAAAGGAACTGTATTACCTTCACTTAATAGTTTTAATGTTGCTTCAACATCTTTCTCATTTATATTTAACTCTATACTTACTTTTTTAATTAATTCTGTATTCATCTTTCCTCCATAAAAATAGTCAAATAAAAAACACCAAAACCCTCTTATCTTTCAATTCAATATTAACATGTTTTAGAGTAAAAAAAAAGATATTAACCAAATAATATCTTTTCTGATTTGTATAGTTTTACTATCATGTAAATGATAACTACTGTGTAAATAATTGTAGATCCAAATACAATAAATATATTCATCATATCTTGTACGTTTGAGAAGATATCCATTAGTATTTGAGTATAGTTTGCTATTGGTATTAAATAAAATTTATGTGTTAAGTTAACATTTAATATTGATGTGAACATTGGAATCATAGTTATAAATGTCAAATAGTTTGTTGAACTTTGTGCTTCTTTAAATGATTTAGATGAGCTTGTTAATGCAATAGCTAAACCGCCAATAAAGATTGATGCTGATATAACAATTATTACACTTAATAATATGTTACTAAGAGATAAACTGAAGTTTAAAGCATCAAATACTTCTGAAGTACCTGTTGCGACATTTAAACTTATTACTGTTAATGCTAAACCGATGAATCCTGATAAAATTCCCATTAGTACTCCGGCAATATATTTGCCTGTTACAAGTTCACTAGTTTTAATTGGGAATGTTAATAATGTTTCTAGTGTTCCAGATTCTTTTTCCTGTGCTGTAGCGCTTATTGCCATATTGCTTGTTGAGGTAACAATAGCCATTGTTATGTATGAGAAGCATACTGAGAATAACAATACTAAGAAATAGTTATTTCCCCCAACATCTACCATCTCGTAATTTACTTGGGAATATGCATAATCTAGATCTGCCCCCATACTCTCAAAATATTGATCAGCCAGCGTTGTTTTGTAAGCATCCAAATACGTTGTTACGATTGAGGATGCTACTACTCCTGATGATGAACCACTATCAGCATATATTGTGTATTTATTATCTTTCAAATCGACATAAACAGATATCTCTTCGTTATCGTATGCTTCTTTCATTTCCTCTAGAGAATTATATTTTTTAATATCTAGATTTAAACTGTCGACAATTGATTGCTCAATTTCGGTCATTTGATAATTTACACCAATTGAGTAATCTGCTGTATCCAAACTATAAATATAACTATATAAAGCTACCATAAGAGGAATTGATAATGGTAAGATTAATAATCTAATAAATGTTTTTTTATCTCTAAAAATTGATCTTAATTCTTTTTTTATTGTAATTAATATGTTTCTAATTTTCATATTTATCCTCCAATAAGTTAAAGAAGGCATCTCTTAAGTTTCCTGCTTTTCCTTTTTTATTTACTTCTTCTGGAGTACCTGTGGTTATTACTTTTCCTTTATGAATTAATAATACTTCATCACAGATATTTTCTGCTTCTTCCATATAGTGAGTTGAATATAAAACTATTTTGCCTTTTTTCTTTTCTTCAAGAATAAAATCTAGAATTATTTTGCTTGAGATTATATCCAATCCACTTGTTGCTTCATCTAATATATATATTTTAGGATCGTGAATTAAACATCTTGCTAAATTAGTACGTTGTAATTGGCCTGTTGAGAGATTTTCAATTCTTTGATTTTTGAATTCTTCCATACCTAATTTCTTTACAATAGCATTTATTCTTTTTATTAGAGTTTCTTTATCTAATCCATAGTATTCTCCACACATAGTTAATAACTCTACTGGAGATATATCTTTATATATTTTTGTATTACCGGATAAGAAAGCTATTTCTTTTTTAATTTCGATAGCATTATTTTTGTAATTCATACCATCTATTTCTACTGTGCCTTCAGTTGGGTCCATAATACCAGCAAGTATTCTAAGTAATGTCGTTTTACCTGCCCCATTAGGACCTAATATACCTAATATTGTTCCCTCTTTTGCCTTAAATGATATTCCATCATCAGCATAAAATTCTATTTTTTTATTGTGAGAATCTTTCTTTATAAATTTTTTCCTAATGTTTTCTGCTTTTATCATATTCCTTCATCCTATCATATTGTATATACATATATTGAGTTTTATTTTCTAATCTAAAATAATGTACGATGTAGAACAATAAAACAATCATTAATATTAAAAATATTATTGCGAATAACCAACTAATACACATTAATACACCAAAAGCAATCGTGTAAATTGCATAAAATAATGTTACTAGTAAGTGAATTAATCTTTCGTGTTGAAAGAATTGAATTTTAATTAAATGCTCGTCAATATCTTCTTTTGTTATTTCTTTTTTTTCTAGTTTTTTATCAATTTCATCAATATATTTATATACATAATCTTTCATACTTATCACTTGGTTAATTATATCATACTAATTAATAAAATAATACTCTAGATTTCTTTGTAAAATACGCTTAAAATTGTTTGACAATAGGCTCTTTTTTGATATAATAGTCTTGCATTTTAATTGGCAGTGTTTTTAACTTGCTTTAATGTGTATATTAAATATAAAGTATTTAGGACTGCCCTAAAGAAATTAAGTTATACTCCCTAAAGCAAAGTTAAGACAAAGACGTTATTTTGTAATATTACGAAAGGAGAATAAAAATATGGCTAGATATACAGGACCTGCATATAAGAAATCAAGAAGATTAGAATTTTCTACATTAGAGAATGGAAAAGATCTTGCAAGAAGACCTTACGCTCCAGGACAACATGGAAATGATAGAAAAAGAAAATTAAACGAATACGGAATCCAATTACAAGAAAAACAAAAAGTTAGAATTCTTTATGGATTAACTGAAAAACAATTCAGAAAAGTATTTGATAAAGCTTCTAGTATGAAGGGTATCGCTGGTGAAAACTTACTTATGTTATTAGAATCTAGATTAGATAACATGGTATATCGTATGGGAATGGCTAGAACAAGAAGAAGTGCAAGACAAATTGTTAACCACGGACATATTCTAGTAAATGGAAATAAAGTTAATATTCCATCATATACTTTAAAAGTTGGTGACGTAGTTTCAGTAAAAGAAAACTCACTTAACCATCCAGCAATTCTTGATGCTATTGAAGCAACAGTATCTAATCCTGCTTGGATTGATATGGATAAGAAAAAATTAACTGGTAAATTCGTTAGACTTCCTGAAAGAAGTGAACTTAATCCAGAAATTAATGAACAACTTATCGTTGAATTCTACAATAGATAGTAGATTAGGCATTCTTAAGTTATTAAGAATGCTTTTTTTATGCATATTTTATTCTTTTTTTACAATTATTATGGTATTATACTTCTAGGTGATTTTATGAGAGAACTAAGTGAACAAGAATTAGTTAGAAGAGAAAAATTAAAGAATGTAGAAAGACCTTACCCAGATAAGTATGATGCAACTCATACTATATCTGAAGCTAGAGAATTGCCAGACGGAACTAAAAATGTACGTATAGCTGGTAGAATTGGCTTTATGAGAAAAATGGGTAAATTATCATTTTTCAAAATAAAAAATATTGAAGACGCTATACAATTACAATTTAAAGTTGACGTATTAGGTGAAGAAAAATATAATCAAATGAAAACTATATTTGATTCAGGAGATTTTATTGGAGCTCAAGGTGAAGTTATTACTACACAAACTGGTGAAAAATCACTTTTAGTAGAAGATTTTACTTTCTTAGGTAAAGCTTTAAGACCTCTTCCTGAAAAATTCCATGGATTACAAGATACAGAAATTAAATATCGTGAAAGATATGTTGATTTAATTATGAATGAGGATTCAAGAGAATTATTCTTAGGAAGAAGTAAGTTCTATTATTTCTTAAGAAATTTTATGTATGAAAATAAATTCTTAGAAGTTGAAACCCCTATAGTTCAAACTGCAGTATCTGGAGCTAGTGCAAAGCCATTCTTTACACATCATAATGCACTTGATATTGATTGTAATTTAAGAATTGCACCTGAATGTTATTTAAAGGAATGTAACGCTGCTGGTTATGAAAGAGTATACGAAGTAGCTAAGTGTTTTAGAAATGAAGGAATGGATCCTCAACACTTACAAGAATTTACACAAATTGAATGGTATGCTTCTTTCTGGAACTTTGAAGATAATATTGAATTCTTTAAAAAGTTTATGAGAGAAACTGCTTTATACTTAAAAGGAGCAACAGAAATAACTGTTGGTGATAAGACAATTGATTTAGGCGGAGAATGGAATAGAGTTAATTATGTTGAAGCTTTGACTAAAGAATTAGGATTTGATTTTCTATCAATTGACGATCCAGAAGAATTAAGAAGTAAAATTATTGAAGCTCATAAATTTAGTAAAGAGGATTTAGCTGAATGTAATTCAGTAGCTCAATTAATTGATTTTTGTTATAAAAGATTAGTTAGAGCAAATATATTTGAACCAACAATTATGTGGAACTACCCCGCTGTTTTAAAGCCACTTGCTAGACGTAATGATGATGATGATAGAGTTGTTGATGTATTCCAGGTTATAATAGCTGGTGCAGAAATATGTAATGCATATTCTGAGTTAGTAAATCCTGAAATCCAAAGAGCTAATTTTGAAGAACAATTAAAGCAAAAGGCTCAAGGCGATGATGAAACTATGGACTTAGATGAAGATTATCTAAAGGCTATGGAACAAGGTATGCCACCTATTAGTGGACTTGGTGTCGGAATAGATAGATTAATGATGCTATTATATAATGCTGATAGTGTTAGAGATGTTGTGCTATTCCCTATAATGAGACCAAATAATTAAAAAAAGAAGAGTGATTAAATAATCACTCTTCTTTTTTTTCTACTTCATCTCTAACTTTTATTAATGCCTCTAATATTTGAGGGTAATTTTCAATATCTCTAATGCTTTCTAATCTAATAGCATCTCCATCTTTTACAAGTTTTGATGCATAGATGTTAAATTTGTTTTCTTTATCTAATGTATAGTCAGTGTAAAGAATTATACAATGCCCATCTTCGTCCATGACGGTTCCTAAGGTATCACATTTCATTTCAATCCCATTTGGAGTTGTTACACTAAATGAATAATCATCGTCGTAATTTTCCATTTTTCCTCCTTTTATACTCTTCTTACTGTGTTCTCTAAATTTGTTATTGCCTCAGTTGATATTCTTTCAAATCCTTTACTCATTCTAGTCACAACTGAACCTTCATATTTTCCATCTGGTTCAATAAACTTAGACCATAGATATCCTGGTAATCTTAAAGGAAACAAAACGATACTTCCTACTTTAGGCACTATTCTTTTAACTATTCTTAGGCCAGCAAATACAGGGATTTTTATAACAGTTGCTGCTGATGAAATAACATCACCAACTGCTTTTTTGATACTATCTTTTCTATCATCACTTCTGTTAGTAAATCTCGCATTTCTTATTTCGTTTTCCGCTTTTCTTAATTTAATTCTCATTTCTGAAGGTACTTGAGTTAAAATAGAACCTTTACTTCTTTTAGTTGCTGATAATCTTCTATCTAATTGATCTTGATGAGCATATATCTCTTCTCGATAAAGTCTTCTTAAATACGCTCTTGAAGATGGGTTTTTTCTCATTTCTTCTTTTATAGCGTTTAATAGTCTTATACGAGTTGAAGTTACTTTTGCTTCGTTTACAACTTCTTCTCTTAATAATCTATCTAACTTTTCTATTAGTTTATTTATTCTATCCATAGTAAATACCAGCCTTTCTAAAAGAATACTTCATACCATTTAAGAAAACAATAAATGTTCCATATTTTACGATAATTATCTTTTTTCTTATTCTTATGTTCATCTAACATTTTAATTAATAATTTATTATTAAAATATTTTTTAGATGTTTCATTATTAAATGTATTCTTAATTTCATTATATAACTCTTCTTCCCTCATCCATTCTCTAACTGGAACTGGGAAACCTAGTTTTTTCTTTTTATAACTCTCATTAGGAATAACTCTTTTTGCAGCGTCTCTTAATGCCACTTTAGTATTTTCTTTTGTTACTTTGTAATCAAATGGAAGACTTGAGGCTACTTTAAATACCTCAGTATCAATAAATGGTACTCTTCCCTCTAAACTGCTTGCCATAGTCATTTTATCTGCTTTTAAAAGAATATCTTTCATAAGCCAAAAGTTAATATCTATAGCTTGCATTTTATCTATATTTGAATATCCATCAAATTCTTTATAAACATCTTGAGTTACATCTATAGCTTGTAATTTATACTTTTTATTTAATAATTTATTGGCCATCTTTTTAGAATAATTTCTATTTACACCAATATAGCCATCTTCTAGTTTTTGACCACGTCTTACTAGGAAGTTTACACCCCATATTTCTGGAAATAAACTTGCTATTCTAGATATACCATTTCTTATAAAATAAGGAATCTTATTATAGAATGATAGATCTACTTCTTCTCTATAAGTGTTATATCCGCCAAAGAACTCATCTGCTCCCTCACCAGATAAAACTACCTTCACATCTTTTCTAGCTAGCTTAGCAACGAAATATAAAGATATTGCTGCTGGGTCACTAGTAGGTTCATCTAAATGATACATTATCTTAGGAATATTTTCAATGTACTCTTCTTTGTTAATTATTTTAGATACATTGCTGATATGTAATCTATCGGCAAGATCTTTTGCATAATTGATTTCATTATACTTTTGTATATCATAGCCTACAGTGTATGTTTTTGCTGGTTTAGCAAGAGATACAATGTAAGATGAGTCAATTCCACTAGATAAGAAAGAACCCACTTCTACATCGCTTAATAAGTGTTTTTTAACACTATCTTCCATGACATTTGCTATTTTATCAACCGCATCTTCATATGAGATTTCTTTTTCTTTAAAATCTAATTTAAAATATCTATCTATTTTTGCTTTTCCATCTTTATATGTTAATGATGTTCCTGCATCTAGACGATATATCCCCTTAAAGAAAGTTTCTCTTGTAGGGACAAAACTAAACTCTAAATATGTTTCTAATATATCCTCGTTAAATTCTTTATTAAAACTAGGAACATCTAAGAACGCTTTTATTTCTGATGCGAAGAAGAAATCTCCATTCATTTCGCCATAGTATAAAGGCTTAATGCCAAAATGATCTCTAGCAAGGAATAGTGTCTTGTCTTTTTTATCATAGATAGCAAAAGCAAACATACCCCTTAAATGTTTTGGTAAATTAGACTTCCATTCCTCATAACCATGAACTAATACTTCCGTATCAGATTTTGTCTTAAATTTATGTCCGAATTTTTTTAGTTCTTCTTTTAGTTCAGGATAGTTATATATTTCTCCATTAAAAATGGTAACAATAGATTCATCTTCGTTATACATTGGTTGATTACCTGTTGTTAAGTCAATTATAGATAATCTTCTGTGAGCAAAAGCAACATTATCACACTTAAAGAAACCCTCACCATCGGGGCCTCTGTGTGCAATTCTTTTAGACATATCTTTTATTATCTTATCGATATTCTTATTATCGGTTATTATTCCTGCAATACCACACATACTAATCACCAAGAACTTTCTTATAATAGTTCTGAGATAAAATATAACCACTCATTGCTATTTTATTTGAAACTATCTTGTTCATGTTGCTTACATAATCTTCAGGGACTTCTACCCCATCCTTTGGAACAAATTTTTTACTTCCTGCAAAATATGTACCATAGTCGCTTACCCATGATCTATTTCCAAATATTGCTAGACCTGGTTCAGTACTTAATATATCTTTTCCAATAAATAATCTTGAATCATATGGTATTCCCATGACATTGTAAATTGTTGGTATAACATCTATTGTGCTTCCAACTTTATCTATTTCAACTTTTTCCATTGCGCTATTCCATAAAACAAAATTAGAATGATTTACTTCCACAACTGAATCTTTCTTATATGTTGCTGCTTCGTTTACTTCGTCAATAGTAAGCATATATGGATAATGATCTGCTGCAAAGGCAATGATAGTGTCATCTAATTTGCCTGCTTCTTCAAGTTTGTTGATTAAAGTTCCTAATGCTCTATCAAATTGAATTTGAGCAGCAATATATGCTTTAACATTTTGTGAATAAGGTAAATCCTTTACCAAATCCTTATTTTTTCTTGACATGTTATTTCCACTCCATGAATAATTTCCATGTCCTGATACAGCAGCATAGAATACCATGAATGGTTTATCACTATTAATATAATCGTCAAAAGTAACATTAATCATTTCAACATCATCTTCAGGCCATTGATTACAGTTCATTATATCTCCCATACCATTACCGCAACCTTTATAATTTGTAAAACCTAATGCTTTCAAATAATTGTGTCTATCTTGGAATTTATACCAATGATCATGATATGCGAAAGTATTATATCCAGCTTCTCTAAACACTGTACCTAATCCCATTGGATATGTATTTTTTCCTGATTTCCAAATATTAACAAATCCATTTGCAGGATACAATCCTGATAGTTCTTGGAATTCTCCGCCTAAAGTACTACTTATAGTTGGAGAATAATAGTTATTAAATACAAATCCTTCATGAGTTAATTTATATAATGTTGGTGTTAATTCTTCCGATACACCAAGTTGGGAGAAACTCTCAGCTGTAATATAAATTAAATTATAATCTTTGAATAAACCTGTATACTGATTCTTATCAGTACCTTCTTCATTCTTCATATAATCATTAATTTTTTTAATTTCATTATTACTTGTTGCTTTATCGAAGTTAATCTCTAAAGTATTTTTTTCATACTTAATAATTGTATCTTCTACTTTCTTTTCTTCTTTAACTTCTACAATCTTTTCTTCAAAGCCAAAGATAGCTCGATAAACATCTAACGAGTAGCTATTAAGTACCCCAAGTTTTTCAATATTAAGTTCAATTGAATTAACATCATGATATAAACTATATGTACCAGAGTCTACTTTCTTTGTTTTATTCATATGAAAGATGAATAATGATAGTGATACACAAAAGATAAGTACATACGTAATATAACTATTAATCTTACTTCTTCCATAATCCCATTTCTTTTTAAATATTAAATATAAAATAAATGGTAAGAATAAAATAATAATATAAAAGATATTTTGAATAATAATCTTAATTGTTTGACCAATAAATGATTCTATCTGATCTCCTAATCCTAAGATTGTAAATGAAAAGAATGTTTTAAAAGCACTGTAGAATACTAATTGAACACAAAATAAGAATCCTAATATACCTAGTAATATACTTATCACTATTCTATTACCCTTGCTTTTAAAGAAACCTGATAAAAGAGATAAGATACTAGATGCCATTAAACTATATAGAAAGATATTAATAACACTCTCTTTATAAAAGGTATCAAAAATGAAAAATGAAAACATAAATTCTAAGAAAAGAATTGATACAAAGAATAATAAAAATCTCTTAATTGTCTTAGAATATTCTAAATTCTTAATAAATGATTTAAACTTACTATCTTTCTTGTCTTCAACAATTTCAAGATCATCAACAATAACTCTTTTTTTCATAAGTCACCTACTCTTAAAGTATATCACAAACAAAAAAAGATTGATATAAAATCAATCTTTATTTTATCAATTTCCTAGACTCTTAAACCATTCTTCTAAGAAGACATCGTTAATGTATTCTAGACCATAACCTTGATCTGATCTTGTGAAATCAAGTTTTTGTAATTCTTCGCCTGCTTTTTCGATATTCTTTTCCATATAACCAGTCCCAATTTTACCAAGATCAACACCTTCTGTGTTACGATATGCTGCATATGGATCAAATACTTGCATAGATTGACCACCTTCATAGCCACCAAACATACCCAAGCCATAAACACAAAGACCCATAACAGGGTTAGATAAACCTGTACCTTTTTCTGCATAATTACGAAGTTCAGTAAGACCCCACTGATCAACTTTAGATACAATATCATAATTGTCATAGATAAATCTATATGCTTTATCCGCATAACTTACATATTCTTCTATGTCCATATCAAAGATTTGACTACCTTCT
>JAEEGJ010026770.1_pt1 | contig 11653 bp, 8 predicted proteins | sample 8958761 | NCBI WGS metagenome assembly JAEEGJ01 (sample SAMN16246546, study PRJNA631951) | gut metagenome | biome: gut microbiome; feature: rumen; material: RS-attached | host: Bos | place: Iran: Karaj | collected 2018-10
TCCGTAAGGCTGCGGACAATGACCTTGCCGAGGCGCAAAAGAACCTTGGCTGGTGCTACTGCACAGGCAGGGGTGTCGAAAAGGACCTAACTGAGGGCGTGCGTTGGTACACGATTGCGGCCGAGCAGGGAAATGCCGAGGCCCAGTACTACCTTGCCGAATGCTATCAAAATGGTCTTGGCGTGGCAAAGGACATCAGCAAGGCCATCGAATGGCACGAAAAGGCGGCTGCCCAGCATTATCAGCTTTCGGTGAACGAGTTGAAGAAGATTCGGGAGAAAACACTGAAATAATCCAATAAATTCTTGCAAACAAGACATATTTGTCTAAAACGACATGTTTTTTGCAGAAATATTTGCATCATATAATCTTTTTCCCTATCTTTGCAGCGCAGATGTAATAAAAGAAAAAGCACTAAAATTTTCGGATATTTCGATTATTTCGTAGTTTTCGGAATTCAATACATAGAAAGTTATTCCGAAAAAATCCGAAAGGACGAAAATAACGAAAAATGTTAATATTGATATTTTCGTATTTGTCGATATAACGTAATGCTCCATACATAATAACACTTCAATATCATGGGACTTTTTAAATCTATTCTCGACGTAGCTATCAAGGCAGCTACCGAAGCCATCAAGGAAAAGACAGGCCAGCAGGGTTACAGCAAGGATGAAGGGACTCGTTACAATCGTGATGAGAGTCCAGCCTCGTCCAGCACCAGGCAAAGCTCACAACCCACACAAAGTACCCCGACGCAGTATGTTGACGAAAGAACTTACGAGGAATGGGTGGCGTATTTCGACGAGATCATCCGCACCAACTTCCCGCAGTTTAACGTCAAGCAAAATGTGCCCGTGACCGACCTCACCGGATTCACAGCCGACACGTTCCAGCTTTACGAGACGCGTCCCTATCAGACCTACAAGGCCGAATGGGGACAGCCCTACACCTTCGTCCTCTGTCGCGGCACCGTGCCCGCAGGCGTTGTGATGCTGGGCGGTGGACACACCCACGACAAGAACGTCAAGTACCTCATTTCCCGAATGTACTGCAAGAAATTGGGTATTCCATACATCAATTTCTATTTGCAGATGGAGAACGAGCGTAACTACGTCATTGGGCGTATCAAGGACCTTATGCTCGGTCACTAAATTACCGGAAAAGGGGATGCAACCTGTTTGCGCCTGCAATGGATGCAGCGGCGCCCGATGATTATGTCTTGCAGGCGACTGGCGGCCGTATCATCTCGTGATTCGCAATTTTGCGAATTCAAAATTCTCCCCTTTTCCTTTTTTTCTTAATCAAAAAGCGTAGCTTAGGAGTAAACAGGAGTTAACGGGAGTTAGCGCTAACGCGCGGGAGTTAACGGACAAATGTTCGTTGGGTCCCATTCTCTACAAGACAAATGTTATTTAGGTCCCATTTTCTACAAGGCAAATGTATCGTCCGTTAACTCCCATTAACTCCCGTTAACTCCCGATAACTTCTATAAAAATATGTCCATCCTCGAAGAACTTTCCCATCAACTCACCTGGGAGGAATTCCTGACCTATCGGCTGCGGAAAGGTCGCTTCAACTGGCACGAATTCGACGTGGCCGACACGTTCGTTTCCGAGAAGCAATACCTTCTCGTGGTCGAACGGTTGCTGCGTGGCGAAGGGCTTTCCATCCCCACCAAGCACCTGGTCAACAAGATGGGAAGCGGCAAGAAGCGCGTGGTATATAGTTTCGAGGATGATGAGATGAACGTCCTCAAATGCCTGTCCTTCCTCCTCTATCGCTTCGACTCCACACTTTCTCCCAATTGCTATTCCTTCCGTCGCGGCTTGACTGCGCACGATGCCATCCACGACATTCTTCGTGCCACCAACCGACACCATCTCTGGGCATATAAAGTAGATATTCACAACTACTTCAACTCAATTTCCATCCCGATGTTGTTGCCGATTTTGCGTGAATTATTGGCCGAAGACCCCATCCTTTACCGCTTTTTCGAACAGATTCTTACCGAAGAATGTGCCATTTTCAAGGGGGAAATTGTCCGCGAAGAACACGGCGTGATGGCAGGTACGCCCATTTCGCCCTTCCTTGCCAACATTTATCTGAAGGAAGTTGACCGATATTTTGCTGAAAACGACGTGATTTATGCCCGATATTCCGACGATATTATCCTTTTTGCGCCCGATTTTGAGAGTTTAAGCCAGCAAATCGGCACGTTGAAGGACTTTTTGTATCATTATCAACTCGAAATAAACCCCGAAAAAGAGCAGATCTATCGCCCCGACGAGCCATTCGAATACCTTGGCTTCAAGTGTTTTGGCAACGAAATCGACATTTCCGAAGCCACCAAGCGCAAGATGAAGGACAAGATTCGCCGCAAGACCCGCTCCCTCTTGCGTTGGCGCACCCAAAAGGACATCCCTGCCGATGCCGCCATGAAGGGCCTTATCCGCTATTTCAACCGCAAGTTCTTCGAAAGGGACGACATTCAATCCCTCACCTGGTCGCGCTGGTTCTTCCCCATGATCACCCGCACCGATGGCCTCAAGGAAATCGACCATTACCTTCAGGACAACCTCCGCTTCCTCGCCACCGGCAAGCACAACAAGGCCAACTACCGCATCCGCTATCCCCACCTCAAATCCCTCGGCTATCGCAGCCTTGTGCACGAGTATTTTACCGTCTTTCAAAATAGTTGATAAAAAATTTGCATATTCCACCTAAATAGCTTATCTTTGCAGCGTGAATGTGGAAGATATTTATCTTTTATCGTACATACCCCATCGTTAACTTCAAAACTATAATTATGAAGACCATTTTCCTCTCTCTTTTGTCAATCTTGCTGCCCTTCATGGCAAACGCCGATGCGGTGGAAATTGATGGCATCTATTACAACCTGATTTCCGACTCGAAGGAAGCTGAAGTGACCTACAACCCAGCCAAATATTTTGGTGGTGGCGATGATTCTTTTTATTCGGGCAGAGTGAAAATTCCAGCCTCAGTCACTTATGAAGAAGTTGAATACAGCGTGACTTCAATAGGGAAAGATGCTTTCGCCGATTGTGAGAATCTTACCTCTGTTGTCATCCCCAGCAGTGTGTCGTTGATTGGAGAATCGGCTTTCTTCAACTGTAGCCTTCTCCGCTACGCCACCATCCCCGACGGCGTGGCATCAATAGAAAAATCAACATTCGATGGCTGTACAAACATGAACCGTGTGTCCCTCCCCAATAGCGTAACATCAATAGGAGATTACGCTTTCGCACATTGTAACAGCCTCTATTATTTTTCACTCCCCGACAGCTTAACATCAATTGGAAAAAACTCTTTCGGTGATTGTTGTAGCCTCCCTTCCATTACCATTCCCGACGGTGTGACAACTATTGGCGATTTTGCATTCCATGGTTGTTACGGTCTGACCTCTGTTATCCTTCCTAGCACTTTGATTTCGATAGGAGAGTATGCATTCGATGATTGTTACGAATTGACCTCTATTATACTACCCAGCAGCTTAAAATCTATAGGAACGTACGCTTTCTATAGATGTCACAACTTGACCTCGATCACTATTCCTGACAGCGTAACATCATTAGCAGGTAAGGTATTTAACTCATGCAGCAACCTGGCCTCAGTCACTGTAGGCAATGGCGTGAAAATAATAGAATCTCAAACTTTCGCTTACTGTAGTAGCCTGACCACCGTCTATATCGGGAATTCGGTAAACAGAATTCAGGTTTTGGCCTTTACCGATTGTCTTTCGCTTACTGATTTCTATTGTTTTGCTGAAAATGTGCCAATAGCAAATAAGGATGGTTTCAAAAACACTCCTGTTGAAAATGCTACCCTCCACGTGCCCGCAGCTTCCATTGAAGCCTACAAAGCAGCCGAGCCCTGGAAGAACTTCAAGGACATCCTTCCCCTCGACGGTCAATCCATCGAAACGCTCGAATACTCATCACCCTCCGCTCCTATCTATATCTATTCTCCCGATGGAAATCTGATCGGAACAACCAATAGCCAGGATGAAGCTGCCGCCATCGTCTCCTCTCTGTCGCGCGGCTCTGTAGCCATCGTGAAGAAAGGTGGTAAGAGTATGAAGGTGTTGAATAGATAACCACTCCGTACCGAGCAGATCAGCATCGCTGCAAGATTGCACGAGTATTTTACAAATAAATAAGCCTCAAACGAACTGCAACGCTGCAACGCACCCGTCTGTTCAAGAGCCTGAATGATACTGTAAATACAGCAAATGATACTGTAAATATATAAATGATACTGTAAATCATATTCCAATGATACTGTAAATTTGGATTATGTACTCTGTCGGCCGCGAGAGTGCTTCCGCAGATGTAGCAAGTACTCTGACGGCCGTTATAGTATTCCATCCTCTCGCATCGAGTACTCTGTCGGCCGTTGAAGTACTTTATCCTATCGTATCACGTACTATGTCGGCCGTCACGATGCTCTCGCAAATTGCGGAAGTATTCTGTCGGCCGTGAGAGTATTTCCGAAGATGTAGATGATACTTTGTCGGCCGTTGGAGTATTCCATCCTGCAGCATAAGGTATTCTATCGGCCGTGAGAGTACAGTTTCCCATAGCATAAAGAACTATGTCGGCCGTCTCAATACTTGCGCAAATAGAGGAAGTACTCCGACGGCCGTGAGAGTATTTTCTCCAATAATTTTACAAACTATGTACTTCGAAGCTATATATATTGATAAGAGGAGGCTTGCATTGTTTTAAGGAAAGCCTTGGGGATCAATTAAATATTAACTCAATTTATACGAATACGATTACGAAAGTGGAGGCTCGTTCCGTTTTGGAACAAGCCTTGGTACAACAACAATTATGGCAGAGGAGGCTTTTTCCAAAACGGAATAAGCCTTGGGAATCAGTGAATTACAAGCTTAATCAATAAGATTATGATACTAAATTCTTGTATAAAAAAAATTTTCAACAATAATAAATTAACATATTTTGGCTTCTAACGTTTCGTTCGAATCTCTGAATATCAGACAATTACAAATGAATATTGACCAGATTAGGTAGCGCAATCTCTCGAAAATATTTTTTTATTTTTTTCTCTTTTATTAGTTTGGGGGACAAATAAGTTTAGGGGGTTGTTGTTACCTTATATTATATATAAATATATATACATATATAATACATATATATAAATATATATACGCGCGCAGACTTTTTGATGAAAAAAAAAAAAGAAAAAAATTTTTAAATAACAATGAAGTCGCAAATTGCTGATAATCAAAGTAAATAGCAAAATTATATAATCTTGAATTATTTTTTTATTAAGAATATGATTTTCCTTACGTCCTATATGAATTTGTAAGGTTTTGATTTTCAAGGCTTAGAGCAAAACGCTAAAAGCCTATTATATAATCTATATTCAAGCCTAATGAAGTCATATATCCACAATTTGTATTCGTAAACTGCTGATAATCATTAATTGTTCCATTTTTATTGCAGATAAATGACAAATTTGTCCATAAGTGTGGACATTCTGGCATATTTTTTTGCCATTTTTGCAGTGGGAGGGGTAATTTTGGCACGGTTCCGGTTTTGGCACAGCGGTTGCAAATTGTAGGGTGTCGGCAGTAATGCTGGACAATAAAATGATGTTTAACTATTAAAAATTATAAAGCTATGTTAGTACGTTCAAATGATCTTTTCCCAATGTTGTTCAACAATGTGTTCAACAATATCAACGATGCCTGGAATCAGAACTTCCCACGTGATCCACAGATCAACATCTCCGAGTCGAAGCTGAACTTCAAGATTGAGTTCTGCGTGCCCGGTCTGTCGAAGGAAGACTTGAATCTGACCATCGATACCGACAACAACCTGGTGATCTCGATGGAGCGCAAGCCAAAGGAGACCAAGGCTGCCGAGAATGCCGAGAACACCGAGGGCGTAAAGGTGGAGAAGCCGAAGGACAAGGAGGAATATCACTTCCTGCGTCACGACTTCCACATCCCTCACTTCAAGGAGGCCATCGCCCTGCCGGACAACATCCACAAGGACAAGATTACCGCCAAGGTTGAGAATGGTATCCTCCGCATCCTTCTCCCGAAGGTTACTGCCGAGGAGCAGGCCAAGTTGGCTCAGACTATTCATATTGAATAACCCTTCGAACCTTTCGAACCCTTCGAACTATTATTAGTGTGTGTTTTATTGGGCAAGGGAGTTGCAGCGTGAGCTGCGGCTCCCTTTTTCGTTAACTGTCTGATGACAGAAGATTTAAAAAAGATGAAAAATAGATTTAACGAAGATGGTGCTGCTTGATAGCAGCACTGATGACTAGCTTGAAAAAGCCATCGGCAAGCGAGCTTTCCGCTGTCTTTCCCAATCTACTCATCACCCTTTCAGGGCAACATCTTCGTTAAATCGAAAATATTTTGAAAATCTTAAAAAATCTAAGTCCCCAACCTATAGGGATAAAATACTGATTGACGGACATAAGCCTGTAGGGCTTATTAGAATACAGGCGGGGGTGCAACCCCCGATATCATTAATAAATTGCGGTCGGGACGTTTTTTTCTAGCGCAGCTTTTTTTAGCAGATTTTTCGGATATAATTTGTGAAATTTCATATTATTTGTTATCTTTGCGGCGGGAAATTGCACCTTAATATAGAAGTATATAATGGTTTATTGATTTATGAAAACATCAACTAAGATACTGATTGGAGTTGCTTCGCTCTTTGCCGTTGCTTGGGGAGTGAAGGAGATTGGTGGGTCTGATGACGGCATCAATCACGATATCTTTACAGAAGTGGATTGTGTAGAGTATCGCGTGATGAATGATGAAGCGATGGTGATGGGGTTAAATCGTGCCTTGAAGGGGGTGACAGAAGTTCATATACGTCCTGAAATCGAATATAAGGGACGAATGTTGAAGGTGACCTCGATCAATGAATCTGCGTTTAAGGATTGTGAAGAAATAAAAACGGTATATGTGCCCAATAGTGTCACCGAAATCGGCAAGAAAGCTTTCGCCTGCTGTGACAACTTGAATTCGGTTGAATTACCCGATAGTCTGTCATCGATCAATGATAGCCTTTTCTCCTCCTGTACAAAACTGGCTTATGTGAAAATTCCGAAAGGTGTGACCTCCATCGGTAACAATGCCTTCGAGTTCTGTTGGGGGTTGTCTGCCGTAACTGTGCCCGAAGGAGTGACTACCATTGGAGTAAAGGCATTCAATGGTTGTAAAGGTGTGATGTTATTCATTTTACCTGAAAGTCTGCGTTCCATTGGAGACGAAGCATTCTCTGGTTGCTGGCATCTGACGTCATTGGAAATACCCGAAGGAGTGACTTCCATTGGAGTAAATGCATTCACCGATTGTGAACGTCTTACTTCGATTACTATCCCTGAAGGTTTGATGACAAATGAGAATTTCTCATTCTATAGATGTAGCAAACTGCCTTCAATAACCATACCAGAAACTGTAACTGCCATTGGAGAACTCGCATTCTATTGTTGTTGGCACCTGACGTCAATTGAGATACCCGAAAGTGTGACTTCCATTGGAAAATTTGCTTTCTCCCATTGTGATAGCCTGACTTCTATAATAATACCTGAAAGCGTTACGACAATCGAAGACTTTGCATTCGAAAATTGTAAAAGTTTGACTTCAATACACATACCTAAGAGTGTAACATCTATAGGAAATGGTGCATTCTCCGGATGTAGTGATTTGACTTCGATTACTGTTGATCCAGGTAATCCGATCTACAATTCCCAAAACAATTGTAACGCTATCATCGCCACTTCGCTCAACAGTATTATTGCAGGATGCAAGAAAACCATTATACCTGAAGGAGTGACATCTGTTGGAGACTATGCATTCTACAGATGTAGTGATCTGACATCAATCAAGATACCCGAAAGTGTGACATCCATAGGAGACTATGCATTCCATTCTTGTCCCAAATTAGCTTCAATAAACATTCCTGAAGGTGTGACTACAATTGGAAAAGCTGCATTCTTTGGATGTGAAGTTCTGACTTCAATAAATATACCTGATGGCGTGACTACAATTGGAGACAATGCATTTCTTCACTGTCATAGATTGTCGTCAATCAATATACCAGAAGGAGTGACATCAATAGGAGTTGGGGCATTCATTGGCTGTTACGGTCTGACTTCCCTCACCATCCCCAACAGCGTGACATCGATTGAAGGTATGGCTTTCGAGGATTGTAGAAACCTGGTTTCAATCAATATTCCAGAGAATGTGACAAATATTTATTACGCTACATTCATGGGATGTGATAATCTGGCTTCAATCACTATACCTGAGGGTGTGACCATGATACATCAGGAGGTATTCTTGGGATGTGATAGTCTGACTTCAATCAATATACCTGCAAGTGTGAAATATATTGGTGAAGATGCATTCTCTGATTGTCCAAATTTGACAGAAATGCATCTGGGGCACAAAAAGACCTTACCCGATATGGAAGAATCTGATTTGGACACCCTGAAAGTCACTCTCTATGTTCCGGCTGGTTGTGAGAAGATATATCGCAAAGATCCTGTTTTCGGCCGATTCAAAAATATAGTTGAAGAGTAATGGCATTCGGATTGATTGTGATATAAAAGTTGGTTGCACGCAACTAATTATGGGGTAATTTGCTTAGTAGAGTAAACTTTTAGAAGGAATTTATTGCAAATTTGCAGAAAATTTCGGATAGACACTTGCTTTTACAAGGAATTTACTGTAAAAACCCAACTGATTTAATCCGTCAGTTGGGTTTTTTGAGCAGTTTGCGAAAAAAATGACCTAATATTTCGTCATGTGGAAAATAATGTGTATATTTGCACCGCCCATTGCTTGAGCATTAATTGTTAATTGTTAATTTTTTATGGCAGATTATATCGTTTCGGCGCGAAAATATCGTCCATCCACCTTCAAGACGGTGGTGGGGCAGAAAGCCCTGGTGCAAACCCTGAAGAATGCGATTGCCAGTGGCAAATTGGCGCATGCCTACCTCTTCTGTGGCCCGCGTGGCGTGGGCAAGACTACGTGTGCGCGTATTTTTGCCAAGACCATCAACTGCGAGCATCGCACAGAGGACGGCGAGGCCTGCAACGAATGCGAGAGCTGTCAGTCGTTCCAGGAACAGCGCAGCTACAACGTCTATGAACTCGATGCTGCGTCGAACAACTCGGTCGATAACATCCGCGAACTGATCGACCAGGTGCAGATACCTCCGCAGATCGGCAAGTACAAGGTGTTCATCATCGATGAGGTACATATGCTTTCGACGGCTGCATTCAACGCTTTCCTCAAGACGCTGGAGGAGCCGCCGAAGCACGCCATCTTCGTGATGTGCACCACCGAGAAGCAGAAGATTCTGCCCACGATCCTGAGCCGTTGCCAGACCTATGACTTCCAGCGTATCTCGACGCAGGACATCGTCGAGCAGCTGACCTATATTGCCGGGCAGGAGAGTATCCGCGTGGAACCGCGTGCCCTGCAGGTCATTGCACGCAAGGCCGATGGCGGTATGCGCGATGCGCTTTCGGTCTTCGACCAGATCACCTCGTTCACCAGCGGCAATGTGACCTACGAGGCCACCATCAACAACCTCAACCTGCTCGATTCGGACACGTTCTTCCGCATCACCGACGATGCCTTGCAGGGCAATCTGCCAGCAGCCCTGATGATGCTCGACGACTCGATTCGCCGTGGCTTCGACCCCCAGTACTTCATCGGAGGATGGGCAGGACACTTGCGCGACCTTATGGTGGCACAGGATCCTTCGACCCTGAAACTCATCGAGGCAGGGCCCGAGGAGGCACGACGCTACGAGACGCAGGCCAGCCGCTGCCAGCCCTACTTCCTCTTCAATGCGGTGATGATTGCCAACGAATGTGACTTCAATTACCGCAATTCGCGCAACAAGCGTCTCTCGGTGGAACTTGCCATCGTGCGTATCTGCCAGCTGCTGCATCCCGTGCCGCAGCCACCACAGCCCCAACGTGCCCCAATACAGAACGTGCAAGCTGCTCCACAACCTGCATCATCAACTCCCCGCCCTGCCCCTGCTGCGCCGAGGCCTCAGGCTCCCGTCGTACCTCAGGCACCAGCTCCCGCACCTTCCCCCAATGGTAGAGGAGTGGCCCCACAACCCGCACCCCGCGCCCCGCAGCCTATGATGCGTGGAGGCGCTATGCCGGGACGCACGAGCGGCATGATGCCCTCGCTCCGAGGAGGTGTCAGCCAATCGGCAAACAATGAGCAGGCGGCTGCCAGCAGCGGACCGCAGCAGCCCGAGATGAACGAGCCCGTGGATGAGCCGGCGCTTCGGCGCACGTGGAAGCAATTCATTCAGACCATTCCCGAGGAGAAGCTCCTGCAGACCGCCATCCTGAATAGCAGAGTGAAACTCTCCGAAGGCACGCACATCAATGTGACGGTGGGCAGCGACGAACAGATGCAGCGCATCAACGAGAACAAGGCGCCTCTGCTTGTTTTTTTGCGCCAGCAGCTGCGTAACTCCCGTCTCGACCTTTCGATTGTCGTCAATGCGACGGCAGCTCCCAAGGTCCCCCTGACCCCTCGTGAACGTATGGCCGAGATGCGCAAGGAAAACCCTGAACTCATTGACGAGCTGGTCAACACGTTTGGACTTGAACTTTCGTGAAATTGTGTTTTTCAACAAGATTTATCAATTTACTTGTTTGCAATGAAGAAATACATTCTTTTGACCATAACCACCCTGTTCTTTGTGTGTGGCATTGTGACGGCAAATGCCCAGGTGCCTGCCGAGGTCAGCGCCGTGCTCAAGAAAAGCAGTGTAGCGATGTCGGACCCCACAGGCGTGGAGTATGAGATGGATATCAAGGTGAAGATGCTGATGGTAAATGTCTTGAGCGGCAAGATGACCATGGCCTCTTTAGGGGAAAAGAACAGGTTCACCATGACCGTGAAGGCCATGGGGCAGGAGATGATTACCGAAGGCGGTTTCGATGGTGAGTATGAATGGGAGCATACCAAGGGGCTCGGTGCCGACACCCTTTACATCACCAGGACCACCAATAAGTCGGTGGGCGAATACGACATCGATTTCAATTTGGATCGGGAATACCGAAAGGCGAAGATGAATAAGGAAGGCGACTACTACGTGATAGATTTCACCGACCCCAAAGATTCGGAAGCTCCCGGCAAGGTGACGATGAAAATCAACGCGAAGAACTATTACTTCCACGAGATGAAGACCAGCAAGAGCGGTGCCACGATGATCATGACGCTCACGAAGGTCAAGACGGGCGTGCGGGATGGCATCTTCTCGTGCGATCCGAAGAAATACCCAGAGGCGGTGGTCGTCAGAAAGTGATAGTCGGTTATTTGGCTATCATATAAAAAACGCCCGGCAGAAATGAATCTGTCGGGTGTTATTTGTTTCGAATGAAACCTTCGCTTCGTATTAGCGACGGAGGCCGAGCTCCTTGATGATGGCACGATAGCGGTTGATGTCCTTCTTAGCGAGGTAGTCGAGCATACGACGACGCTTACCTACGAGCATCTTCATCGAGCGGCTGGTGGCGAAATCCTTGTGGTTGGCACGAAGGTGCTCGGTGAGGTGTGCAATACGGAATGAGAAGAGGGCGATCTGTGCCT
>JAEEGJ010026774.1_pt1 | contig 11652 bp, 8 predicted proteins | sample 8958761 | NCBI WGS metagenome assembly JAEEGJ01 (sample SAMN16246546, study PRJNA631951) | gut metagenome | biome: gut microbiome; feature: rumen; material: RS-attached | host: Bos | place: Iran: Karaj | collected 2018-10
AAATACACTGCCCGTGAACGTATTGACATGCTTTTGGACGAAGGCAGTTTCGAGGAGTTCGATATGTTCAAACTCCACCGCTGCACCAACTTCGGCATGGAGAAGAAGCAATTCCTTGGCGACGGTGTGGTAGCCGGTTCGGGTACCATCGACGGACGCCTGGTATATATCTTCGCCCAAGACTTCACGGTAAACGGCGGCTCGCTTTCTGAGACGATGGCAGAGAAGATCTGCAAGGTGATGGACATGGGTATGAAAATGGGAGCCCCTGTCATTGGCATCAACGACTCGGGTGGCGCACGCATCCAGGAGGGCATCAACGCTCTCGCTGGCTATGCCGAAATCTTCGAGCGTAACATCCTCGCATCGGGTGTCATTCCCCAGATCTCAGGTATCTTCGGCCCCTGCGCCGGTGGTGCTGTCTACTCCCCCGCCCTCACCGACTTCACCCTGATGATGGAAAACACCTCGTATATGTTCCTTACCGGACCGAAAGTGGTGAAGACCGTCACTGGCGAAGACGTGGATCAGGAGCACCTTGGTGGCGCTTCCGTACATGCCACGAAGAGTGGTGTGACCCACTTCACTGCCGCCACAGAGGAGGAGGCTCTCGAAATGATTAAGACGCTGCTCAGTTATATTCCATCCAACAATATGGAGGAGACTCCCCGCAAGGAGTGCGACGACCCCATCGACCGTATGGAAGACTCTCTCAACGAAATCCTTCCCGACGACCCGAACAAGGCATACGACATGTACAAGGTTATCTCGGCCATCACCGACAATGGTGAGTTCTTCGAGGTACAGCCAAAGTTTGCCAAGAACATTATCGTAGGATTCGCCAGGTTTAATGGTCAGAGCGTGGGTATCGTGGCCAACCAGCCATCGTGCTACGCCGGTGTGCTCGACGTGAACGCCAGCCGCAAGGGTGCACGATTCGTACGTTTCTGCGATGCCTTCAACATTCCTATCGTCAGTCTGGTCGACGTGCCCGGATTCTTGCCCGGTACCGGTCAGGAATACAACGCCGTTATCCTGCATGGAGCACAGTTGCTCTACGCCTACGGCGAAGCCACCGTTCCAAAGGTCACCGTCACTCTTCGCAAGAGTTACGGAGGCAGCCATATCGTGATGGGCTGCAAGCAACTGCGCACCGACCTCAACTATGCATGGCCCAACGCCGAGATAGCCGTGATGGGTGCCTCGGGTGCCGTCGCCGTGCTCTGTGCCAAGGAAGCCAAGGCCAAGAAGGAGGCCGGCGAGGACGCCAAAGCCTTCCTGGCAGAGAAGGAGGAGGAATACTCGGAACTGTTCGCCAATCCATACCAGGCAGCCAAGTATGGCTACATCGACGATGTGATTGAGCCTCGCAACACCCGTTTCCGCATTTGCCGCGCTCTGGCACAACTTGCCACCAAACGTGACAACCTGCCAGCCAAGAAACATGGCAATATTCCTATGTAATCATCAGAAACAAAGGTTGGCGGGTATCTGCCCGCCAGCCATTTCATTCATCAACTATCAGACAAATGGCAACAGCAACCAATGAAGTGTATGCAGCCATTGCTATGGCCCTGCATGAATTCAAGGGCAATAATGTGCACGACAAGGAGTCGGGACGCATCACCATCAAGAGCCACTTCACGGAGTGGAACTCCCATTACACGATGACCACCCAGCACCCTTAAGTCTATTATTCACCCTACAGGCGTATACTATACCGCCTACAAGTAAAAACAAACAATACCCTTATGAAGACATACAAGTATACCATCAACGGAACACAGTATGAAGTAGCCATTGGCGACATCGCTGAGAACATCGCCACCGTCACTGTCAACGGTGAGGAGTTCAAGGTGGAAATGGAACCAGAGGCTGAACCCGAAAAGAAAAAGGTTGTGGTAAAGACTGGCGCGGCTTCTGAGCCCAAACAGTCGGCACCTGCCGAAAGCGGTGCTGCCGTCAACACCGCCAATGCGCTGAAGGCCCCGCTTCCCGGTGTCATTACCGAGGTGAAGGTTGCCGTAGGCGACGAGGTGAAGGCTGGCGACGTGGTCATCGTGCTCGAAGCCATGAAGATGGCCAACAACTTGGAATCCGAGAAAGACGGCAAGGTGACCGCCATCCTCGTCTCCCAAGGCGCGAGCGTGATGGAAGACACCCCGCTCATCGTCATTGAATAGTCTTTCCATTCATCACATGTTTCACAATCTCCGGATGGAGATTGTGAAACTTTTTTATGCCTGCCCATTCATCATTTCCCACATCATGTATGGCATTGTCTTCCCAATATGGCTAATCAGCAAAACTTACGTCCCATTAACTCCCCTATTACTCCCTTTTCAGTCAAGAAAGTTGAGCGAATATGATACTCGATAAACCTTTAAAAATTGTGAACATTCGCTTTTTCTACGACAAAAAAGCGCGCAAAACCTTAATTAAGCAAAAAGGATTTCCGTATATGATTATTTTTTCGTAACTTTGCACTGTGCGGTATTATGCGTTGCACATAAATCAAACGTAAGAAGGCTATAGTCAACCCAAACCCAATAAGGACAACAAACGATGTCGAAAAAAATTCTATTCATCAACCAAGAGATTACTCCCTACGTACCTGAGAGCGAAATGTCGCTTCTTGGCAAACAACTTCCCCAACTCGTGCAGGAGCGCGGCTATGAAATCCGCACCTTCATGCCCAAATGGGGCACCATCAATGAGCGGAGGGGGCAATTACACGAAGTGATCCGTCTCTCGGGAATGAACCTCATCATCGACGATACCGACCATCCTCTGGTCATCAAGGTTGCCTCGATACCCGTTTCCCGTATTCAGGTATATTTCATCGACAATGAAGATTACTTCCAGAAGCGGAGAATGGTGGAAGATGAGAAAGGCGAGGAATATGCCGACAATGGCGAGCGTGCAATCTTCTTTGCACGCGGCGTGCTCGAGACCGTGAAGAAACAACGTTGGACCCCAGACATCATCCACTGTCAAGGCTGGATGTCGGCCATCGTACCTCTTTATGTGAAGACCGCCTACCACGACGAGCCATCGTTTGCCAATGCCAAAGTGGTGACATCGCTGTTTACCAACCATTTGAAACAAGACCTTGGCACAGATTTCAAGCGTTGCCTGCAATTCCGCGATGTGAACGATGCGGTTCTCTCCGCCTATCCCGACGAATTCACTGCCATCGACCTTGGTAAGTTGGCCATTGACTATTCTGATGGTGTGATTGAGGCAGGAGATGAAGTAAACGCACAGTTGCTTGAATACGCCAAATCCAAGCAATTGCCCATACTGGGCTATCCCGGCAAGGAAGACTATGGCGACGCTTACACAGAATTCTACAACAAAATTATCGGTGAATAACTCATATTCGATGAAAATCAAGTTTATTGCCACTTTGGCCTTGTTGGCCATGACATTGGCATCATGCGATGAAACGACAGACACGTTGGGTACTTCACTCAACACTACCATAGACCATTTAGACGTTGCAAGCCAAACATTCAATGCCACTTCACGCTCAGTAGCCATAGAATCCGTAATATCACGCAACAGTACTGGATATCTTGGCTGCATCAAGGACCCGGAAACTGGCGCTCATATCACTGGCGACTTCATGACGCAGTTCAACTGTCTCGAGAGTTTCAAACTAGCGCCTATCGACAGTATAGCCAGCCGCGACGAGGAAGGAAAAATCATTGCCGACTCCTGTGAGGTTCGCCTTTTCTATACCAGTTATTATGGCGACTCCTTAGCCACGATGAAGACTACCGTTTACGAACTTGCCCGTCCGATGATGGAGTCGGAGAAGTATTATTCAGATTTCGACCCACTGGAAGAGGGATATGTGCGCGAAGGTGGACTCACAAAGAGCAAGGCATATACACTGGAGAATACTTCTGAATGGGCAGACAAGGCCAATACCAGCAATAAGAAGAGGGTTTATGTGAACAATATCTGTATCCGTCTCAATGAGCCCTATACAGACAAGAACGGTGTGACTTACAACAACTTTGGCACATATATTCTCCGTCTGTACTATGAACACCCGGAGTACTTCCGCAGCAGTTACGCATTTATCAACAACGTGCTTCCCGGGCTCTTCTTCAAGCATACAGGCGGTTTGGGCAGTATGGCTTACGTCAGTATCCCACAGTTGAACATATACTATAACATGTATATTGATGGAGGCCAAAAGGTAAGTTCACATATCACGCTCTTCAACGGAACGGAAGAGGTGCTGCAGACCACTACGGTGACCAACGAGAGTGATGCGTTGCAACAACTGGTTGCCGATAACAGTTGCACATACATCAAGAGTCCCTCGGGGATCTTCACCGAACTGACATTACCTGTCGACGAGATGATGGCAGGACATGAGAATGACACTATCAACACGGCAAAGATTGTCCTCAACCGCATCAACAACTCGCATTGGTCGGAATACAGTCTCCCCGCCCCCAGTACGTTGCTCATGCTGGAGACAGATAGCGTGAAGTCATTCTTTGAAAAAGGCAAGTTGGCCAATTACAAGAATTCTTACCTGGCCAGTTTCGCCTCTTCGACCAATCGTTATTCCTTTGGCAACATCAGTGACTTGATTACCCAAATGTATCGTGCCAAGACAGAAGGAGTGAAAACCAACCCCAACTGGTTGGAGCAACATCCCAACTGGAACAAGATCATGCTGATACCGGTGAAAGCCCAATACATGACCTACAACAACAGTTCGGTACTGACATCTTTGTCCAACGACATGTCACTCACCAGCACACGCCTGCAAGGGGGAACTACGCCTATCACCATCAACGTGATTTACAGCAAATTCAAGTAGCGACATGGCAGACAACTATCTGGAACGCCGCAGGGAACTCTACGAAATCCGGAAAGCGGAGTGGCTGAAGAAAAAACGCCACATGCCCGTAAAGCCCCGTAAGGCAAAAGAATCCTCTACCACGTCACAGGAGCGGGATATCTGATAGTAAAAAATCAACGTATCAGATTCCCCTTTCCACAGGAATCATGGGGATGGAGTTCTTGATACGGACCTGACAATAACCGGGTCAGCGGATAAACCTGGTTGGTAGGGCTTGCCCAGTCAAGAGTATAGCTTTGTGAGTCTGTACATGAAGAATTTGATGTCCGTGACTCCTCTGAACTGTGTTCTGAAAGCTTTGATTTTCGCGTTGAACGACTCCGCTGATGCGTTGGTAAGCCTTTGCTCGAAATAGTTGATGATGGTGACGTTGTGGTTCTCGAAGGTTTCGAGCACTCTGTTGAACTCCCTGTCCCCGAACTCCTCCACCTTGTTGAACCATCTGGCGAGGTTCAGCCTTGCCTGTTCCGGCTTGGACTTCCTGTTGAAGATGTCGACCAGCTGCAGGAAGATGTCATATGCCTGCTCCAGCCTCGGGAAAAGCCTGAAGAGGATTTTGGCTCTCCGCTTCTGCTGCTCGTTCCACTTCGACTTGTGCTTGAGTATGATGTGCCTGCTCCGTGCCATGATCTGCGGCAGGGTCTCCCCGTTCTCCATCCTCTTCGGCTCCCATGCGCCGATGAGTTCCCTTTCTTCCTTTGTCCGTGCTGCCCTGCGTGCCTCCCTGTGCTCGCGGATGGCCTTGTTCTCCGCGTCGAGCACCTCCCATCGGTAACGCAGTCTTAGCTGGTCGACGGCTTCCGAGATGAGCTGTTGGACGTGGAACCGGTCGTTGACGAGCCTTGCCCTCGGGAACGAGGTGCGCACGGTGAGCATCATGGCCGAGGACAAGTCGGTGGTCACGTCGGTCACCTCCAGGCGCTTCCGCAGCGGGATCTTCCTGAGCACCGAGGAGACCGTGTCGGTGGACACGCCGCGCACCATCGCCACCAATGCCCCGGAGCGGCCATGGGCGGCCTTGTTCGTCAGTACGGTGTAGACCTCGCCGTTGCTCAGGCATGTCTCGTCAAGGCTCAGCGAGGGACCTATGTTGTCGGGGAACAGGACGTAGCGCTCGGCATGGCTGAGCTGTTTCCATGAGCGGTAGTCACTGATGACTTCCTTGTACTGCTTGCGGAGTGTCTGGCCGTTCAGCCCGTTGCGGGCGGCAAGAGTGGATATGCTTACGGGGGTGGACTCAATCTCCCTCTTTTAAAAAAGCAACGAACTCGGCGTTCAGCCGCGTCTCGTCGAACTCGGACAAGTCCCAGTCATAACTGAACACCTCGCCGGTGGACTTGTCAAGCCACTTGCGCTTGCGGACATGGAGGAACGTGGCACGGCCGCGGATGGGAAAGTCCTGGATGCAATGGTAGGGGCCGAAGCCGTGGGAGATGATGTCGGAGTTGTGCTTGTCCTCACGCATCTGCACCTTCTTCTCATCAAGCCAGATGTCGAAACGAACATCCGTCTTATCGAAATTAACCACGTCGAAGTTGTCTATAAGCACATCGGGGAGTATGGCACGCAATAAGGTTTCTGATTTCATGCCACAAAGATAGCAAATTACTCTTGACCGGGCAAGACCCGCCAACCAGGTTTATCCGCTGCCCCCAAATTCCTAGTTTTTGGACATGCAAATTCTTCACCACAAAGAGTTTCGTTTGCAGTGAGTTCTTTGATTAAGAATAGAATTAAGATAAGGTATAATGAGATATTACGGGTCTTTTCGGGTTGTTTGTTCATCAAGCAGACCAGGCTCTCGCTTTCTTTCTTTTCGTGTGGACGGTGGTTTTATCGACCATCCATAATCTTTGAGGTTCACTTGGAGTACGTAGTCCATGATGTTGTTGCGCTTATACTGCTTGGTGCTGTTGGCGAACTTCCCCTGCCCTTCCTTTTCCTGGATTACTTGTATCACCTGGGCATACGTGTCCCTGAATCGTTTTGCCTGCTCGTCAATTATCCTCATATAGTAAGATGCTTCTTTCTTGGTGAGATACCTTGACAGCAACGTATATACGATACGGTCTTGATGCTCATAGTCGTGCCAGGGGTTGGAATGAATTTTCTGTGCAGATGTCTTTTTCTTCTTTGTGCCCTCTGTGGCGGGTACGGCAGACTCATATGGGTTAAGTTGGTCGTCGCCTTTTTGCCATGGCCGCTGCAGCCCTTGCTTGGGATGCTCGCGTGTATATATAAAAAGGAGAACAGAACTCACCTTTCCACCCTTCCCCGTTCTAGGCCCTGGCTGGAAGTCGAACCACACATCGGAAGCCTCGTTTTTGTAGAGCCAGTACAATTCCTCCTGTGCAACTTTCAGGATGTTCACACGAATATCCTTGTAGCTCTTGAAGCTCATGGAACGCTTTGTCTTCCCCGTTCTTGGGTCTACCTGCTCATCAATATTGAATAAAGACCTGATATTTTCCAGTTTGATGGGTACAACCCTTTTCTTGTATTTTATGCCTGATGCCTTGGATGAATACCTGTATTCACCATCATACTTACAGCATATCTCGTACATCTTTTGCGAATACTTCGACCTTAGCATCATGGCGGTACCGATGTCGAACGAGGTGAAACCATTGTTCAGATTGATAAGATAAGGCATTATTTCCGGCGATATCCTGACAATGTACTTCTTCGTCTGCTTGTCATAAAAGAAGGAGTCTATCCAGTGTACCTTTCCCTCATAGGTCTTTCCTTCTAGAGAGGTGTAGTTCACGGGGATGAACTTCTCCCCCAGGCAGCTCAGCGTCTCATACGTCCGCGGCACATTCTTCGAACCACCGATGATTCCAAGGTCCTTGTCCGTGAGGTAGAAATACAGTTCTTTCCAGTTTTCCGGCACGCCCAGCCCTTTCTCAACGAACTTATGCTTGACCTCGCCCGAAAGGAAATACATGGCGCGTCGCACCTTGCCCAATACCATAACGACACTGGGCTCTTTTGCTTTTGGGTATTGCGAAAAACTGACGAAGGTCGTCATGTCGGAAAATGTCACCAATATCCCCAACGGGTGCTTTTTGTGCTGCAGGAATCTTTCGAGCATTGACCTGTCCAGGGTTAAGAGGATAAACAAACAGGCATTCCTGTCATGTGCATCCCTTACAGAGCTGTCACTCGACAGCCTTAACTCGCTCTATGGAGTCTGGATATTCCAGGACTGCACGAGTCTCAAGAAAGTCAAGCTTGGAGAAGGTGTCACTTCCATTCCCCAACAGTGTTTCGACGGCTGCACCAAACTGGCGGATATCAACCTGCAGAATATCGTCAAGATCGGCAACAGTGCGTTTCACAAATGCATATCCCTGACAGGACTGACATGGAGCGACAGCCTGAAATTTATCGATTCGTATGCCTTCAGCGAGTGCAGTGGCCTGGTAAATGTCGTTATACCCAACTCTGTCGACACCCTGGGCTACGTGGAACCTTTCAGGGACTGCGAGAACCTTGAGTCCATCACGCTGCCAAACAAGCTCAGGACCATAACAGCTGGCTTCATTAATTGTGATAACGGAATTAGCGGCTACAGTAAAGTGGAAAATATCGAAATCCCCACTTCGGTCAAGAAAATAGAAAACTGGTGTTTTGCGGGAAGCAGCATCCGCGTCTTGAAAATACCGAATTCCGTTGAGGAGATCGGCTATTGCAACTTGAGAAGCTGCAACAGCTTGCATACGACGTTGCCAAGCTGGCTGAAAAAGGCAGACTGGGGGGTATACAGCAAAGTGGCTTCAAGATTTGGGGGAAATAGGGGACCTGACGAACTGACTTGGCCTGCGTATGTGAAACAGATGACATATAGTTATCAGGGCCTGCAGGCAAGTTCTATTTACGTGATGGGGGACACCATCCTGAAAAACATGGCGAGAAACGGAGATCCGTGCAACCTTTACGTGAAAAGGTCTGTCTTCCTTGGAAAATTCCCAGACGGTGTGTGGGACGGGATACCGGTCTCTTGCAGAATTCCTGTATCCATGACCAATACGTCCGGCAGTCCCATCAGGTACAAAACGCTGTGCCGTGACTTCGACGTGGACCTCACGCATACCAATGATAGTCTTCCAGAGGGTGTTGAACCGCTGAGGGCATACATTGTCGAGGGTGTGGACGGGGAAAACAGGAAAGTGTTCCTCAGGGAAATCAGATACATACCCTCCCGTCTTAAAGCCAATGTAAGGGACGGGGACGGCAAACTCTACCAGGGCGTGGACGAATATGTTGGGGTTCTGCTCAGTGGAACAGCCGGGTACACCTATTATTACGAGATGGGTGAGCACGATTATACCCAGGGGGCAGAAGGTCAGTGGCTCATGAATGAAGCTATGGAATATTCCAATGCTTCCTTCAGCCAGAACCTCCTGTCTGGCGATGCCAACGATGAATTCTATGTTCACAGGACTGTCATGGACGAGAATGACGGTGAAATAGTGAATTACGGTCTCAACAACAATAGATTCAAGATTTACTCTAGGGACGGCTGGCTTATGTTCAACAGGTCATACCTCCAGCTTCCTAAAAGCGTGTCGGATGCCATAGAGGGAAATCCTGAAGCTGAGGGCAATGCTGACTTCACGATGGTGTTCGTGAACGCCGACGGCACAGCCACAACCATCACCGTCGCAGAATTCAAGCAAAATACAGGGAATGACATCTTCTATAATCCGATGGGTCAGAGAGTGAAGTCCGATGCCAAAGGGATTGTTATTTCAAATGGAAAAAAGAAATTCAACAGATAATTAGTAGTAATAGTTTTTTTCGTGGTATTAGATTTTTATGATTATGTTGAAGAGGGTGTATCAAAACACACCCTCTCGTCAACTTGTCTACTCGTCAACTTGTATACAAATAATTATTTTTGTGGATTAATCATTATCAGGGAAGAAATAGAATGGATCTCCTGTTGTCTTTTGTGGAAGGTTACCCTTCATATAGTCTTCCTGCGTTCCTCTGCAATCGATGACATAGGTGTTGAGGATGTTGCCCCCAGGGCTTAACCATAGTTGAACTTGCACAGAGCCCCAAACATTGACATTCACATTGTTCGTATAGTCTAACCACACCATGTAGTAGGGATGTTCACGCTTTCCATCCCCCCCTGCGTAGGTATGAGATGTGAGTTCCATCTTCCCCTTTTCAAGGTCGTAACTCCAATGCTCTTCGCCATTCGAGGGCGTAAAATAGGCAATCGCAATATGATCCAGCGTGCCGTATTTGTACCTTTTGGATATATTATTTACTATATTCATGACTGTGCTTGTCTCTCCTCTGGCAGGTGCGTTTCTTTCCTCTGCCGGACGACCGTCTTTGTCGACTACGGTGTAGGTAACCTCCTCTTGTCCGTCTTTCTCGGTGATGGTTACAGTGACATCCTGGCCGAATCCGGCATATATCTTCTTGTAAGACTGTCGTCCCTTTTCGATTTTATCTATCTGCGCTGTTGCCTCGGCAATGGTGACTTCGTTTCTCAGCACCTTCTCCCAGAGGCCTTTTCTCCATTCCTGCACCTGTTCGTTCAGGTTCTTCTGGCGCTCATGGTGTTTCACCATCCATTTATAGACCGTCGAAGCCCAGTTGGCCGTCCAGTCGTTATAATGTTCGAAGATATAGCCAATAGTGTGTTCCTTTATCACATCCATGACAGACGATTCACCCGTCACGATCTCGGCAATATTTTCAGCAGAAATGATTTCGGCCTCTTCTTTCTCATAGGGATTCTGAGTAAGGACCTCAAAGCAGGTTTGTATGGGATTCGACATTAAGTTGAGCGTGTGGTTCGCCGCATCGTAAATCAGTTGCGCCCCGCCTTGAGACAGGAACTTGTCCATCTTCTCCAATGTATTCAACTCGCCTTTATACATCAGATACTCCTGCTTGAACTTCTTAAAGTCGACATCCTCGTCAATATGATAGACACAACGGGACAACCGTTGTCCGTCGACCACATATTTGGCGTCCAGTTCTGTATCATCATACTCAAACTCCATGGTGGCAAGGCTGTTAACAATCGACCGCGTCGTGCCGTCGACATTTAGCATAATAGTTGTCATGTCGTCATCGACAATGGAGACAGACTCCAGATTTCCCTCACTGTTAGTATGGTAGTTGATGAGTTGATGCCTCTCCTTGTTATAGGTGGCAACATCCATCTGTGCATAGACCAGCACAGGAGCCAGGAGAAGAGTCACTATCGCAAAAAACTTCTCTTTCATTTGTACTTTCTTTAAAGTTAATATTCTATTCAAATACTTGTCTTAATATTGCATGTTACAATGCATCTCACTCTTGAGGGTTTCGATGGAATTGATGCACTTACTGGCACAAAAATACGAAATAAAACGATACGATGAAAAATAAAAAGGAAATATTAGAGTATTCTGTTTTCTTTTTGGAAACTTTTCAAGTAGGATATTGCCATAAAATTTGCATTTTTGGCTTAACTGCCGAATATACTCCATCTCGGGAAATTTAGAGCCCCTTGATAAGGGGCGGCTATAATGCGGGGTTATTTCTTTCACTTTTCATTTATTTGTCACAAAAGATTGATTTCTTTTTCATTCTCCTCTCGATTTTTCGAGGGTGTGTCATTTTGACACACCCTCGATCCGCAGGACAGAGCTGTCATTTGAAGCGAACACACTGATGGATAGGACGTAAAAATCTATGGTTGGATGGGTCTCCTCAAGGATTGGCTTAAACATAAGGATGGTTCTCCTCAA
>JAEEGJ010026780.1_pt1 | contig 11649 bp, 9 predicted proteins | sample 8958761 | NCBI WGS metagenome assembly JAEEGJ01 (sample SAMN16246546, study PRJNA631951) | gut metagenome | biome: gut microbiome; feature: rumen; material: RS-attached | host: Bos | place: Iran: Karaj | collected 2018-10
GACCGTGCCCGAAATGACGGCCGACGTGATTGTGGCCGCGCCTCCAGAACTGCGCAAGCTCCAGGAGCAGTACGTCGCGAGTTTCACCGAGGCCTCAACCTTGCTTAAGAACAACATTTCAGAACGCGGTGAGAAATACCGCTCCCAGATAAAGTCAATGCAGACTGCCTTGACGAGGGCCGGTAAAATCGACGAGGCCATCGCTGTTCGAAACGAAAGCGACCGTGTCGCGAAAATCTTGGACTCCGGCGACATTTCAGAGCTACTTGGCCCGGCGAACCTCTCGTCCTCTGCCGAGTCACAACCATCGGCCTCACAGCCGACGACACGGCGCGACTCCGGGATTAAGCCGCAGTCTTCGGCGACAAAGTGGACCCTGCGGGCCACCGAGCGTTTCTCACGGGATCTGCCAAGATACTTCGCCCCCGACGTACCTGATGAGCTTACCGCCAACTATAATCCCGCCAAGGCGATAGGAAGTCTATCGGGGCGATGCGCAATCGCCGCCGCCCAGGTTGGCGATGTACTTTGTTCGTGGAACGGACGCGCCTTCATCTGGGACGTGGCAAGCGTAGATGACTTGGCCACCGACATCCGCGTCAAGTCACGGACCATTTCGACCGGCGCGAACAACGGACCTCATCTGGAACTTGCCGTTCTAGCGAACGGTGTGCGAGTCAAGTCAATATCCGTTCCGGTCTGCAAGGCCGATGACCTTGTGCGAATCGTGCGGGACAAGTCAAACGGCAACCGGTTTCTCCTTTTCTGGCCAACAGGTTCTGAGCGTGCCGTCTTCGAAGTCCCAGCCGGCGCGAAGCTCAGAGTCCTGATCGGAGCCGTCCTCCACAACCCCGGCGAGACCTGCGACCTTTCGTTCCAACTGGTTCCGCCAGGCGCAAAATAAAAGCAATGCCGCCGCGACGAGAATGGGCATCCGCCCTTGATGCGGCGGCAGAAGGGAAACCCACGTGACACCTGACTACGAGGAAACCGCCGTGCGTTTCCGCCAGTTGTGCGAAGGACTGGCAGAAATGCGAGGCTATCTTTGACGTCGAAACGCGACGTCAGAAGCTGCAGCAGCTAGAGGCCGCCGCCGCCGAGCCGGATTTCTGGCTCGACCAGGCCCGCGCAAAGAAGATAATCGACCAGACGACGGCGGAGCGCGCCTTCGTCAAGCCATTCGACCAGCTTTCCCAGATTGTGGAAGACGCCAAGGTCATGCAGGAGATGGCCGAACTCGAGGATGACCCCGCGCAGCGCGAAGCCGCCGAAGGAGAGTTCTCCGACATTGTCTCCGAGGGCGAGAAGGTCGCGGCCTCCCTGCGCATGCAGTCGCTGCTTAGCGGCCGCATGGACGCCTGCAACGCCTTCCTGACGCTCCATCCCGGCGCCGGCGGCACGGAGGCCTGCGACTGGGCCGACATGCTGTTCCGCATGTACCAGCGCTATTGCGAGAAGAGCGGATACGAATGCGAGGTCATGGACCTTCTCCCAGGCGACGAAGCCGGAATCAAGAGCGTCACCTTCCGCGTCGCCGGCCCGTACGCCTACGGCCGCATGAAGGCCGAGCGCGGCGTCCACCGTCTCGTGCGCATCAGCCCCTTCGACGCCAACAAGCGACGCCACACCTCCTTCGCCGCGCTTGACGTCATCGCCGAGCTGGACGACGACATCGACGTCGAGGTCAAAGAGGAGGACCTCCGCGTCGACACCTACCGCAGCGGCGGCGCCGGCGGCCAGCACATCAACAAGACCGACTCGGCCATACGCCTCACGCACATTCCGACGGGCATCGTCGTGGCCTGCCAGTCGGAACGCTCGCAGCACAAGAACCGCGCGCGGGCCATGAGCATGCTCAAGGCCAAGCTCTACGAGTACGAGCAGGACAAGAAGCGCAAAGACCTCGAACGCTTCTACGGCGCGAAGGGCGAAATCGCCTGGGGAAGCCAGATCCGCTCCTACGTCCTCCAGCCATACACGCTTGTGAAGGACGTGCGGACCGGCGAGCAGACATCCAACGTAAGCGCCGTCCTCGATGGCGACATCGGCAATTTCATCGACGCATATCTTCAGGCCCTCGCGCGCGGGACGCTCAAGTCCGGCGGCGCGGCGACAGAAGATGACGAAGGGGAAGACGAATGAGCACTGTAAGCATGACGGGCTTTGGGCGTGGCGAGGCCTCCGACGGCCAAATAACCGCGGTCGCCGAGTTGAGCACCGTGAACCGCAAGCAGTTCGACTGCCATCTTTCGCTCCCGAAGGAACTCTCGGCACTTGAGTCGCGCATAGAGACGCTCCTTCACCAGTTCATCCGTCGCGGACAAATCAAGGGAACCGTCACCATCGCCTTTGCCAAGTCGACAGGCGGGCTTACGGTGAACCTGGACCTCGCCCAGGCGCAGGTCGCCGCCATACGCGAAGCCGCCCAAAAGCTCGGCCTCCGCGATGACCTCGCGGCTCGCGACCTCTTCCAGCTGCCCGACGTCCTCGTCTTCAACGCGCCTGAAGCCGACTCCGAGGTTCTCTGGCCCGTCGTATCCAAGGCCGTCGAAGCCGCCGCAAGGCAGCTTGTCGCCATGCGCGTCCGCGAGGGCAAGACGCTGGCGAAGGACGTGGCGGCCCGTCTCGCGCACCTCCGCAAGCTCCGCACCGAACTTGTGAAGCGCGCGAAACTGTCGCCAATCGAATACCGCGACAAGCTCGCCGAGCGCCTGAAGAAGCTCGCCGGCGGTGTCCAGGCCGACCCCGAAATCCTAGCGCGGGAACTGGTCCTCTTCGCCGACCGCACCGACGTCACCGAGGAGCTGACCCGGCTCGGCAGCCATTTGGAGCAGGCCACGCGCATCATGAAGGGCGACGAACCTTGCGGACGCCAGCTTGACTTCCTCTGCCAGGAGCTTCTGCGCGAGATCAACACGACCGGCTCCAAGTGCTCCGACGCCGAAATCGCCCGCACCGTAGTCGAGTTCAAGTCCATCCTCGAAATCATCCGCGAACAGGTCCAGAATTTCGAGTAGGCGTCTAATCGTCATCTTCGCAATATATTCGCGCGTGCTCCTATTTCGGCCCCGTCACGCGGGATTCTCGGGCTAAGTATTTGAAGAAAAAGGAATCTTCATACTCACCGAAAAAGTTGTTTCTGGCCTTATGACCAAGAATATCCAGTTCTTTGGCAACAATGCGAACCTCTGGATCCTTGCCATGCTCAATGGTGGTTTTGATGGATCGGGCGATCTCATGAAAAGGCGTAACCGCACCCAACGCCAAAAACACAACCAGTGCAAACGCATGCTTTAAATCTTTGGCTTCATGGTATTCGTCCAAAGCGCCGATGGTCAACACGAAAAGAACCACCAAGGCCGGAATAGACGCCCGCATGCAAAAATCCATGAAACTACCCAGAGAAATGGCGGGCACCACAAACAGTATGGCGAGGGAAAGCCAATAGAGGGGATCGTGCCTCTTCCTAGAGTAGATGGCCATGTAATAAACGAGGAACTCTAGCAGTACCGTAAGAAGGTAAAATGCTACATGTCCAGTCATGTCCGTCATGTGGAAACCGCCTCTACTGGCGGCATTTGTTTTTAGGAACAGATATGACACCGCTGCGACAAGAAGTCCGCAGATGGCATTTTGAAAGGTGAACGCCTCATGCAGAATCGAAAGAGCATTCCTCTTAAACGTTTTTCCCGTGTCATAAACCTCGGCCATCCGTCTTATCCCGATGTAGGCGACTATGGGGATAAGTCCGATGGACGGCAGGGTGCAGCTCAAAAAGCCGAAGGAGTATATCCAGATGATTGAGCGGTTATCCTTTTGAAGAAGGAGAAGAAGCGTGATTAACCATGCCGGTATGGCCTGATTGAACACCCAGAACAGTTGTGTTGACATGGATGACATCTGAAAACCCGGTGCCCAGTGTTCAATATGGTCGACAGCGAACAACAGATGCACCGGGGAATTATGAAGAAAGCAGTCTCGAATTAAATACCCTACAACGTCAAGACCACTGAAGAATATGAAAGCCATAACTAACCACGGGGAAATCTTTTTCATCAGCCCTTCCAAGAGAATCATCACAAGGAATACGCCCAAGACGCACCAGCAGAAAAGGAAGAAATACGCGGCGTCCATGCCCCAGGCCTTACCTAAACAAGCGGCAGGTAGCCAAAGCGCGAAGTAGTAAACCAACGCAATGGGTTTCTGGAAATACGGTTTCCCGTCCTGAATGATCACTGGCCAGTCATTTTCCACAAGTTTTTCAAATATCGCGTTTCGGAACATGTGATCTTCGTTCTGGAAGGCGTATTTTCCGATGCCTGAAAGGTAGACCCACACCACCGATAGGAGCAACAGCAATAACAACTGCGGAATATGGCCTCGCGTGAATGGCGACACTTCCATTTTGGGAGCGCTCCTGAGCGCAAAGAAAAGACCGAGGGCAAGAACCAGTTCCATGCCCAGCGCCACAGGAATCCTCAGCCATCCGGAAAAAAAACAAAACATGGGCACAGAAAGATACAGATAGGCCAACTGGATGGGCAAGTTGGTGATTCCAGCCATTTTTGAGAAGTTCTTTCCGGGTGGCAACCCCTCAATTGCAGCGGAGTTATCCGCTGTTTTCTGTACGACAAGCATAAACGCCCTCTCCGAAATTACACTTCTATTATCGCCAAATCCGGACACGAAATCAAAGGTTTTCATTATCTTGTGCCCGAATATGCTCCGTTCGAAGCCGAGAAAAGTTGTATAATTATTTTCAACCATGAAGCCACTACTCATACTGGTCTCCGCCCCGTCGGGCGCAGGCAAATCAACTCTTTGCGACAGACTGCTCCAGGACTATCCGGAGCTCGTCTACTCCGTCTCATGCACGACGCGCGAGCCGCGCGGCGAGGAAGAGGACGGCGTGGACTACCACTTCCTGACCCAGGAGCGCTTCGACGAGCTCGTCGCCGAGGACGCATTCCTCGAGCACGCCACGGTACACGGCAACAGCTACGGCACCCTCATCCAGCCGATTCGCGACGCCTTCGCCCACAACCTCTCTATACTTCTCGACATCGACGTCGCCGGCGCCGCGCAGGTCCGCGCCCGCCTCGCCTCGCTTCCGGCGGACGACCCCATCCGCGAAGGCTTCACGGACATTTTCATCCTTCCTCCGTCACTTGAGGAGCTGCGCCGCCGCCTCGTCAACCGCGGCGAAGACAGCCCCGAGACAATCGAGAAGCGCATGAAGAACGCCTCCGGCGAAATCGCCCGCGCCGGGGAATACCGCTTCAAGATCGTCAACGACGACCTTGAAATAGCCTACAAGGAACTCAAGGCCGTTGTCGAGTTCGTAAATGGCGTCATAGGTCCTGAAAATACGGAGGAGCCGCCTGCGGCGGGGCAGATAACAGATAACAGATAATAGATAACAGATAATAGATATTGCGTTGCAAGGACTTGCGATTTTGGAGAGAGGAAGAATAGGGAGAGGACGAAGATTATGCCTAATGTGGTATTGGGAGTTACTGGATCCATTTCAGCCTATAAGGCTGCGGAGCTTGTGCGGCTAATGGTGAAGAGGGAGTGGAGTGTCCGCGTCGTCATGACGGAGGGCGCCACGAAGTTCGTGACGCCGCTGACGTTCCAGACGCTTTCCCGCAACAAGGTCGTCACGGACATGTTCGAACCAGTGGCCGACTGGAAACCGGAACACATAGACCTCGCCACATGGGCCGACGCATTCGTTGTGGCGCCATGCACCGCGAACGTTATCGCCAAGCTCGCGAACGGCCTTGCGGACGACACCCTGACCGCAGCCGCCCTAGCCTTCGGGCCAAGGCTCGTCATCGCCCCCGCGATGAACGACGCCATGTTCGCGAATCCCGCCACACAGGCCAATCTCGCCACTCTCGCCTCGCGCGGCGCGACCATCGTCTCGCCCGACGAAGGAGAACTCGCCTGCGGCACCTCCGGCCGCGGCCGTCTCGCCGATCTGGAAGCCATTTGCGCCGCAGTCGCAGCGCAGATGAAGTGACTGCGGGCCGTGTCGGCTCCAATGTAGATTACAATGCGGACGTTTCGGGGAAACGTCCCTACCATGGAAGGTCAAAGTCTACGAACTGGTGCTCGATGCCGAAGGTGCGCTCGATCCAGCCGCCCAGGGCGCGAACGCCAAAGCGTTCCGTGGCGTAGTGCCCGGGTGCGAACATGTTGAGTCCGCGCTGGAGGCAGAGGTTGTAGGAGCCAAGGTCCATTTCACCGTCGACGTAGGCGTCGAAGCCCGCGTCCGCCGCCTGACCGGCCATGTTGGCCGCGCCGCCGGAAATCACCCCGACTGTTTCAATCGTCTCCTTGCCGAACAAAGCCGTATGGAGATTGCCGCCTATTTTGTCACGGACAAGATTGGCGAATGCATCGCGAGACAGGGGCGACGAAAGCCTCCCGGAAAAGCCGATGGTGTTGCCGTGGTATTCGCCAAAAGGCTTGCGTTCGACAAGACCGAGGGCTGCGCAGATGCCGGCGTTGTTACCCAGTTCGGGGTGGGCGTCGAGCGGAAGATGGCAGGCCCAAAGCGCGAGATCGTGGTCCATGAGGAACTTGACGAGATCGAAGTTGAGTCCGGCAAGGCGCTTGAGCGAGTCGCCCCAGCTGATGCCGTGGTGGCAGATGACGAGGTCGGCGCCGGATTCGGCCGCGGCCTTGAAAAGCGGCAACGTGGCGTCGACGCCCGTGACGACCTTTCCAATCTCAGTCCGTCTCGAATCGACCTGAAGTCCGTTGTTGGAGACGTCCTCAAAGGTGTCGATCGCCATTTTGTCCGCCAGCGCGGCGAGAAGATCGGTCTTCTTCATTTCAAGTTCCTGGTTCTCAGTTCCTAGTTCTCAGTTCTTGGTTTCGGGTTTCGGGTTTAGAGTTTCGGGTTCTTCGCGAAAAGGTTCCAGAACTCAGGCAAATATCTGTTATCTATTATCTGTTATCTCGGTTCGGCGCCAGCTTCCGCGGCGGCGGCCGCGAAGGCCGCGCCGAACCGCTCCATCGACTCCCAGCGGTCTGCCGGGGAGAAGGACGTGGCAACGGCGATGACGTCCGCCAGCTTCTGGGGGAGGTCCGTGATTGGCGGCCGCGGGTGGTATGCCATGTCCTGCACTGTTGCGTCGGGGGCGTTGACGGTGCGACCGGTGAGAAGCTGGTGCACGAGCACGCCGAGGGAATAGATGTCGGTGCGGCAGTCAAGAATCTCCCCCCGCAATTGCTCGGGGCTCATGTAAACCGGGGTGCCGATAACCGTATCCGTGTCCTTGTTCTGTGCGCCGACGGTGGAGGCGATGCCGAAGTCGATGATCTTGAGGACGTCGTCGTCCGTCAGGAACAAGTTGCCTGGTGTGATATCCTTGTGGAGAACCCCGTGCGCGTGCGCGTAACCGAGCGCGTCGGTGGCGACGGCGACTATTTGCGCGACAAAGTCAAGTGGCAGGCCCTCGGGATACTGTTGCAGGAGCGAGAAGAGGGTCGACCCCTTCAGGTACTCCATGATGAGCATGAAGTTCGCGCCGCGTTTCTCAAGGTTGTAGATGCGGACTATGTGCTTGTGGACCAGCTGGAGGCATATGCGGGTCTCTGATTTGAGCGCGGCGATCGATTCTTCGTCGCGGACAAGCTCTGGGTTGAGGAACTTGATTGCCACAACCATGTCGAGCAGAAGGTCGTAGGCCCGGCAGACGCGTCCGGAGCCTCCTTCGCCAATTACCTCGTCGATGCGGTAGCGTCCGCCCTCGACGGTGTCGCGGACATTTGGGTAGGAGCCGACGGCGGCCTTTCCAATGCGAATCTGGTGCGTGATGTGCGCCGATTGGGCGGCCTCGCCCTTGCGTATGACGAATCTCGGCGCGGCAGCGGGAGCTTGCTGCGGCGCTTCGGACTCGTTGCGGTGGATGACGAAGCGCGGCCCCGCCTGCTGGGGGGGCTCCGGTTCGGGATGAGACAGTTCGCCTTTTTTAATGACAAACTTCGCCATGCCGTCAAGCCTCCGGATTCTGGTCCTTGGGGACAACGGCGCAGACCCATGACGCCTCTACGGCGAGCTCGCCGTTCACCATGCCCTTGCCGTGCTGCACGATGAAGCGGTTGCGGGCGATTCGTAGCGTTTCAATCTCCATGTCGAGCCTGTCGCCAAGGCCGACCTTGGCGTGGAACTTCGCCTCCTTTACGGTGGCGAGGAAAAAGTCGCTATTCGATGGTACTCGTCCCGACTTGACGATTCCCGCGCCGCCGCACTGCGCCAGGCATTCGACAAGAATGACGCCGGGGACTACCGGCATGCCGGGGAAGTGGCCCTGGAAAAAGAAGTCGTTCTCTGTGAAGAGGCGGTTGCCGACGGTTGTCTCGCCCTTTTCGTCCGTCTCGAACTCGTCGACGAACACGAAGGGCGGCCGGTGCGGCAGATACTTCTGTATGTCGCGGTCCATCATTCGTGGTACTTCCGTATGGCGATGACGCCATTGTGCCCGCCGAAACCGAGCGAGCCGGAGAGGGCGGCCTCAATGTCGCCTTCGACGCCCTTGTTGGGGACGTAGTCGAGGTCGCATCCGGCCTCGATGTCGGGGTTGTCGAGGTTGATTGTGGGCGGATAGAAGCCATCGCGGATCGCGAGCGTGCAGAAGATCGCCTCCAAGGCGCCAGAAGCGGCGATGAGGTGGCCGGTCATGCTCTTCGTGCTTGAGACCTTCATCTTGTAGGCGTGGTCGCCGAAGACCATTTTGAGCATCTTCGTCTCAAGCGGGTCGTTCAAAGGCGTCGAGGTGCCGTGGGCGTTGTAGTACTGGACCTCCTCGGGCTTCAGTCCGGCGTCCTCGAGCGCGAGGCGGATGGCGCGGGCCCCCTGCTCGCCCGAAGGGTCTGGCGCCGTGAGGTGGTAGGCGTCGCACGAAAGGCCGTATCCGGCGAGTTCCGCGTAGATTTTCGCGCCGCGGGCCTTGGCGTGTTCAAGCTCTTCAAGGACAAGCACCGCCGCGCCTTCGGACATGACGAACCCGCTGCGATCCTTGTCGAATGGACGGCTTGCCTTTTCGGGGGCGTCATTGTACTTCGTGCAGAGGGCCTTTATAATCGTAAAGCCGGTAAGGGTGAAGCCAATCAGGGCGCCTTCGGTGCCGCCTGCGAAGCAGACGTCGCATCTGCCGGAACGTATGTGGTCGAGCGCGGCGCCGATGGCGTCAGTGCCCGAAGTGCAGGCCGTCATGGCCGTAAGCGCGAAGCCCTTTATTCCAAGTTCCTTGGCGACGTTGGCCGGGGCCTCGTTGTTGATGATCTCGGGAACTGTCAGGGGAAGGACGTGGCGCGGGCCGCGCTCGATGAAACGGCGCATGGACTCGTAGAGAATCTCATAGCCGCCGACGCCGTTCCCTATGACGACGCCGGTGCGCTCGGCATCGATTTTGCCCTCGAGTCCGGCATCGCGCGCCGCCTGCACGGAGGCTGCGACGGCATACTGCGAGAAGAGCGCCATCTTGCGGGCGTTCTTGGGATCAATCCACTCGTCGGCCTTGAAATCCTTGACTTCGCCGGCGACCTTGGAGTCGATATCGGTCGGGTCGAATTTGGTCACGGGTCCAATGCCGCTGCGTCCCTCGCGGACGGCCTGCCATGTGGCCTCCACGGTGTTCCCCAGCGGATTGACGGTTCCCAAACCGGTTATGACAATTCGTCGCTTCATAGTAAACCTTTATTTATATTGTACTATGAAAGGCCGGTTGGCGTCAAAAAAAGAGCTTTTTTGAATGGGTTGCGCGTCGCGGGCGGCTTACTACAGCCGCCCGCGACGCGCAACCCATTGTGTATTTTCATTGGTCACCACACATTGTGATATACTTGTTCCATGAAATATGCCGTTATTCTTTCGCTTCTTGAGTTCGCAATAGGCGTGACTTTCACCGCCTTCGCCGGTGAGCGTACTGTCTACCGCGAGGAGTTCGACCGCTACGGCGACTATGTGGCCTCCTTCAACCAAGGGGCCAAAATCGCCGAATGGCCGGCGTCGCTCAAAATGCTGAACTTCAATCCCCAGGGCCTCTCCGAGGCGCGCAAGGGGTTCTTCAAGATCGGAACACCTCCGGTGTCAGACACCTACGCCGTCTTCTTCCGCTTCCAGATGAACTCCCCGACGAACCGCGTATTCCGCCTCCGTCTCTACTTCGGCGACGCCTCGAAGCCCGAGACCCGCGACCTGGTCGTAGCGGACGGAGGCTCGTTCATCGGCGGTTCCGGGCTCTCCAGGCCGGCCGACGCCGGAATGCCGGGGCCGAGGCAGTGGAACAAAGGCGTCCTGCTCGTCGACGGCGGACGCGCCGCCTTCCACGTCTTCCGCAACGGAGCCATCGTCAAGGACTGCGAGGGCCGCCTCCCGAACAAACCTCTCATCGGCTGGAATCTCGTTTCGGATTCGCCAGTGTTGTTCGACTACGTCGATGTCGTCGAAGACTGCCGGCGCCCATACCGCATCGGCGACCCTGCCGACTGGATTGGCCGTTCGTCCGACTTCGCCGCCACCGCCGCCCCTCGTTCCGGCTCAGCCGCCCTCACCAACGGGCAGGAGACTGCCTTCGCGCCGGAGGAGGGCGAAGACCTCCTCTTCGAATACCGCGCCGGGCGCAAAGGCAAATTCTTCGATTCCATAGAATTCGTTCTTGCTGACGGCAAATCGCAGACGATAAGCTTTTCCATCCCCGGCGGGGCCAGGGGAAGACAGTTGCGCCTTCCTGGGGATGGACATGGCGTTTTCACCAACGCCTCCGTCTCGGTGTTGACGGATGACACCCGCCTGGCCGTGCGCGGCCCGGGATTTTACCGCGACGTCTACGCGGCTCCGCGCATCCAATACCGCTACGAGGAGCCCGAAATCGCCGAGTTCCTTGCCGCGTGGGACAAGATGCCCAAGGCGTCCGAACATCTCCTCCGTGTGCGCCTGCGCCCACTTGTGGCCAACTGGACGACAAACGAGGTCTGGATAGACTCCAAGTACGCCGGCGTGATGAAAGTTCCAGCGCCTGTCGAAAAGGTGCGCGCCCACATCGGGGCGGAAGCCATGCTTTCGTGGCGCTCCATCCGCGACGAGATGAACGTCTTCGCCGACACGCCGTTCCTTCCCCTCGACGTCGACGGGCTCGACCGCCCATTCGGCACAGTCGCCCCGCTCAAGGGGCTGCCCGACATGCAGAACGTGCCCTTCCGCTTCGCGCGCCCAACACACGCGCTCAATCTCGCCTTCTGCCGCGAAAACCTCGGTTCCTGGGCGCTGGAATGCAACGGCTACCTCAGCAAGAACCCGTTCGAGGCCATGCCGTCCGCCATGCAGTTCTCCGTGCCCGTCGCCCAATACGTCCGCGCCTACGCCCTCTGCGCGGCCGACCCGAAGGCGCCCGACGACTTCGAGCCCGTCGTCACCGCGCGCCTCACCCACTACCTCGACAACGGCGGGCGCTCGCAGGCCGCCTGCGAATGCACCCGCCGCCTCCCGCGCAAGGGCGACCCGCTGCCCGAAGGCGTCACGGCCTTCGGCGAGGCCGCCGACGGCACCCCCGTCTACCAGGTGGCCTTCGACTTCGACGTCGGCTCCATCCAGGACCTCACCTCCATGCTCAAGCTCGACCGCCTCGACCTCGA